>VFSW01009947.1_pt1 | contig 13537 bp, 8 predicted proteins | sample 5358111 | NCBI WGS metagenome assembly VFSW01 (sample SAMN11554181, study PRJNA540505) | mine drainage metagenome | isolation source: sediment from site ElyBrook_90M | place: USA: Ely Copper Mine, Vershire, VT | collected 2017 | reverse complement strand
TCTTTAATTATAGATAGTTTTTTATCAATGTCAATCATTTTGTGGTATTATTTTTCGAACTCGAACGTTATCTCTTGACAATCGTGATCGACTATGCTAATATATTTTTATCTCTGATCTATCCCAAACAAAACTTACCGGTAATCACAATCTAACCTGCTCTAAAAAAGGAGGGCCACGGCGAATAAATCCCACCAGGCGTAAATTTTCACAATCGTAACGAAGCGTCCCTGTGGCGCGTAGGAATTCCATACCCACAGTTACACCAATCTAGACGGAGGAATAAGAAATGACTAAGAAGTTGTTCTCTGTATTGAGCATCCTGGTCTTGATGACCATGCTCTTCACCGCCTGCGCTACGCCGACCACTGCGCCTGCGGCGCCTGCCACGTCAGCTCCGGCTGCCCCGGCTGCCACGGCTGCACCTGCCGCCACCACTGCCCCGGCTGCGGCTGGCGCACTCACCCCCGACAAAATCACCCTGGCTGGCATCGTCTTCCAGGATGACCAGTTCATGCAGACCCTCACTAAGGGCTACACGGATGCGGCTGCCAAAGCCGGCGTCAAAATCCTGACCGCCAACACCAACAACGACCAGGCCAAAGAAGCCGAACTCATCCAGACCTACATGTCCCAGGGCGTCAACGGCATCGCCATTGCCCCTCTGAGCAAAGACGCCTCCATCGCCAACCTCAAACAGGCTGCCGACAAGGGCATCAAGGTCGCCATCACCAATATGTCCATCACCGACTCCTCCTTCCTGGTCGGCGGCTTCACCTCCGATGACGCCACCAACGCCAAGATCGTCGGCGACAACGCCGCCAAGTTCATCCAGACCCAGTTCAAGGGCGCTGCCAACATCAACGTCGCCCGCATCGATTTCGACGATCAGCTGCCCGACCAGTCCAAAGCTCGCTGGGATGGCTTCTACTCTGGCCTCAAGGCCGCCAACATTGCCTACACCGAAGTCGCTCACCAGAGCGCCCACGCTCAGGACACCGCCCTGGCCGCCACCACCGATATGCTGACTGCCCACCCTGAAATCCAGGTCATCTGGGCTTGCAACGAAGGCGGCACCATCGGCGCGGCCCAGGCCGTCAAACAGGCCGGGTTGGCTGGCAAAGTCTTCGTCTTCGGCTACGATGGCTCCGATCAGCTCACCAGCATGATCCTCAGCCCCGACAACATCCTGCAAGGCTCTGTCGCCCAGGATCCCTACAACATGGGTTACAAGGCTGTCGAAGCCCTGGTCAATGTCCTCGAAGGCAAGACCGTCCCCGATATGGGCAAAATCACCGTCGTCAACGGCACTTACCTCGGCCGCTCTGACCCCGCCGCGGTCAATGCCTGGCGCAAAGCCAACGGACTGGCTGAAGTAGCCGTCACCGCTCCCGCCGCCGCCCTGACTGCCGATCAAATCACCCTGGCTGGCATCGTCTTCCAGGATGACCAGTTCATGCAGACCCTCACTAAGGGCTACACGGATGCGGCTGCCAAAGCCGGCGTCAAAATCCTGACCGCCAACACCAACAACGACCAGGCCAAAGAAGCCGAACTCATCCAGACCTACATGTCCCAGGGCGTCAACGGCATCGCCATTGCCCCTCTGAGCAAAGACGCCTCCATCGCCAACCTCAAACAGGCTGCCGACAAGGGCATCAAGGTCGCCATCACCAATATGTCCATCACCGACTCCTCCTTCCTGGTCGGCGGCTTCACCTCCGATGACGCCACCAACGCCAAGATCGTCGGCGACAACGCCGCCAAGTTCATCCAGACCCAGTTCAAGGGCGCTGCCAACATCAACGTCGCCCGCATCGATTTCGACGATCAGCTGCCCGACCAGTCCAAAGCTCGCTGGGATGGCTTCTACTCTGGCCTCAAGGCCGCCAACATTGCCTACACCGAAGTCGCTCACCAGAGCGCCCACGCTCAGGACACCGCCCTGGCCGCCACCACCGATATGCTGACTGCCCACCCTGAAATCCAGGTCATCTGGGCTTGCAACGAAGGCGGCACCATCGGCGCGGCCCAGGCCGTCAAACAGGCCGGGTTGGCTGGCAAAGTCTTCGTCTTCGGCTACGATGGCTCCGATCAGCTCACCAGCATGATCCTCAGCCCCGACAACATCCTGCAAGGCTCTGTCGCCCAGGATCCCTACAACATGGGTTACAAGGCTGTCGAAGCCCTGGTCAATGTCCTCGAAGGCAAGACCGTCCCCGATATGGGCAAAATCACCGTCGTCAACGGCACTTACCTCGGCCGCTCTGACCCCGCCGCGGTCAATGCCTGGCGCGTTGCCAATGGACTACCCGAAGTAAAGTAAATAAAAGTAAAATAGACGGTTAGACAAAGGAACAGGGAAACTTCTCGGGAAGAATCCCTGTTCCTTCCTGAAAAAGCATTTACTCAGGCTATGGACGGAGGTTGGCAAAGTGAGCGAGCTACAGATCCGCACAGAACACATTACCAAAGATTATCCCGGCACGCGTGCCCTGGATGACATCAGCCTTACCTTCGACAGTGGGCGCGTGCATGCCCTGGTAGGTAAAAATGGATCGGGGAAATCCACCCTGGTAAAAATTTTTGCCGGAGCGATCAAACCCACCCAGGGCGAGTTCTACCTGAATGATGAAAAGCTCCAATTCAATTCCACCTCCGAGGCTTACGAAAAAGGCATCGTCTCGGTATACCAGGAAATGAGCCTGGTGCCGGGGTTATCGGTCGCAGAAAATATCTTTCTGGGCCGCTTACCCAAAAAGTATAACGCCATCGATTGGCCAAAAACCTACCAGATGGCCAGCTTGCTGCTTCAAAAAATGAAAGTCGACATCAACCCGCGCGAAAAATTGTCGCGCCTGAGCATGTGGAAGTGGCAGGTGGTCGAGATCACCAAAGCGCTCAGCTTTGACCCCAAAGTCATTATGTTGGATGAACCAACCTCGGCCCTGGCCCTCAATGAGGTCCAAAATCTCTTCGAGGCCGTACGCGCCCTCAGAGACCAGGGTGTGGTTGTTATTTACATCACACACAAACTTCAGGAACTTCCCCAAATTGCCGATACAGTCACCGTGCTGAGGGATGGCAAGATGATGGGCACCGTGCAAATGAAGGATGTGCAGCGCAAAGATATTATCGATCTTATGTTTGGCGAGGTAAAAACTCGCAGCCGTCCGAAAGACATCGAGATTCGCGATGAAATCGTCATGGAAGTGAAGGGGTTGAGCCGGGAGGGATGGTACCAGGACGTCAACTTCAACCTGCACTGCGGCGAAGTGCTCGGCATCGCCGGGATGCTCGGTTCGGGGCGCACAGAACTGCTCAAAGGCATATTTGGCGCCGACCCGGTCGACCGCGGGGCGGTGATTATTGAGGGAAAAACGTATAAAAAGGCCAACCCGGTCAAAATGGTAAAAGCGGGCGTCGGCCTGACCCCTGAAAATCGAAAAACCGAAGGCCTGATCCTGATCCATTCGATTCTCGATAACCTGTGTTACGCCAGCATGAACATTACCGCTAAAGGCTGGGTTGAAAATAAACGCAAACGCATTCAATTTGCGACCAACCAGGTGGCAGAATTAGAGATAAAGGTACCGGATATCAATGCCCGCGCCAATTCGCTTTCGGGCGGCAACCAGCAAAAGGTGGTAGTGGGTAACTGGCTCAACACCAGCCCCAAAATCATGCTGTACGATGAACCATCCCGGGGGATTGACGTAAACGCCAAGCAGCAAATTTTTGAAATTATGTGGGAACAGGCCCGCAAAGGCATCTCTACCATTTTTGTTTCCACTGAATTGGAGGAGCTGCTGGAAGTTTGCCACCGTATTTTGATCATGCGCCACGGAAGAATTGTGGACGAGGTAAACCCGGACAATGTAAACATTAACGAGCTCTACGAAATTTGTATGAGAGGAGACTAACGAAGATGGGGACTAACGCTGCCGCATTAAGTATGGGTTTGAACCGCAAAAAGGTTGGGCTGTTCCTGCTCGATCACATCATTGAAGTTTTTTTGATCCTGTTGATCATCGGCCTGACCTTTGGGTCGAAAGGCTTCATGACCTGGTCGAATTGGATGAATATCCTGCGCAGTAACTCCCTCAAGGGAGTCATCGCCCTGGGCATGACCATGGTCATTATTGCCGGGTTGATCGATCTGTCGATCGGCTCGACCGTGGCCCTATCCGGCGTGATCGTGGCGCGTTTTTGCCGTGACCTGACTCCCCTGGGCGTCGATCTCACCACGGCCTGCCTGATCGGCATCGCAATTTCCTTCGTTGCGGCGATCGCCTTCGGTTATATGCACGGCATTTTCTCACATAAAGGCGGCATGCCGCCTTTCATCGTCACGTTGGTCAGCCTGAACCTGTTATATGGCCTGGCGGGCATCCTCTCGGGAGGCTACCCGATTGCCAACCAGTTTCCGGATTGGTTCAACCAGCTCGGCGGGGGCCGGATTGGCGGACAAAACGGCATCCCCATCCCGGCCATCGTGCTGGCCGTCTCCTTTTTAGTGGTCTTGTTTATCATGAACTACACTACCACCGGCCGGGCAACCTACGCCGTGGGCGGTAATCCCGAGTCGGCCAGGTTGAGCGGCATCAACGTGGGCAAGACCAAGATCATTGCCTTCGTAACCGTGCAAATTTTCGCCGTGATCGCCGGGTTTATGACCTCCGGCCAGGTTCTGGCAGCCTCTTACAGTTTTGGCCGTGGCTGGGAACTGGACGTGATCAGCGCCGTAATCATTGGCGGCACCAGCTTCTCGGGCGGCGTTGGTACGGTTTGGGGCACCCTGTTAGGCATCCTGTTCATGGGTGTGATCACCAACGGTATGACGCTGCTAAACTTCGACATCTATACCCAATACGTAGTGCGCGCCGTGATCATGTTCCTGGCCGTGCTGATCAGCTCCTACCGCGCCCAGGCCAAAGCGTAAACAACCTGGTCGCAAACATTATCACTTATTCAATATAGGATGTGGGGTTATGGCCAAAGAGCATCGTCTCGACGAAATCATCAGGGTGATCGATGAACACGGCTACCTGTCGGTTTCCGAATTGAGCAAAATCTTGCAGGTTTCGGAAATGACTATCCGTCGTGACCTTACCCAATTGGATACCGAGAAACGCATCCACCGCACTTACGGCGGAGCGGCCTCCTACCGCACAGAAGAAACCCCACCCGAAGTAAGCCTCGAGGCCGGCCTGGAAGACAAGCTGGAAGTCACGCAGTTGGACCAGGTTGACGTGCTGATTGCCACCCTGGTAGACCCATCTTACGATAACCTCTTACTTGACCGGGTCGGCAAGAAAAACATCCCCATTATCGCCGAATCGATCGAAATGCCCGGCCAGCGTACCCTGGTGGCGCTGGATAACTACCTGGCCGGACGGGATCTGGGCCTGTGGGCCGGCCAGTATCTCGTTCAGCGTGGGGTTGAAAAAGCCTATTTGCTCGACCTGACTTTCCACCAACCCAATACTCAAAATCGCAGCCGGGGTTTTGTGGATGGCCTGCACGAAACCTGTCCTTCGGCCGAGGTGGTGCTGTCGATCAGCTCGCAGTCGCGCTATGCCAGCTCTTATCGCCTGGCCTGCGATGCTCTGACCGTCTATCCGCACATCAATTTGATTTTTGCGATCAACGACATTACCGCTCAAGGCGCAATCAACGCCTGCCGTGATTTAAGAATTGATCCTGAATATATGACCGTAGTCACCTTTGGTTTGGAGGGCAACGCCCTCAAGAATGAACTGATGGCCGGCAGCTATTGTAAGGCCGGGCTGGCGATGTTCCCTGAAATCGTCAGCCTGACCTGCATTGAAGCCGCCATTGCCGCCTACAACCAGCAGCCGCTTCCGCTCAAATACGTGACCCCCCATATCGTGCTCACCCAGAAGAGCCTGCCGCGCTATTATGCTTACCAGGGGACCCACTGGACCCTCAATTGGGAGACGGTCAAGCGTGAACTGGCCATCCCCATCCAGATCGAACGGGATAAACCGGCCCCGTCGGCGCCAATCCCCCATATCATTGGCCTGATCATCCCCTTTCTCGAGCACGAATGGTACAAGAACCTGGCGGGCATGTTGAAATCGTACGCCGGCCAATACGGCATCGGCCTGCAGTTGATCGACGCTGGCCAGAATGTGCGCGATGAGATGGAGCTGCGCCGCCAGGAGATCGCCAAAAGAGCGGTTTCCTTGATCGAGCCGGGAGACGTGGTGCTGGTGGATGGCGGTACGATCGCGGTCTACCTGGCGACCGAGTTGAAAAAGAAAAAAGAGATCACCATTATCACCAACTCGGTGACCGTCTTTGATATTCTAAACCATACCTCCGGAATCACGCTGGTCTCGACCGGGGGCGTGGTGCGCGACAGCACCCAAATGCTCGTAGGGCCCACGGCCGAAGGGGCGCTGAAAGAACTGCGCGCCGATAAATTGTTCTTGATGGTCAGCGGGATCACGCTGGACTTTGGCCTGTCGCACAACGCCATTTCCGAAGTGACCATCAAACAGGCCATGATCCGTTCGTCGCGTGAGGTGATCCTGCTGGCCGACCATACCGCTTTTGGGGCGGAAGCCGGCATCCAGGTGGCGCCGCTTTCCGCCGTCCACCGCCTGATCACAGACGATGCTTTACCCCCCAGCACGCGCCTGGAAATTTCTAAAAAGGGCATCCAGGTATTACTGGTGTAGAAAGAGTCGTCAGTTTTCAGTCGTCAGTCGTCAGTTAAAAATCCGAAAGCTGACTGCTTATAGCTCTTGGCTTTAACTGAAAACTGAAGACTGACGACTGACGACTCTTTTTGTGGTTTAATTTCTATAGTTCAACCCATTCTCTACCCGAGGTCCCCATGATCGTCCTGTCCATTGGAGCACACCCCGACGACGAAACCTGCGCCGCCGGCACGCTGATCAAATATGCCCAGGAAGGGCATGCTGTATACATCCTGACCACCACGCGCGGCGAAGGCGGCTCGACCGGCGTACCGCCGGTATGCGAGCGCCCCGAGCTGGGCCGGGTGCGCGAGCAGGAAGGCCGCGAGGCCGGGGCGGTCATCGGGGCGCGCCAGGTGATCTACCTGCCCTACGTCGACCCGGATGCCACGGATGGCATCACCAAAGCCATCGACGCCACGCCGGAACAGTTCGCCGCCTCGATTCAGGCCGTACTGGAATACCTGCGCCCGGACGTTATCATCACCCACGGCACGGACGGCGAATACGGCCACCCGCAGCACATCTTCACCCAGCGGGCGACCTTCCAGGCCCTGCGTAACCTGGCTGACGCTGAGCCGGCCTGGAGGCCGCAGGAGGTGCTCACCTGGTGCGCCGCCTATCCCGACCCCGAGGTGCCGGCCGAGATGAACCAGTCCGACCCGGCCGATTGGTTTGTGGATATCCGGCCATACTACCCGCGCAAGCTGGAGGCATTCATGCAGCACCGCTCGCAGTACTACGGGGTGACTTCCTATTTCAAAGATAAGGGCGGGGCGTTCATGGCGGCGAAGATCGAAGCCTTCCGCCGCTGGCCCGAGTTTTGCCTGCCCGCCGCTTGACCCACGGGTGGATCTTCCACAGATACACCGGCAGCAGCAGGATCAGCCCATAACCCAGGATGAGCAGGGCCGGGTAGGTGATCTCCGGACGCCCGAGCTGCTGATAATTTAAGGGCGGCATCAGCTCCATGGAAGTAATATCGGCCAGGCCGTGCACCAGGATCAACCCGGCAATCCCGCCGGCGCGCCAGCGCACCAGGGCAAACACCAGGCCAATAATAAAACCGGCCAGCCCTACCAGCAGTCCCTGCCCGGGAACATGCCAGAGCATAAAACCCAGGCTGGTGCCCCAGATGGCCCAGCGTACCCCGCCCCACTCTTCCAGGATGCGGTAAAGCAGCCCGCGGAAGAGCAGCTCTTCTACCAGCCCAACCAGGCCAAAATAATACAGCAGCTCACCTCCCAGGCGCCCCAGGTTGAACGACGCCGGAGGCTGATACCAGCTTATCGAAAAGATCACCAGCAAGCGCCCCGCCAGCAAGGCCAGGCCGCAGCCCAGGCTCAGCCCCAGCCCTTTCCAGTTCAGCCCGAGCTGGCTCAGGTTCCAGCGCCGCAGGCCGATCCACAGCGCCCCGGCCAAAAAATATAAGTACACCACAATCTGAAAGACCTGCTCGTGGGCCCCGCTGATATTCGGCCAGACCCACAGGTAGGCCGGGATCGAGGACAGGAACAGGGCGCCAAACTCGAGCAGCGGGCGGGGAATCGCCTTCATATAATATTTATAGCAGGTTTGTAACGATCCAGATATAGGCAGTTGTTACATATCCCTACAATAATGAAATACGCCGGGCAGCCGGTGAACTCATCCTCAGGCCGCCCGTTCCAGCGCAACCGTCACCACCTCAGCGTCAAAATTATCCGCCACCTGCGGCAGCCCGGCGGGGACTGGCCCGGCAGCCAGTTCAAGCGCCAGGGTTTCAGCCTGGATGTAATCGCAAAAGGCCCGCACGGCCTCCTCCAGTTTGGGCGAAGCGTCGTAATAAACTTTGATGCGGTCGGCCACGTCCAGCCCGGCCGATTTGCGCAGGTCTTGCACGCGGCGCACAAACTCGCGCGCCAGGCCCTCGTTGCGTAGCTCGGGCGTCAGGATAGTGTCGACTGCCACCGTCACGCCGTGATCGGTCGCCACGGCCAACCCTTCTACCGGGGCGGTCTGCACCAGCACCTCACCCGGGTTCAGCTCCACCGTTTCGCCATCCACCACCAGCCGCACCGGTTGACCGGCGTTGACCGCCTGGGCCAGCATTTCAGGATCGGCCTGGGCCAGGGCGGCGCGCAGGCGCGGGAACCTGGCCCCGAAGCGCGGCCCGAGGGCCTTGTTGTCGGGCAGCACCCGGTAGTTGACCAGCTTGCCGGCCTGCTCCACGAACTCGAAGCTCTTGACGTTCAGCTCATCCACGATGATCTCCACCAGTTCCGGGGTAAGGCTGGCTTTTTCGCCCGAGGAGACGTACGCCATGGCCCGGCCCAGCGGCTGGCGGACCTTGAGATTGACGCTGCTGCGGGCTGCCAGCCCCAGGCTGGCCACCTGGCGGGCCAATGCCATCTGCGCCGGCAGGCTCTCGTCGACCGCCGCCGCGTCGTAGGCCGGCCAGCGGGTATGGTGCACGCTCTCGTAAGCCTCGCCGCGCACCGAACGCACCAGGTTCTGGTAGATCGCCTCGGTCACAAACGGCGTGAAGGGCGCCAGCAAGCGGCACAGCTTCACCAGCACGTGATAGAGCGTGGCGTAAGCGGACTGTTTGTCGGCGCCCTGTCCGCTCTTCCAGAAGCGGCGGCGGCTGCGGCGCACGTACCAGTTGGTCAGGTCATCGATGAACAGGTTGACCGCCGCGGCAGCCGCATAGAAATCCGACCCATTCAGGCCATCGGTCACCCGCTGCACCAGCTGGTTGAGCCGCGCCAGCGCCCACCGGTCGAGCAGGTTGTCGCTGGGCGGGGTTGGCCCTTCCGGCAGGCGCGCATCGAAGGCAAACCGGGGCGTCCAGCCGTCCAGGTTGGCGTACATGACGAAGAAACTGTACACGTTCCACAGCGGCAGCAGGAACTGGCGGCGCACCGCATCGCCAGAGTGATAGCCAAACAGGATGTCATTTTCCGGTTTCTGGTTGCAGAACAGCCAGCGCACCACGTCTACGCCGATGCGGTCGGCGCCCTCGTTGAACTCGATCGAGTTGGGCCCGGATTTGTGCATGGGCTGCCCGTCTTCGCCGAACAGGGTGGCAAATCCGAAGTTGGCCAGGAAAGGCGCCCCCTCGGCGAGGACGGTCGCCATGGCCAGCAGGCTGTAGAACCAGTTGCGGAACTGCCCGGGGAACGATTCGGTGATCCACTGCGCCGGATACCACTTGCGCCAGTACGGGCGGTCGGCCCGGTAGCGCAGCGTGCTGAACGGCACAATCCCCGCATCCAGCCAGGGGTTGCCCACATCCGGCACACGCTGCATGGCGCCGCTGCACTGCGGGCAGGCCAGCTTGACCATGTCCACGTAGGGGCGGTGCGGTGAATGGCCGGCGAACTGCTCCCAGCCTTGCACGGCGCGCCCCTTTAACTCGTCTTCACTGCCGATCACCTCGTAATGGCCGCATTCCTGGCAGGTCCAGATCGGCAGCGCCAACCCCCAGTAGCGCTTTTTCGAAATCATCCAGTCGCGCATATTGCGCAGCCAGTCCATCTCGCGGGCGTAGCCGAAGTCGGGGATCCATTTGATCTGGTCTACCACGTCCATGATCTGGTAACGCAGGGAATGCGCCTTTTCTTGTGGGGTAACCTGGCTGCGCGGCTTGTCGTACAACGGCCCCATGCTGATAAACCACTCGTCCACCAGGCGGAAGACCAGCTCGGTCTTGCAGCGCCAGCAGGTGGGATAGCGGTGGGTATAGTCCGCCACCCGGTAGAGCACGCCCTTGTCTTTGAGGGCGGCGAAGATCGGTTCAGACACTGCGGACACGTGCTTACCGCTCAGCCAATCGAAACCCTGGATGAAATAGCCCTCTTCGTTGAGCGGGGCGACCGCCGGCAGTCCAAACTGGCGGCCCAACTGGAAGTCTTCCGCCCCGCAGCCGGGAGCGATGTGGACGATGCCCGTGCCTTCCGTCTCACCGACCGCCTCCCAGGGGATCACCTGGTGGGCCTGCACGGCATTTAAAGTCACTGAAGTGTGCAGCGTCTGGAGGTGCGTGTTGCCGCCCGGCGCCTGTTCGGCGGGCAGCTCGTCGAAGGGCCCGGCGTACTTCCAACCCACCAGCTGGGCGCCTTTCAGCTCACCCAGCAGGCGGTACTCGCCCTTAAGCATATGCAGGGTGCCCTTTGCCAGGTACAGGACCTGCTCGCCCTGCTGCACTTTAGCGTAGATCAGCTCAGGCCCGACCGCCGCCGCCACGTTGCTGGAAAGCGTCCAGGGGGTGGTGGTCCACACCAGCAGGGACTCGGGGCAGCCGGTCTCGGCATCCCGGCGCGCCTGGGCATTTTCGTCCACCAGCGGAAAGCGCAGGGTCACCGAGCGGTGGGTCAGCTCGGTATAACCATCCGTGACGATTTCCATCTGGCTGATGGCGGTGGCGCAGTGCGGGCACCAGGGCATCACGTCCGCCCCCAGGTAGATCCAACCCTTCTCCCAGCACTTCTTTAGAAAAGCCCAGATCATATAATTGTTCTCGTTGGAGAAGGTAAAATAACTGCCGCCCAGTTCGGGCAGGCCCAGGCGGCCGACGATCATCTCGACCGTATCCGTCACCGGGCCGCCAGGGCCTGGCACGGTCACCTTTTGCAGGGGGTCTTCCAGCAGCTTTTCCGCCAGCTGGCGCAGCGTGGCGGGGTCATTCCAATCCATCCAGTACCCAAGGCGCTGGGATTGCTCGGTCTGGATGGCAGCATATTTAAGCACGCGCGCCTTGCACAGGCGCACAAACGCTTCGAGGCCAAAGTCTTCGTCATCTTTCTTCGACTTGAAGCCCATTTCCTTTTCGACTTCCACCTCAACCCACAGGCCCTGGCAGTCAAAACCGTTCTGATAGCGCAGCTCGTGGCCCTGCATGCTTTGAAAGCGCTGCATCACGTCTTTGTAGGTGCGTCCCCAACCGTGGTGGAAACCCATCGGGTTGTTGGCGGTGATGGGGCCATCGATGAAGGACCAGGCCGGCTCGCCCTGGTGCAAATGGCGCAGTTTCTGGAAAGCCTGCGTATCTTTCCAGAACTGCAACAGCTCCCGCTCCTGGGCGGCAAAATCTACTTTTGTGCTTACCTCTTTAAACATTGCACCTCCGCTGGTAACTCCGGGACTCTAAGAAAAATCCCTGCGCCAAAATCAGGCACAGGGACGAGGATAACATTTACCCGCGGTACCACCCCGCTTCCTGCCGTAAATCGACGGCAGGCACTCTGTCTGATACTCCCTCGCCTTAATCCCTGTTCGAAGGATTTCACTTTTTTGGTTACGTGAAGCTTCGCTTCACGTAACCAAAAAAGCGACTTCCATCATTTTCGAACAGGGTTTTAAAGGGCAGAGTTCATCTCAGCGCCCGGTTTAACGGCGGGCGAGGCCGGCGTGCTTACTGGGATGCATCGGGTCCGTTCAGCTTGCAGCTCCGGAAGGATTTTCGGTTGCGTTTGCCTTCCCGGCTCACACTCTCCCGGGTTCGCTGGCGGCTGCGCGCAGCCTACTCGTTTCCATCACAGCTTTTCGTATTGATTTTATTATGCCATGCTTTTTACCATAAATCAATTCCCTGGCGGAGAATTTTACAGGAAGGTTTCACTTTTTTTAGGTGTGAAAAACTACATTTTTCACACCTAAAAAAAGTGAATTCCGTGTACACTTTACTTATTAAAAAATTCCACTTCCCCCTGCATTTCACCCTCGATACCGCCCCCTACATCAACGATTACGTGACCAACCGGGCCGCCCCCGCCGGCGGGGGCGGGCTGGTGCACGCTTACCCGGGCGACCTGTGGTCCGAGCGCCCCTCCTCCGGGCAGCCCGACGAGGCCGTGCTGGCCGCCTGCCTCAAGCACCCCGGGCGGCTGTTCGGCTCGGTGTACCTGGACCTGCGCGAGTCGCGCGAGCGCAACATCCAGAAGATCGAACGCTACGCCGCGGCCGGCTTCAAATGCGTCAAGATGTTCCCCAATCTGGGCTTCGATCCAAACGACGAGATTTATGAGCCAATCTGGGATACGGTGGAGAAGCTCGGCCTGGCCTGCCTTTCGCACTGCGGCTGGCTGGCCCCCAGCGAGACCAACCCGAAGATGCGCATGAGCACGCTGACCGCCACGCCCTTCCACTTCGAAGTTCCGGCGCGGCGCCACCCGGGCATCAACTTTATCTTCGCCCACTTCGGCGGCGGGGCCACTTATCTGGAAACCATCACGCTGTGCGAACGCCTGCCCAACTGTTATGCCGACTGCACCCCCGGCTGGGGGCGTTGGGTGTGGGCGCACCGCATGCCCGGCGTGGAAGATTTCCCCATGGCCCAGTTCCTGTACGGCACGGATAATTACCCGCCGGAGGGCGACTACACCCGCGACGAGCGCTGGTGGACGGATCTGCTGGTCAGCCAGGGCCGCACCCCCGAAGAGATCGGCCTGTTTTTCTACGGCAACGCCGCGAAAATATTGGGGCTTCCACTCGTCGTGGGTGGGTAGGGCGAGCCAGTCCACATCACGGCCTCACGTCATTACGAATCCGGCTCGCCCTGTCGCCGCGTTCACAGGTCTCCCCCACCGGCAGGAAGCCGATTTCATCCCGCCGGGCATCGCTCAACCGTGACAGGCCAGGATTTCTTTTTCCAATTTTGATTCGTCGTGGGTCGGTAGGGGCGAAGGAGGCGGAAAATTTCACCGTTTTCCAAATCCAACGCCCTTTCCGCTTCCTTCGCCCCTACGTCTCAATGCCGCGGCGCGGGGACCAATGGAAATTCCACCGTTATAGGCCGGCCCAGATCCAGCCAGGTACAAACCCTAACG
>VFSW01009946.1_pt1 | contig 13538 bp, 12 predicted proteins | sample 5358111 | NCBI WGS metagenome assembly VFSW01 (sample SAMN11554181, study PRJNA540505) | mine drainage metagenome | isolation source: sediment from site ElyBrook_90M | place: USA: Ely Copper Mine, Vershire, VT | collected 2017 | reverse complement strand
CCTGCCGGCTGGGAATCACCGCCAGCACGATGTTGGGCCCAATGCTGTCGGGAGGGCTGGCCGACCTTAACATCCGCGTGTCCGGATGCCACAACGGTTGCGCGCAACCCGAAACGGGCGACATCGGCATCTACGGCGAGGGCAAACGCATACACGGGAAGCTGGTGCCGCACTACCAGATGTATTTCGCAGGCAAGGGAACATCGGACGGCAGACTGGCGTTGAAAGGTCCGTCTCTGCCGGTGGCGCGCATCAAGCAGGCGATCGAGCGGGTGCGCATGGCGCATCTTGCCAGCGGATGGCCGAGCTTCTTCGCATGGGCGCGCGCGCAACAACCGGGATATTTCAAGGAATTGCTCGCCGATCTGGCGGAGGTGAAAGAGGAGGAATTGCAAAGCGTGGCGCGCGATTACGGCGACAAGGCGGATTTTCGCGTGCTGCAACTGGGCGGCGGAGAGTGCGCGGGCGCATCGCAGGTGCTGATCGGCGCGAATTTCTTCGAAGCGGCACACGAACGCGAATACCGCAACGCGCTGGTGTTTCAGCGCAAATATGCCGAGGCGGCGCAGTGCAATGAATCCATCCTGCGCCTGCTCGGATCCGGTGTGGCGCAACTGCTGGGCGGAGTGCGCCAGGACGATCTGGCGCATCTTTCCGAGCAGTTGAATCTGCTGATGCCAGAGGAGATCGCCGCAGAATTTGCGCATGCGACACAAGAGCTTGTGAACAATGAAGAAATCGATAACGAAACGCTTGCACTCACAAGCGCAAGGGTGGATGCGTGGACCGTCAAGGTCGCCGCATTCGCGACAACCAAGGATAAACAACTCGAATTGAAGGAGGCATTGCCAAAATGAACACCAACATCGAACTGGAACGCAAAATAGCCGATACCCTCACAATACTGCTTCAGGCAGAGCGCGATTTCTCGCCCGTGGTATTCGCCAACAGCCTGGGTGCGGAGGACATGGTACTGACCGATCTCATCGCCAGCTATCAAATCGACATTCGGATGTTCAGTCTGGACACCGGGAGGCTGCCCAAGGAGACCTATGACCTGATGCAGGAAGTCAGGCAGCAATACAGCATCCCGCTCACGGTCTACTTTCCGGACGGGAAACTCGTCGAAGAGCATGTGGCTTTGCACGGCATCAACGGCTTCTATGACAGCGTGAAAAACCGTAAAGACTGCTGCTACGTGCGCAAGGTCGAGCCCTTGCGCCGCGCACTGGCTGACAAAGGCGCATGGATCACCGGCATGCGCCGCGATCAGGCTGTGACGCGCAGCACTCTCGAGGTGTCCGCTTTCGATACGGATCACGGCCTGCAGAAACTCAACCCGCTGCTCGACTGGTCTCACCGGGATATATGGACTTACATCCGTCAGCACGATGTGCCTTACAACAAACTGCACGACCAGTCCTACCCCAGCCTGGGCTGCGCACCCTGCACGCGCGCAGTCAAGCCTGGAGAGGATATCCGCGCCGGTCGCTGGTGGTGGGAAGATCCTGCCAGCAAGGAATGCGGGCTGCATGTGAGCCATGCGCGTAAAGTCGATGCCGAGGTAAAAAGCGGCGCGGCCATCATCCCGATCGAAACTCAGGACTACATCATGGAGAGCCAGACATCATGAAACCAATCGAGCATATTTTCATGAACAAACATTCCTTCAGACATCTGGATGCACTGGAGAGCGAGTCCATACACATCATGCGCGAGGTGGCAGCAGAATGCAGAAATCCCGCGCTGCTCTTTTCCGGCGGCAAGGATTCCATCGTGATGCTGCGCCTTGCCGAAAAGGCATTCCGCCCCGCGAAGTTTCCATTTCCGCTGGTGCACATAGACACCGAGCACAACTTCCCGGAGGTGATTGCCTGCCGCGACAGGCTCGCGAATGAACTGGGCGAGCGCCTGATCGTGCGTTCGCTGGAGGACTCGATCAGACGCGGCAGCATCGTGATCAAAGACCCGGACAAGCCGCGCAATCCTTACCAGTCGGTGACTCTGCTTGAGACCATCGCCGAGTTCGAATTCGATGCCTGCATGGGAGGGGCCAGACGCGACGAGGAAAAAGCGCGCGCCAAGGAGCGCATCTTTTCCTTCCGAGACGAGTTCGGCCAGTGGGATCCCAAGAACCAGCGCCCCGAGTTGTGGAACACCTACAACACCCGCGTCCATCCCGGCGAGAACATTCGCGTTTTTCCGATCTCCAATTGGACGGAGATGGACATCTGGGAATACATCGGGCGCGAGCGCCTGCATATCCCGAGCATCTACTTCGCGCATGAGCGCGAAGTGATGCGTCGCGGCGGCAATGTCATTCCGGTGTCGCACCTTGTGCAGCCAAAGTCGGGCGAAAAGGTTGAAATCGCCACCGTGCGCTTTCGCACTGTTGGAGATATGACCTGCACTGCACCTGTCGAATCCGCTGCACGCACAGTCGACGAGATCATCATGGAGACTGCAACGACGCGCATCACCGAACGCGGCGCGACCCGCATGGACGACCAGACTTCGGATGCATCGATGGAACTTCGCAAGAAAGAAGGATATTTCTAATGAACATCAATACACAGCTATTGCGCTTCATCACAGCAGGCAGTGTGGACGACGGCAAGAGCACGCTGATCGGGCGCCTGTTGCACGACTCGAAATCAATCTTCGAGGATCAGTTTGCGGCCATCTCGAGGACCAGCGAGAAGCGCGGCATGTCCATGGTCGATCTGTCCCTGCTCACCGATGGTCTGCAAGCCGAACGCGAACAGGGCATCACCATAGACGTCGCATACCGCTATTTCGCAACACCCAGGCGCAAGTTTATCATCGGCGACACACCTGGCCACGAACAGTATACGCGCAACATGGTTACCGCCGCGAGCACAGCCAATCTGGCGGTGATCCTGGTCGATGCGCGCAAAGGCATCCTGACCCAGACGCGCCGCCACACCTATCTCGCAAGCTTGGTCAAGGTGCCGCATGTCGTGCTCGCGGTGAACAAGATGGACATGGTGTACTATTCGCAAACACGATTCGACGAGATCGTCGCAGAGTATCGCGAGTTCGCAAAACAGTTGAATCTGCACGACGTGAGCTGCATACCGCTGTCCGCACTGAACGGCGACATGGTGGTGGACCGCGGTGAAAACCTGTCCTGGTACACCGGCCCTGCGTTGCTGGAATTACTGGAGAGCATCGAGATCGACCACGATGTGAACACCCGCGATTTCCGTTTTCCGGTGCAATGGGTATGCCGCCCGCAGACCGACGAACACCATGACTTCAGGGGGTTCATGGGGCGCATCGAGGCGGGCGAAATTTCGACAGGCGACGCGGTTACCATCCTGCCATCGGGCCGCACTACCACGGTGAAGGAGATCATCACCTACGACGGCAAGCTGCAATCCGCCTTTGCACAACAATCGGTCACCATCACGCTTGCCGATGAAATCGATGTCTCGCGCGGCGACATGTTTGTGAAAAGCAGCCTTCATGCGCCGAAAACGCGCAAGGAATTGGAAGCGACCCTGTGCTGGCTATCCGAGTCGCCGCTTGACAAGAACCGAAAGTACCTCATCAAGCACACTACGCGCACCGCGAAATGCCTGTTCTCGCATCTGGATTACCGCGTGGATGTGAATACACTGGAACGGCATGATGCCTTTGAACTGAACATGAACGATATCGCTCGCGTGGCATTAAAAGTCCAGCAGCCCCTGGTATTCGACAGCTATGAAACCGACCGGGTCACGGGCAGCTTCATCATAATCGACGAGGCAACCAACAATACGGTCGCCGCGGGGATGATAGGCTGATGAATATGTTAATGCCGAGAATTGCAATCGAAATAATTTTGAGTGAAGAAAAGCTATGGCACTGATGATCACCGACGAATGCATCAATTGCGACGTGTGCGAGCCTGAGTGTCCGAACGACGCCATTTCACAGGGAAAGGGCATCTATGTGATCGACCCGGACAAATGCACCGAGTGTGTCGGTCACCATGACACACCCCAATGCGTGGAAGTATGCCCAGTGGACTGCATCCCGAAAATCATTGCTCATGGGGCCCATACCGCCATTGCATCTTGAATTTTCGGGTGCGTTCTCGCGGCAGGATCAGCAAGAGACAACGCACACACGTTGTCTCCGACAGGAGGCAGTATAATAAAGCGGATTGCATGTGTTCTCTCACTGCATTCTGCCTCTTCTTTGGATGAACGATTCGCCCCTGTGAAATGCCAAATGCGCTGCGCAATTTGACCGGCCCTTCTGCAGAGCAGCGCTCCGTGATGCTCGACGGCCGACATGTCACCTATACTTTAAAGCGCAGCAAACGGCGCAGCATCTGCTTGCGCATCGACGACAGGGGGCTTACCGTCAACATGCCGCTTAAGGCCAGCGAACACTGGCTGAACGAGGTGCTACAGAACAGGGCGAACTGGGTGGTCGACAAGCTGGATGAATGGCAGGCCCATGCGCCCGAGAAACCCACCTGGACGGATGGCGACATCATTCACTATCTTGGCGAGATACTGACGCTGCGCGTCGGGATTTTTCCCAAGGCGGTTCAGCATGTCGGCGAAGAACTTTGCGTGCGGGACGAAGGAAGCGCATCGCACATCGAGAAAAAGGTATCGACCTGGTATCGCAAGCAGGCGCTGCCTCTGTTCATTTCACGCGCCGAACATTATGCGAAGATACTCGATGTAAAGCCCTGCTCGATCAGGCTGACGACGGCCAGGACGCGCTGGGGAAGCTGCTCCAGCAACGGCGAAGTGAGGCTTAATGTGCAGCTCATCAAGCTTCCGCACTATCTGATCGATTACGTGATCGTGCATGAACTCGCGCATCTGCGTGAAATGAATCATTCTGTCGCGTTCTGGCGACTGGTGGAAAGAGCCTGCCCCAACTACGCGAGACTGCGCAGCGAACTCAAGGCGGTGATCCTGGGCTGACCTCACCATGAAGGTCTTGCAGATATCGCAATATTCAGTATGATACCGACGGTTTGATGCTGAGAATTCGAAACGGAGCCCCCATTTCCATACAAAATTCCGCCGCATTGCGCATCCTGAATCGATGGCGTGCACTCAGCATGCAAGTCAAACTCGCACTGCTGATCCAGGGCTTCGTCGCCATCGTGCTACTGCTGGCGCAGGGATGGCTGATCTCACGCGCCGAACACCAGATCCTGTCCGATGCAAAAGAGCGCGCGCTGATCACCGCGGACGGCGTCATCAACGGCATGAACATGCTGATGGAGACCGGAACGATCTCCGATGCCGCCAACCGCGCCCTCCTGATCCGCAAGATGTCTCAATCCAACAACATCCTGTCGCTGCGCATCGTTCGCGCAAAACAGGTATCCGATCAGTTCGGGCCCGGCCTTGCCGAAGAGCAGCCCAAAGATGAAATCGAGAATGAAGTCCTGCATTCCGGAAAAGTCTACACGCAACAAGTCGGAGGCCTGGATCAACCCATGACATTGCGCGTCGTCGTGCCGTTCATCGCGAGCCACAACTTCAATGGGACGGATTGCCTCGCATGCCATCATGTGCAGCCCGGAAGCGTGAATGGCGCGGCCAGCATGCTGATCGACCTTTCCAATGAGCAGCAAAGGATTTCGCTGGCAAAGCTTCGCCTCTGGTCAGGCCAGATCCTGCTGCAGATGCTGCTTTTCATGATCATCTGGCGCCTGGTCCGCTCATTCACCCGCCCCATCGAGGCACTGCAGGAAACCATGACCGCGATGCAGATTGATGGCGATCTTTCAAGAAGGGTGGAAATCCAGGGCAAAGACGAAATCAGCCGGATGGCCAGCGCGTTCAATTCTCTGGTGTCCAAACTGCAAAGCAGCAACGATGCACGCGACAGCATCGAGCATGCCTTGCGCAGTGCCGAATCGCGTGCGCGCACAGTGCTGGACAATCTAGGCGTGGGAATCATCATCATGAACGAGCAGGGCATCATCGAAACCTGCAATCCTGCGGCAGACGAAATTTTCGGCTACGCCCCGAACGAATCCATGGGACAGAATGTCCGCATGCTGATGCCAGAACCCTACCGGGACCTGCACGATGCATCCTTGAGGCGCTACCGTGAAACAGGCAAGCCCAGGCTGCTCGAATCGGGCAGGCCTGCAGTCCTTGGCGTGACCACCGAAATGACCGGCCTGCGCAAGGACGGAAGCAGTTTCCCGCTTGCCATCAAGGTGACCGAAGTGCTTGTCGATGACCGGCGGCTCTTCCTCGCCTCGGTCAGGGACATCACTTCACGCAAACAGAATGAGGAGGATCTGCGCATCGCCGCCACCGCGTTTGAAACCCGCGAAGGCATCCTGATCACCGACCTCAACCACATCATACTCAAGGTCAACCACGCCTTTACGCAAATGACCGGCTACAGCATGGATGAGGTGACAGGCCGGACGCCCGACCTGCTGAAGTCCGGACGGCATGACGAAACATTCCATGCGGACATGTGGGAGATCATCTATCGGGACAAATACTGGCAGGGAGAAATCTGGAGCCGGCGCAAGAATGGCGAAATCTACCCGATCTCCCTGACCACGACCGCAGTGACCGATACGAACAATCAGGTGACGCACTATGTCTCGGTGTTTTCAGACATCACGCTGCGCAAGAGATCGGAAGAAGAGATACACCGGCTCGCCTTCTACGACCTGCTCACCGGCCTGCCCAATCGCAGCCTGCTGCAGGATCGCCTGCAACTTGCATTAAACAACAGCGCCCGCAAGAAAAAATTTGGCGCGCTGCTGTTCATAGACCTGGACAACTTCAAGATACTCAACGACACCAAGGGGCACAACATCGGCGATCTGCTCCTGATCGAAGTCGCAAGACGCCTGCAGGGCTGTGTGCGCGAAGCCGATACGGTCGCACGCCTTGGCGGGGATGAGTTCGTCATCATGCTCGAAGGCATCGATGAAGATGCCTCAAAAGCGGCAACTGCCGCCAGGGATATCGCCGAGAAGGCGCTTGCCTTGATGCGCCAGCGTTTCACGCTTTTGGAATTCGAACACCACAGCTCCTGCAGCATCGGCATCAGCCTGTATCTTGGGCATGCGACCGGCATAGACGAACTGTTCAAGCACGCCGACAGCGCGATGTATCAGGCCAAGACGCAAGGGCGCAACACCATCTGTTTCTTCGATCCTGCGATGCAGGCAGAACTCGTGATACGCACCGCGATGGCGGACGACTTGCGCATGGCGCTGCCGAATCAGCAATTCATGCTTTACTATCAGATACAGGTCAATGGCCGCGACGCGATGGGCGCGGAAGTGCTGCTGCGCTGGCAACATCCGCTGCGCGGGCTGGTCTCGCCGCTGAAATTCATCCCGATCGCCGAAGAGACCGGCCTCATCGTACCGCTCGGGGAATGGGTCTTGCGCAATGCCTGCATGCAGCTCAAGGCATGGCAGGGCAATCCGCTCACCCATCATCTGCAGATTTCCATCAATGTCAGCGCGCGCCAGTTCCGCCAGCCGGAATTCGTCGATCAGGTCATCCGCGTGCTCGACGAGACCGGCGCGAATCCGTCCAAGCTGAAGATGGAGATCACCGAAAGCCTGGTGCTCGAGAACATCAACAGCAGCATCGAAAAGATGCAGGCGCTGCGCGCGACCGGCATCCGTTTTTCAGTGGATGACTTCGGCACAGGGCAATCTTCGTTGAGCTATCTCAAGCGCCTGCCGCTGCAGCAGATCAAGATAGACCAGAGCTTCGTGCGCGACATTGCGACCGACCCCAGCGATGCCACCATCGTCCAGACCATCATCGGCATGGCCAGAAACCTTGGCCTGGATGTCATCGCAGAAGGGGTGGAGACGGAAGAACAGCGCGCCTTCCTCGAACGGCATGGCTGCGATGATTACCAGGGCTATCTGTTCAGCAAGCCCGTGCCCATCGAGGCATTCGAGGATTTGCTGAAGTCCATGACATCAGAAAATGCATAAATTATTTGCGCAAACCCCTCCATTCATGGATAATGCCCGGCCTAGCTCATAACCCGGATGCGTACACCCGCCGCATCCATTCACCCGCAAGGAAAGACAATGAAAGCCAATATCCATCCCGATTATCATGAGATCACCGTGACCTGCAGTTGCGGCAACAGCTTCAAGACCCGCTCCGCGATGGCCAAGTCCGCGCTCAGCATCGAAGTCTGTTCCGAATGTCACCCTTTCTACACCGGCACTCAGAAGATCGTCGACACCGCAGGCCGCATCGACAAGTTCCGTCAGAAATATGCAGCCAAGGCTGGCGCATAGAGAAACTGCGCTGTCACCCACTGCAACAAAGGGCGGCTTTTGCTGCCCTTTTTCTTTCAACAATCCGTTGATGCGATGTATTTCATAAAGCCAGCCGACCCGCACCCCATCACCCCTGCAAAGGCCGCGATGCTGGGCATGCTCTGCCTGGTCTGGCTGGGCACGGGCCTGATCGGCCATGATCCCTGGAAACCCGACGATGCCTACAGCTTCGGACTGATTTATTCGATGCTGCAAACCCATGACTGGCTGGTGCCGACGCTCGCCGGCGAGCCCTTCATGGCCAACCCGCCGCTTTATTACTGGACCGCGGCGCTGTCTGCAAGGCTGTTCTCCGGTTTCCTGCCCCTGCACGACGGCGCAAGACTGGCCAGCGGATTTTACACAGGGCTTACGCTGCTCTTCCTGGGTCTTGCCGGACGCAAGCTGTATGGCGAGAATCGAGGCTGGGCTGCCGCCATCATCCTGATCGGCTGCCTGGGCATGCTGGTGCGCGCCCACCAGATGATCACGGATCTCGCGCTGCTCGCAGGAGTTTCGATGCTGCTTTACGGCTATGCGCACAGCCAGGAACGCTGGCTTATTGCCGGCATCTGGATGGGCACAGGTTGCGGCATCGGCTTCATGTCCAAGGGATTCGTATCCCCCGTGATCTTCCTGCTGATCGCAGCGCTCCTGCCCGCCCTGTTCCGCAACTGGCGCCGCCGCGAATATGCCTACAGCCTCTGCATCGCGCTGCTTTTCGCGTTGCCCTGGCTTGCCATATGGCCCTATCTCCTTTTTGAACACTCGCCAAAACTGTTTGCAGACTGGGCCTGGAAGCACAATATCGGCAACTGGCTTTCCTACATGAAATCGGGGCCTGGCAAGGATGCGCTTTATTATCTCAAGAACCTGCCCTGGCTTGCTTGGCCTGCGCTGCCGCTGGCGGCCTGGACAGTATGGCGCGAACGCCGCCGCCTGATGCTGCGCGACGATTTGCAACTTCCCCTGATCGGCTTTCTTGTGATGTTTGCGGTGCTGAGCTTAACACCCAACATCCGGGAGGTATTCTCGCTGCCGATGCTGCTGCCGCTTGCGCTGCTTGCAACCGCATCCCTTTCGATGCTGAAGCGCGGCGCCGCGAATGCGCTGGACGCGTTCGGTCTGATGACCTTCGCGCTTTTCGCAATATTGATGTGGTGGGGATGGGCCGGATTGCTTTTGGACAACCACGCGAAGATCACGAGATGGCTGAAAGACTACCAGCCAGGTTTCGAACCCGCCTTCCCTCCCATTCATTTCGCCACAGCCCTTGTCGCCACGCTGCTTTGGATACTGCTGGTCTGGCGAGTGGGTCGCTCGATGCGCCGCGCGGTGGTGAACTGGGCCGCAGGCATCACGCTGATCTGGATGCTCGCGATGACGCTCTGGCTGCCCTGGCTTGACAGCGGCAAGAGCTACCGCAACATGATCGCCTCTCTGAAACAGGCCATGCCCGCGCATTACAACTGCATTGCGCGCAACACCGCCTTGGGCGAGGGGCAGCGCGCGATGCTGCACTACTTCGGCGGCATCATCACACAGCGTGATCCTGCGCGCATCTGCGAATTGCGCCTGATCCAGGGCGACAGGATATCGAAGCCGCTGATGGACGAAAGCCAGTACAAAAAAATCTGGGAAGGCAGCCGCAAGACCGACAAGAACGAGCAATACCGGCTATATCAGCACGTCGATTGAAACCCATGCTCAAAGCACCCTGATCTCTATGCCGCGAACTTGCGCTGCCTCATTCACGGATGAGACGATTTCTTCGCAGGGCTGCTGAACACCCTCTTCAGGGAAACGCGCCATCGCGTTCCGCGAGAATTCGCGGATCGCCTCGAGATGATTTGCGTCTTTCGACACGGGGCGAGCGGCCTGAAAAAACAGCATTCCATGGCGTCGTGAAACAGCAAGCAGATAGAAATCAAAGCCATGCGCCGTGACCTGCTTGTCTCGCACCTCGAAATAAACCGTATCGCAGTCCGATGAAGCGAGGCTATCCAGGCGCCCAGCCACGTCCTCGACGAAAGGCTGGGCGAGATTCAGTTGCGGGGCCAGGGTCATGTGATATTGCCCGGCACGCTCTATGACCAGGGGGTTCTCAAGAGGCGGCGTCTTGCCGGGACGAAAGAAAATCAAATACAGGATGCACAGCGTGACTATCGTCGTAAATTCGATCATTTATTTGGCCTCGAGGGTATTTTAGGGGTGCTGCATTGCACATCCGCATTCTGCGCGCGGTGCCTTAGCGCATGATCCATCAGCACCAGCGCAAGCATCGCTTCGGCGATCGGCGTTGCGCGTATGCCCACGCAGGGATCATGGCGGCCGTGCGTCTCGACCATCGCGGGCTCGCCCTGCAGGTTGACGGAACGGCGCGGGATGCGGATGCTGGAAGTGGGCTTGATCGCGACATGCGCGACGATGTCCTGCCCTGTAGAAATGCCGCCCAGTATGCCGCCTGCATGGTTGGAAAGGAATCCGTCCGGCATCATCTCGTCTCCATGCTCGCTGCCCCGTTGCGTGACCGAGGCAAAGCCTGCACCGATCTCCACCCCCTTGGCCGCATTGATCCCCATCAGCGCATACGCGATTTCCGCATCCAGCCTGTCGTATACCGGCTCTCCCCAGCCCACCGGCACGTTCTCGGCCACCACGGTGAGCTTCGCGCCGATCGAATCGCCCGACTTGCGCAGCGCATCCATGTAATCTTCCAGCGGTGCGATGAGAGAGGGGTCGGCCGAGAAAAACGGATTGTCGTTCACGCCATCCCAGCTCCTGAAAGGCATCTCGATCTCGCCCAACTGCGAGAGATAACCTCGTATTCGCACGCCATGTCGTTCAGAAAGCCATTTTTTTGCAATGGCGCCGGCCGCCACACGCACCGCGGTCTCCCTCGCAGAGGAGCGTCCTCCGCCGCGATGGTCCCGGAAACCGTATTTCTGCGTATACGTGTAATCGGCATGCCCGGGGCGGAAGGTCTGGCTGATGTTGCCGTAATCCTTGCTGCGCTGATCTTCGTTGCGGATCAAAAGCGCGATCGGCGTGCCGGTAGTTCTGCCTTCAAACACGCCCGAGAGTATTTCGACCCGATCCGATTCGCGGCGTTGGGTCACATGGCGCGACGTGCCGGGCTTGCGCCTATCGAGATCGCGCTGAATATCGTCCTCGCAAAGCGCCATCCCCGGCGGGCATCCATCCACCACACAGCCGATCGCCGCGCCATGCGACTCGCCGAACGAGGTGACCGCAAAAAGAGTACCGAATGTATTTCCTGACATGGTGTATCTCGCAAAATGATTGTCCAAAGTTTAACATAGCATGCCGCAAAAAATTGCCGCCCACACAAGGTGACGTAAATGAAAGCCATACTGATGAATGCCGCAGGCGACGCCGGCGTGCTGAAAATTTCCGAAATCGCAAAACCCGAGCTGCCCTCCGCGCGCCATCTGCGCGTCAGGCTTACCGCCGCAGGCATCAACCCGCTGGACACCAAACTGCGCGCAAATCCCGCATATCATCCGGACAAACTGCCCGCGATACTGGGTTGTGACGGCGCAGGGATCGTCGATGCGGCAGGCAGCGAGGTGACGCGTTTCAAAGTTGGCGATGCGGTGTATTTCTGCAACGGAGGACTGGGAAACGAGCCAGGATGCTATGCCGAATATACCACGCTGCACGAGGACTACTGCGCAATGAGCCCTTCCAACATTCCGCTGCAGGATGCAGCCGCCCTGCCGCTCGTTTGCATCACAAACTGGGAAGCCCTGTATGAGCGCGCAAACTTGAAGGCAGGGCAGACGGTGCTCATCCATGCGGCAGCGGGTGGCACAGGGCATATCGCAATACAGTTAGCCCACCATCTGGGCGCGCGCAGAGCAGGAACCCGAAGCGATGGGGAGAAGGGGGGGCGGGCGCATGCACTGGGAGCCGAAAAGATCATCCTGTACAAGGAACAGGATTTCGTCCAGGAAACGCTGGCATGGACGGATGGAAAAGGCGCCGATGTGGTATACGACACGGTAGGCGGCGACACCTTTCTGCGTTCCCTGCAGGCCGCAAGGATCGGCGGCAAGGTCGTCACGCTGCTCTCGACCGCGATGTCCCTTGCCGATGCGCAACTCGCCAGGCTGCGCAATCTGTCGATCTGCTATGAGCTGATGCTCGCCCCGCAAGTCATGCATCAGCCCGAGGAACGCATCCGTCAGTGCAGAATACTCGAAGACTGCGCACGCAGGGTCGAGGCTGGCGAACTTGGCGTGCTCATCACGCACTGCTTCCCTCTGGAACAGGCAGCCCTTGCGCACGAGCTGATGGAATCGGGCGGCATAACGGGAAAGATCATCCTGACGATGGACTGACATGCTGACAGACACGCACTGCCATCTGAATGCCGCCGAATTCGGCAATGACCAGGAAGCGCTCGTGCTCTCTGCGCATTCTGCTGGGGTTGAGCGCATCGTCGCACCGTCTGTCGATCGCGAAAGTTTCGCCGCGGTTCACCGCCTGTGCTCGACTCTGCCCGGATGCTTTCCCGCGTATGGCATACATCCCATGTACACGAATGCCGCAATGCCCGAAGACCTCGACGTACTGCGCGAATTCCTGAAAGATTGCAAACCCGTCGCAGTCGGCGAGATCGGCCTGGATTTCTTCATCGAAAATTACGACCAGCAGAAACAGGAATACTATTTCACCGAACAGTTGAAGCTCGCGCTCGAATTCGACCTGCCGGTATTGCTGCACATACGCCACGCGCAGGATACCGTGCTCAAACATTTGCGCAGGATAAGGGTGAAAGGCGGCATCGCGCATGCATTCAACGGCAGCGCTCATCAGGCGGAAGAGTTCATCAAGCTGGGCTTCAAGCTGGGATTCGGGGGCGCCGCGACCTACGCCAGAGCCACGCGCCTGCAGAGCCTGTTCAGAAACGTGCCGCTTGCGAGCATCGTGCTGGAGACCGATGCGCCGGACATGCCTCCCGCATTCTTGCAGCGCCCCCAGCCGAACAAGCCCGAATACCTGCCGCGCATCGCAGAAATCCTGGCAGGATTGCGCCAGATATCGCCCGAAACGCTTGCAAGCGCCACCAGCGAGAATGCATGGGCCGTGCTGGACAAGCCATCCGAGAGTTGAACCTGAGATCGTTAAATAGTATGATGATTTATCCTATAAACCGCAGTTGAAGAGGTGAAATCTGCTGCGAAGTCAGGTAGATTAG
>VFSW01009945.1_pt1 | contig 13540 bp, 11 predicted proteins | sample 5358111 | NCBI WGS metagenome assembly VFSW01 (sample SAMN11554181, study PRJNA540505) | mine drainage metagenome | isolation source: sediment from site ElyBrook_90M | place: USA: Ely Copper Mine, Vershire, VT | collected 2017 | reverse complement strand
ACGCCCTACTGACGCGCGACGACCACTTTAATGTTCAGCCCGGCCTGGCCGCGCGATGGGAGAATCCCGATCCTCTGACTTACGTCTTCCACCTGCATCATGGCGTAACATTTCACAACGGGCAACCGCTCACGGCGCGCGACGTAAAGTGGACGTTTGATTCTCTGCTCGAAGGGAAGATTCGCAGTACGAAATCGGCGGCGTACCGTTTCGTGGCGCACATCGACGCTCTCGACGAATGGACCGTGATATTTCACCTCAAGGAGCCATACGCAAGCTTGCTCTGGAATCTTTCGGAAGGTGCGATCGGCATCGTGCCCTACGGCACGCTTGATGACATGACGCGAAAGCCGACGGGCTCCGGCCCCTTCAAGTTCGTCAGCGCAGAACAAGACAAGGAGGTCATCCTCGAGCGCAACGACAATTACTGGGGCCAGAAACCACTCCTTCCGCGAGTGCGCTTCACGGTTGTGCCGGATGCGACGACACGCGCACTCGAACTGCGCAAAGGGAGCGCGGATCTTGCCATCAATGCACTAACTCCGGACACGGTGGTGGCACTCAAGAACGAAGCGAACCTGCAGATCGAGCGTGGGCCGGGAACGATTCTCGCATACATGGCCTTCAATACCCGCGATCCGTTGCTGCGCGACGTGCGCGTCCGGCAGGCAATTGCGTGCGCGATCGATCGCGGGCCGCTGCTGCAGTACATCTGGCGCGGGTTTGCCGAGCCGGCGTCGAGCGTGCTGCCTACTCAGAGCTGGGCGTACGATCCGAACGCAGCAGCGTTTACTTACAATCCGGACAAGGCCCGCCAAATTCTCGATGAGGCTGGATACGAGCCGCAGAACGGCGTCCGCTTTCATTTGACGATGAAGACATCTACGGAGGAATCGACGCGGCTACTGGCCGCCGTCTTGCAGCAGCAACTGCACGACGTGGGTATCGCACTCGATATTCGAACCTACGAGTTCGCTACCTTTTTGGCGGACGTCACGAGCGGAGCTTTCCAACTCTACTCGTTGCGATGGATCGGCGGAAACGAAGATCCGGATATTTTTGAGATTTATAGCTCCAGCCGTTTTCCTCCTAAAGGGACGAATCGCGGGTTCTATTCCAATCCGCGAATCGACGCGCTGATCGACCAGGCGCGCCGCGAAACCGATCAGAGTGTTCGCAAGCGGCTCTATGCGGGAGTGCAGGAAATCCTCGCGCAGGATGTGCCGTCCATCAACCTCTGGTACTTTGACAACGTCCTCGTACACACGCGGCGGGTGCGAAACGTGACCCTGAATCCGTCCGGCAACTACGACTTTCTGAAGACAGCGGAGATCAGAACACCGTAGCGAGTACTCGGTTGCGAGCGCGCGACCGGCACGGTTTTCAGCGTGATAACATCGGAGATCGTGCCGCCTTGATCGTTAGAATATTTGCCTGACACACGACATTTGATACCTGAGAACTCATTTTGAATATTCTTTTCATCGGTGACATTTTTGGACGGCCCGGGCGGACGATTGTAAAAGACCGCCTGCCGGAACTGCGCAAGCAACACGCGGTCGATCTCGTGATTGCCAACTGCGAAAACGCCGCAGCTGGCTTTGGCATTACACCTTCCCTCGCGGAGGAGCTTTTCGATCTCGGTATCGATGTGATGACTACCGGAAATCACGTCTGGGATAAACGCGAGATCATCGAATATTTCCAGATGGCGGACGGCAACCCGCACAGTCCGGCTCGCCGTCTGTTGCGTCCGGCAAACTTTTCGCAGGGACTGCCCGGCTGGGGAGTGTACGAAGGCCAGCAGAACGGCGTTGCCTATGCCGTGGTGAATCTTCAGGGTCGCGTATTCATGGGGTCGTGCGACGATCCGTTTCGCTATGCTGACCGTCTGCTGGAAAAAATCAAATCGAAGATCGTCTTTGTGGATTTCCATGCCGAAGCCAGTTCCGAAAAAGTCGCCTTCGGCTGGTACGTCGACGGACGTGTCACCGCCGTCGTCGGTACGCATACCCACATCCCCACCGCCGACGAAACCGTGCTGCCGAAAGGCACCGCTTACATCACCGACGTCGGCATGACGGGTCCTTACGATAGCGTGATCGGGGTGAAAAAAGAGTTGGTGATCGAGCGGTTTCTCAGCGGAATGCCGGCACGCTTCGAGGCAGCCAACAACGACGTCCGTCTATGCGCCGTGCTGGTGCAATGCGATGACCAAACTGGCCGCGCAACCAGGATGGAACGGCTAATGCTGCGTTGAGGTTACACTCGTTACCACCGCAGTTCCCTATCGAGTATTTCTATCGCAAGACAGCGGCACCCGAGCATTCTATAGTAGTCACTATGCGATGGCTGCTGGCATTGTGTTTGTTGCTTTCCGGATTGGGTCGAGCCGCGGACACTCCGGTGGCTGCGTCGCAGCTCTGCTCTGAATCTGGGGGCTCACCTTCCTGCCCCGGTCCGGTGAAAGAGCTGAAAGCCTCCCGAAAGGCCTTCGCGCGCGGCCTCAAGCTCGAAAAATCCCAGAATCTCGATCAGGCATTTTACGAATTTTAGGAGGCGTCCCACCTCGTTCCCCAGAACGTGGAATACCTTACCGCGCGGGAGATTACTCGGCAGCATCTGGCGGGAATCCATCTGGAACGCGGCAACAGCGAACTGCTCGCAGGCCGGCAGGTGGAGGCGTTGGCGGAATTCCGAGCTGCGTTGAACCTTGATCCGCAGAACGAATTCGCACAGCAGCGCATCAACGATGCCCTGGGACCCGTGCCGGTGCATACCATGGCTCCTCCGCAACTTGTCGCCAGCGCCGATTCCATCATCGCGAAACCGATCGACGGCCATCATGACTTCCACTACCGCGGCGACTCACGCGGCCTGCTCACGGCAGTCGCTGCCAGCTATGGATTGACGGTGGTGTTCGACGACACCTTTCCCAACCGCCGGGTCCACTTCGAACTGGACAATGCTGATTTCGCCACCGCCATACAGGCAGCCTCCAGCGTCACGAAAAGCTTCGCCTTCCCACTGGAAGACACGGTTCTTTTTGCTTGCGTCGATTCTCCAGACAACCATCGCCTCTACGATCGCATGGGTCTGCGCTCCTTTTACATTCCCAGCGGCGACACTCCGCAAGCGTTGAACGAGGTACTGAACTCACTGCGGACGCTGTTTGAGTTCAAATTCGCCAGCCTCAATACCGCATCGAGCACGATTACGCTGCGCGGACCGAGAGCAGCGCTGGAAGCCGCCACTCAGTTCCTCGCGCAACTCGATAGTCCGCGACCGGAGGTGATGTTCGACGTGAAAGTCTTTCAGGTCAGCCACACCTACACTCGGAATATCGGCCTTCACGTCCCAAACAATTTCAATCTTTTTAATATTCCAACGGCCGCACTTGCGGCCTTGGGCGGACAGAATGTCCAGGACCTCATCAACCAACTGATCGCCTCCGGCGGAATTAATCAGGCTGGCAACCAGACCATCTCCGCTCTGCTCGCGCAGTTGCAGGGTCAGCAGAATTCGATCTTCAGTCAGCCGCTTGCAACCTTCGGCGGCGGCCTCACGTTCATGGGACTGAGCCTGGATCAGCTGTCAGCCGCATTTACGATGAATGAAAGTTCTGTCCGCTCGATCGAGCACCTGCAGTTACGGGCGTCTCAGGAAAAGGAAGCGACGTTCAAACTGGGATCGCGCTATCCCATCCTGAACGCGAGTTTTGCGCCGATTTATAACAATCCCGCCATCGCGCAGGCGATTGGCAACCAATCATTCACGGCGGCATTCCCGTCCGTCAGCTACGAAGACATCGGACTCACGCTCAAGGCAAAACCGGTTGTGCACAACAACTCCGATGTGGCCCTCGAACTGGAAGTCCAATTCCGGACGTTGGGGAATACGAATTCCAATGGCATACCTGATATTTTGAGTCGCGAATTCAAGGGTGGAATTCTGCTCAAAGAGGGCGAACCGGCGGTCGTGGCAGGAATGATCACCACGTCCGATCAAAGGAGCTTGAGCGGTCTGCCGGCCATTTCCCGGCTTCCGGGATTTGGCGTCCTTACCTCGCAGAATTCCAGCCAAGACGAAGAAGATGAACTTCTGATCTTGATCACTCCCTATGTCATCGGGAACTCGGGCCGCACCGACGCCCCGGAAATCTGGCTGAAATAGCTCTGCTGAACGCTCGATCTATTTGTCCGTTTTTTCCTGGCTTGCCTCGAAATCAACGATTTTCTTGATCACTTCCGCGGGCGCGCCGCCCGGGACAGTCCGCCCGTTGATGAATAGTGTAGGAGTGCCGGTCACCCCGACCGACTTCCCCAGCTGAACCGAGGCTTCGACTCTGGCTTTGGTCGCCGACTTGTCCGCACAAGCAGCCATTTCATCGCCATTCACCCCCGCCGCGGTGGCCAGAGCCTTGAGCTTTTCGTCGATGTTGGACGCGGTAATGTTAGCCTGATCTTCAAACGTCTTTTGAATGAATTTCCATACCGCATCATTCGACGCGCGTCCCACGCAATCAACATAGCCTGCGGCTTTCTCCGCCCAGTTGTGCGCCGGCAGGGGAAAATTCTGAAAAACAAAATGCGCGTCCGGTTCCTGGGCCAACAACTGATCGATCACGGGCGCAGCCTTCTGGCAGTGCGGGCACTGCATGTCGCTGAATTCGACGATCGTCACCGGAGCTTTCTCCGGTCCTTTCGCGGGGCCATTCACGCCCTTTTCCAGCTTGGCTCGCGCCTCGTCAAAGGGCCTGGCGCCGAAGGGCAGAATGTCGCCTGAAATTGCATGCTTGCCGTCCGAACTGACGAGCAATTTGTTCTGGTTTGAACCCTGCGGGTTGGTGATGAGAACCGTGACCTCCGCCAATCCTGGCACCTCGGAGGGACGAATCTCGTTCACCTTCCAGGTGATGGTGGCGTCGTAACCGAACATCTGAAATAGAAACGAGTTGACCGTATCTTCGGTGGGAAGAACGGTAGAGTCCGCGGCCACCGGTGCCGATTTTGCCACCGGTTTTGCGGCCGCTTTCGCAGCCGGAGCGGGCTTGGTTGGAGCGAATGCCAGGCCCGACAACAGTAGGACAGCACACAGTGAGCGATTCAGGAATGTCATATTTTGGACTTCGATTGGAATTTGATTGTTACAAAAACCAGCCAACTTGTCATTTCCGAACGACCGACAGCCGCAACTAGCGGGGCCTCGCCCGCTGGGCCGCCGAGGTGGCTGCGACTACCCGGAACAATTAGACCTCGGTCTTGGCTGCAATCGGAAATCTTCGTCCGTAGCCAAAGGCCTTGGCGGAAATCTTAATTCCCGGGGCCGCTTGCTGCCGCTTGTACTCGCTCCGTTCGACCATGCGGATGACGCGCTTCACCAGATCCCTGTCCAAATTGTGAGCGCTCGAAATCTGTTCGGCCGAGCGCGATTCCTCGACAAAGTCTTCGAGAATCGCATCGAGGACATCATAGGGCGGAAGCGAATCTGAATCCTTTTGGTCCGGGCGTAATTCCGCGGACGGTGGTTTAGAAATCGTCGCCTCGGGTATTACCTTGTGCCGCGAATTTACATAATCGCTCAGCCGGTACACCAGTGTCTTCGGCACGTCCGAAATGACAGCAAGGCCGCCCACCATGTCGCCGTATAGAGTGCAGTACCCCACGGCCAATTCGCTCTTGTTGCCGGTCGACAGCACCAGCGCACCAAATTTATTCGACAAAGCCATCAGGATCAAGCCGCGGGCACGGGATTGAATATTTTCCTCGGTGACGTCCTGCGGCATCCTTTCAAAAACCGGCGCCAGCGTGCGGCGCGTGGATTCGTAGATCTCATTGATGGAAAGCAGTTCAAAACGAATCTTCAAGTTCCGCGCGAGATCCCGCGCATCGTCAATTGACCCCGGCGATGAGTAGGGCCCGGGCATGCCGACTCCAACAACGTTCTCCGCTCCAAGCGCATCGACCGCGATCGATGCCGTGAGCGCGGAGTCGATACCACCGCTCAGTCCGATAATCGCCCGCTCGAACCCGCACTTGTGGACGTAATCTCCCGTCCCCAGCACCAGAGCTTCGTAGGCGCTAGCCTCTTCTCCTTCGACCTGCGGGTGCAGATCTCCGCTGAGTTTCTCAGAGTCAAAATAGATCAGGTCCTCCTCGAACGACCTGCCTTGCGCAATCACCTGGCCATCAGGCGCAATCACCAGGCTCGATCCGTCGAAGACCAGGCTGTCATTGCCGCCAACCTGATTCACCATCGCGACGGGAACTTTCTGATTTCGCGCGATCGAGGTGAGCATGTCGCGACGCAGTTCGCGCTTCCCCAGCCAGAACGGCGACGCCGAAATATTGAGCACGAAGTTGCCGCCGGATCGAACCAGTTCTTCAACCGGATCGACACCGTACAGCCGCCGATTCCAGAAGCGTTTGTAGTTCCAGGCGTCCTCGCAGATCGTCAGCGCTATGCGATGACCGCTGATACTGAACAGTTGCTGACTCTTGGCTGGAGCGAAATTACGCATCTCGTCGAACACGTCGTAGGTGGGCAACAGCATCTTCGATTGAATGAAGTCGACGCGTCCTTCGCGCAGCAAGGCGGCGGAGTTCATCACCTTCTTGCCGGACTCCGCTTCCGCTGGCGTCACCGTCCCGCAAATCACGGCGATTCCCGCCGTTTCCGCGGCGACCCTCTCGATTGTCGAGCGACTGCGCTCCACAAACAACGGCCTCTCGCCCAGGTCGGGCGGGGGGTAACCGGAGACTGCCAACTCGGGGAAAAGAATGAGGCCGGCGCCAGCAGTTCGCGCCTGCAGGGAAAACTGGATGATCTTGGCGGCATTGCCAGAGAAGTCCCCTACCGTGGGGTTGATCTGGCCCAAGGCAATCTTCACACCCATAGTGTAGAAGGTCGGGACCGGACGGCGCTAATGGCTCTTCCGGAAGACGGTGACTTTCTTGATTCGAGCAAGCTTGCGGGGAGCATCGAGAGGCTCAGGCCTTCATCACCTCGTGGGCGTTCGAGACGAACTCCAGTTGGGATTCGGATCGCTGCCAGGGGTGGTCGGAGGCGGCACGGCCATTGGCGGCATGCTGGACGGGTTTGCAGGGTTCGAATCCGGCATTTCTTCTCCCGGGCGCCGCAACGTAGGCGCGTTCGCGGGACGCGGTTCCTGTTTTTTGGCCACCGTGGGGGTGTTCAGATCGACCTCCTTATCGACGCGCACGACTTTCTGCCCATCGACTTTCATGGTTTCGACGCGCACGACTTCGTCACCTACGAAACCGACGAAATCCACGTCCTGTGGCGGCGTGCCGTAGATCCACTCTTCGTATTCAACGTCACCCTGAGCTCCGTCGGCGTGCTCGCGCACTTTCCTGGGCGCGCGGCCTTTGGCATAGATCACCATTTCGCGGTTCATCCCTACGAGCACGCGGTGATTCTTGATCGCATCTCGAATCTGAGGGCGAACGGTCTCCAGATACGCATCGAGAGGTGTCTTGGAATCGAAATCAAACACTGGCCGCAGTAATTGTTTCAATTCAGGCCCCGTAATTTCTGGAACATACTTGTCAAAATAGAGGTCAACGTACGAGCCGCGGGCGTTGGCGGAGGAATCCGAAGGCGAGATCGGGGTCGAAGAGGCAGTCCCTTCAATCTGAATACGTTGATACCATTTCTGTTTCCTGATTGGACCACCGTTGATCTCGAAACGGATGTGATCGTCTTTGATGACGACGTCGCTGATGCGCGCCTGGTCGCCCGGTTTAACCGCTGGCCCCCAGAGCGCCATCAAGTGTTGTAGTTCTTCGCCGCTCGGAGTGACGGCCCCGTTCTTCAGTTTCAAGCCGATCTTTCCCATCGGAAAATTCGTTCGGATGAATACCAACTCTGCGATGAAGGCATGAACAAATGCTTCGCGGGTTTGCTTGGAAATCTTTGGTGGAGGAGAATCCTCGGCAAGCGTCCGGGAAGAAACCACCAGCAGGACAGCCACGAGACAAAAGCCAAAGCAGAACCGATGCAAGAACCGCATGCAGCACCCCGAGCCGACTGTCTCTAATTATACCGGACGCATCGAACGTGCCAATTCTCGAAAGCTTTGGCTACTAGCGTTCCTGGGCTTGTTTCAGGGAACGGGTGAGTGCAGCGGTGGGATTTTCCAACTCTGCCCTACCCAAGTCGGGATAGACTCCGGGTATTCTCTCGAAATTGAACCCTGTTGCCAGATTCGCCCAGATGGCGACCGGATCAGCGGGTCGTAGGAATCGCTCTCGCTCTTTATGAACTTGATTTCGCCAGGGTAATAAAGGTCGATAAAAGGAAAGCGCTCTACCGAGGGGTCCTCGTAGCTTCGCGTTGAACGGCACCAACTTACCGCGCTCGGCCAAACGCCTTTTACAGACAGGTTCGCGCGTACCCGCAGTGTGGGTACTTCGGTAACGGACAGCTGTACTTTGAGCACCTGAGGTCACCACTACAACCCAACTTAAAATGGAGACAAGAACGGACCAGCTCACCCCCGCGCTTGGGCCGACAGGATTGCCTTTTGAAGTTTAAGCTTTCCATTCCCGCGCGCATCCCGCTCCTGTACGTCATCCTTGGCGTGCTCTTGGCGATTAGTGTTCTTCCCATGTATTTCTACTCAGCGCAGATCGAGACCATGAACCGTGACCGCCTCAAAACCAACGAAATGCTGCTGCAAAATACAGTCACGCGGTCCTTGGCCGACGACATTTCCCAGCATCAGGAATCCCTGCGCATGATGCTCACCAACCTGTCGTCGTCCATTCAGGTCATGATGCTCGCCAACGCAAGCGGGAGCGACCTGAGCGCGCAGCAACTCCTCACGCCCGAATTGCGCGCGATGCTCGAAAACTTCGTCTCGTCGTCGAACGACATTGCCTATGCCACGCTGCTGAATGCCGACGCCAAGGGCGTCTCCGCCGGGCGCATCGAGCCGGATGCTTTTCTGCAACGTGAACTGGAACGCGCGTATCAAGCCTCGCGCGAAGGCCGCGTGTACAGCGGACAGCCGCTGACGTTAGGCAGTGGAAAATCGGCCCGTACAGTCATGCTGGTCAGTTCCCCCATCATGTACGATAAGCGTTTTCTCGGCATGATCGGCTCCGTGGTTGACATGGATTACCTGATCCGCCGCCTGCAGCAAGTGAGCCTGAGCGGATTGATGCCCTACGTCGTGGACAGCCAGGGAAGGCTCGTTGCGTCGGCAACCACGCAATATGCCACCGGGCAGGATATGACGCACTTCGATATCGTCCGCAGCTTTGTCGGAGAAGGCACAAGAGCCCAGTTGGCGGCGACCCGCGAATTCACTATCCACGATGGCAATGACGCGGTCGAGATGCTGGGGACCTACAGCCCGGTAACTTCGCTGGAATGGGCGGTGGTGGTACAGAAACCGCGGGAAGATGCCTACCGCGGCATTTACGAAATGCAGCGCACCGGACGCCTGCTGGCCTGGCTGGCGGTATTTGTCAGCGTGGGCTTGAGTATTTTCTCCGCCCGGCGGATCACCAGCCCTCTGCGTGTGCTCGCACAGTCTAGCCAGGCCATCGCGCGCGGCGACTTTTCTCAGCGTGTCCATCTGAAAACGCGCACTGAGATCGGCGAACTGGCAACAACTTTCAACACAATGTCCGAGGAGCTCGAACAGTTTGTTGAAGACCTTAAGCGTGCCGCCGAGGAAAACAAGAATCTGTTCATGGGCTCGATCCAGATGCTGGCCGGCGCGGTCGACGAAAAGGACCCGTACACTCGCGGCCACTCCGATCGCGTCACAAAATATTCGCTTTTGATCGCGAACGAGATGGGGCTTGATCCCGGATTCCTCGAGATCCTGCGAATCTCGGCACAATTGCACGATGTCGGCAAGATCGGCATCGAAGACCGCATTCTGAAAAAGCCGGGTGCATTAACGCCCGAAGAATTCGAGATCATGAAAACGCACACCACCAAGGGTGCGAACATTCTGCGTCCGGTGCCCCAGTTGCGCGAAATGCTCCCCGGCATCGAACTGCATCACGAGGCACTGAACGGACGCGGATATCCATACGGTCTCAAGGGCGACGAAATCCCCTTGCTGGCGCGCGTGATCGCCGTGGCCGATACCTTCGACGCCCTGACCACGAACCGCCCTTATCAGAAGGCGCACGATCCCATCGAAGCCTTGCGCATCATCGAGAATCTTTCTGGACAGCGCCTCGACCCCCGGGCAGTGACCGCGCTCATGGCGGTGTTTTACCGGGGAGCCATCCGCATACAGAAAGCGACGGCGGCTGTGGGAATTCCCGACCACCCTGCACCCGCGCCTGTGCCGACCGCCGCCGTTGATCCGCTGACGGTCGAAATCACGCGTACCTAGACTTCGCTGCGAATGCTCGCCAGCCGAACCGGCCCTCCCTTCCCGCCTATATAATCGGTGTCGGATACCTCATGATTCAAACTCTTTTTGGCAGTCTGGACGAAGTACAGAAGCCCAGTTTTATCGAGCGCATGAAGGAGGCCGTCTCGCGCACCCGCGAGAATCTGGCCGAGCGCATCGAAGACGTCGTCTCCATCGGCAAAGAGATTGACCGCTCCACGCTTGATGATCTGGAAGCAACTCTCATTGGCGCCGATCTCGGCACCACGACCACACATGAGGTTCTGGAGAAGCTGCGCGACAAAGCCGATCGAAAGCAAATTAAAGATGTGAGCGAGCTAAAGCGGCTGCTGAAAGAGGAGTTGTTAGCCATTCTGACGTCGACCGCCGCGCAGTCCTTGACGAAAGTGGATGGTCCGCCGGAAGTCATCATGGTGGTAGGCGTAAATGGCGCGGGCAAAACGACGACCATCGGGAAATTAGCGCAGGTATTTCGTTCCCAGGGAAAAACGGTATTGATGTGCGCGGCCGATACCTTCCGCGCGGCGGCCATTGAACAACTGGAAATCTGGGGGCAACGCACGGGGACGGAAGTGATCAAAACCAAAGCCGGGGGAGATCCGTCGGCGGTGCTCTTCGATGCGCTGCAAGCAGCCTCGGCGCGCAAAACCGATTACGTCATCGTCGATACCGCCGGGCGATTGCACACCAAGCAAAACCTGATGCTCGAACTCGAGAAGATGAAGCGCACGGCCCAGCGCATCGTGCCCGGCGCACCGCACGAGACTTTGCTCGTGATGGATGCCACGACGGGTCAGAACGGACTGCAGCAGGCCCGCCAGTTCACGCAATCGGCGGGAGTGACCGGCATTGTCCTGACGAAACTCGATGGCACCGCGAAAGGCGGGGTGGTCGTTGCAATTTCCCGCGAACTCGGGCTGCCAGTCCGCTTCGTAGGCGTTGGGGAAAAGGCGGGCGATCTGCTGCCCTTTGACCCCAAGGAGTTTGTGGAATCGTTGTTTGCGTAGAGCATCCAGGAGGCGAATCATGCTCGAGCTAAAGTTCAATTCCCTTGCCTACCTGCGAAGACTCCTGGCGCAGATCAAGAATCTGTTTCGCTCGAAGCATGAACCGGAAGATCCCTATGCCTACCGCACAGCTCCCTTGCGACGCCCTCCTCTGAATAGAAGCGGCGCGGCCGTCGCAGAATTGGATGAAGAATGAAACAAGGTTCGTCAACCGACGAACAATGCATGCGGCGGGCGCTCGATCTGGCCCGGGCCGGAGTAGGTTTGGGTGCGCCGAATCCGGCAGTGGGCGCGGTTGTTGTGGACAGTTCAGGCGGCGAGGCTGGCATCGGCACGCACACCTATGACGGCGTACAACACGCCGAGGTCCTCGCATTGCAGATCGCAGGCGAACGCGCGCGCGGCGGCACTCTCTACCTGAATCTGGAGCCATGCTCGCATCAGGGCCGCACCGGTCCGTGCGCCGACGCCGTCATCGCCGCCGGAATCTGCCGCGTCGTCTGCGCCATGCAAGATCCGAATCCTCGCGTCGCAGGGCAAGGGTTTGCAAGGCTTCGTGCGGCAGGACTTACCGTCGACGTCGGCCTATTCGAAGCCGAGGCCATGAAGCTGAATGAGAGTTTTGCCAAATTCATTCTTCGCGGAAAGCCGCTGGTTACGTTGAAGTCGGCGATGACCCTCGACGGCAAAATTGCCGCCGCCAAGAAGCCAAGGACCGAGCCGGGCTTGCCTATTCCTGTGGTTGAAGGCGCACGCAGCGGTCACCACTGGATCACGAGCGAGTTAGCACGCGCACACGTGCAGCAACTGCGCCATCAGAGTGACGCGATTCTGGTCGGAGTAGGCACGGTCATGGCCGATGATCCGCTGCTCACCGACCGCAGCGGCCTGCCGCGGCGGCGCAAACTGTTGCGAGTGATTCTGGATTCCTACCTACACATTCCACTTACCTCGCGCCTCGTCCAAACGGCGGACCACGACGTTCTGGTGCTGTGTTCGGGCGCGGAGGAACCGGCGCGGCGGGCGCTCGAAGCGAAGGGAATTCACGTTGCAGAGGTCGCCGCGTCGGCAGACGGACGGCCTGACTTTCCGGCGATCCTCCGCACGCTTGGAGAACTTGAGATCACGAGTCTGCTGATCGAAGGTGGCTCGCTGGTGAACGGCGCGGCGCTCGCCTCGGGCGAGGTAGATAAAGTGTTTCTCTACTACGCTCCGAAGATTTTTGGCGAGGGCGCGGTTCCCTTCCTCGTTGGTGAAAGTTTGCACGGGCGGGCACAGTGCGTGCAGCGCTTCGAACTGCATCGCTTCGGCGGGGATTTTGCGCTCGAAGGCTACATTCGCGATCCCTATTCACAAATTGACGGGCAGCCATAATTCAGGAGGTTTGCACTTATGTTTACTGGAATCGTTGAAGAAGTCGGCAAGGTTGTAAGAATCGAGCAGCACGGCGAGAACCGGCGAATCACCGTCGAGGCCGCGAACACTCCGAAAGAACTGGGTACTGGCCACAGTGTCTCGGTAAGTGGCGTCTGCCTGACCGCACTGGACATCAAACCAAAATCATTCTGCGCCGACCTGGCGCCAGAAACCTGGGTGCGCACTTCGTTCTCGCGTATTCGTGAGGGCGCGCTGGTCAATCTGGAACTGCCCATGAAAGCCGATGGACGCTTTGGCGGACACATCGTTCAGGGCCATGTTGATGGGGTCGGCAAACTCATTGAGTTCGAGCGCATTGCGGATTCCGAAAACTGGTGGCTGCATATCGAAATCCCCGCGGAGATCGAGAAGTACACAGTCTACAAAGGATCGATTTCGATTGAGGGAATCAGTCTCACGGTGGCGAAGCTGGAACGCAACCGCTGCACCATCGCCATCATTCCCCATACGGTCGAGCTCACCAATCTCGGTTCACTCAAGCCGGGCGATCCCGTGAACCTCGAGGCCGACGTCATCGCGAAGTATGTGGAAAAGATGATGAGGGGCGATACGGCGGGGAGTTCGCTCACGGTTGAGGAGTTGGCGCAGCAAGGGTTTTAGAAGCAGTGGCTAGTGTAGTGTCCCATAAGTAAGTGGCAGTAGTATTGCAAGGAAAATAGGCGTCTCTGATGCACAATGGAGGTGCCTATGGCGA
>VFSW01009944.1_pt1 | contig 13540 bp, 14 predicted proteins | sample 5358111 | NCBI WGS metagenome assembly VFSW01 (sample SAMN11554181, study PRJNA540505) | mine drainage metagenome | isolation source: sediment from site ElyBrook_90M | place: USA: Ely Copper Mine, Vershire, VT | collected 2017 | reverse complement strand
TATGAATTGTTTGTTTAAAAATGTTTACTATTTTTAATAAAATAACTCTTGAGTAAAGTCTTGCACATTATGACTACAACCACTTCTGTTTCTGCTTTTTTATCACAAAATTTGACCACCACTGGGCAAAACCAACGGCCATTTGATGGCTTTCCTTCGCTCATTGCTGAAAATGCTCATCCATCAGGAGTTCCTTATTTGCTCTGTAATGAACAGGGACAAGACGAGACACTGTCAGCTTTGCCCAATGGGACGATTCAAGACCCCAACGCCGTGCATTTAGGCTTTTCTGTCTGGTTTAACCTCGACTTGATTGCGCAAACAAAGCCATCTAGAGCGATTATCTGTGACATCGATTCTTATGTGATCGAACTCTATAAAGCCATTGAAAAGGCTCTGCGCGAATGTAATACAGAGTTGGAATTTGCTGAGGAAATGAATCGTTACATCTCTGATAAGCCTTTCACCCGCATTGATCTTAAAGACGAACTAACGCGGAAGGGAAGTTGGCTGTCTTCGTTTAGAAGTTTCAATGTTGTGAAACAAATGTCTCTAGCGGGAAAAATCCGTTTTGGATATCTGAATCTTGCCGATAAAACGGGGATGTTTGACCAGATTGAAAATTGGCTTGATCAGAAAAATCTGTATGTCCAAACGCTGTACATTTCGAACATTTTTGTGTGGCTCAAAAAAGCCAATATGGAAACGTTGACTCGGGGCTCAGCCAATATCATGAAAATCGTCAGTCACCGCACGCAAACGATCCATGCCTTTAGCACGGAAGGAAATGAAAAGAATCCTCTCATACAAGAGGTGGTTTCTGGTGATGCAGCAAAAAAACTAGCCAATAAAATCTGGGATTTTAAAATTGTCGCACCAAAACCACCCAGTAAGCGAAGTCTGCTTAATAAAGAAGATATTCCGAAGTTCAATCTTTTAGATGAGGAATGATGGGAACTTGCATGTAATCAAAGTTTTTGTTAGGCTCTCGGCCCATGAGCCACAACTACTTACGATTATCCGAACAAGACAACATTCAACGTTTTCTTCAGACGCAATGCCAAGATCCTGCCACATCTTCAACGCAGGATTCAGAACCCTTTGCTACAGCAGCCCAAGAACTCTTAGACCTATGGAAATCGATTCCCACGGGGGAACACTACCTTCTTGAGAAGGGGATTTTAGAGCTCACAGAAGATGAGCAAGCCGTAGCTTTTAGTCATTGGCTTGCGCAAAACCCTGCAATTCACGCTCTGGATATGCTTGTTCTCCAGAATTGGACACACAACACATTGCCAGAGGCGCTGAAACTTTTTCCTAACTTGAGCTGTTTGGATTTTCATAGCGCGACGTTGACACAGATCCCCGATTTAGTTTTTTCTTTGAACCAGTTGCAGGTCCTGAAGATCTCTAGTCCTCTTACCGACATCTCACTTAAGATCTGTCAATTGCAACAATTAGAGGAATTATCCATTCAAGGAGGTACGATGACAGCATTGCCTTTGGAAGTCTGTCAATTGGTACGTCTGAGGGTTCTCGATGTCTCTAATAATCAGCTTACTTCTCTCCCTGATGCACTAGGGAGCCTTGTCCTTCTTAAAAAGTTGTCTATTTCGCATAATATGATTAGTGTATTGCCCGATACTTTAGGTAATTGTCAAAAGCTCGAAACGTTGCACGTTTCTTGGAACCGTTTAGCTAAAATTCCGGATGGCGTATGGAAGCTTCCTTGTCTCCGCTATCTTTGGTGTGTGAGCAATCAACTTTCATTGCTGCCTGATTTGCAACAGCCATCAAATCTTGAAACCTGCAATTTGGATGGGAATTTGTTGAATGCGATTCCGCATAAATTGGTGATGCAGCTACCGCATTTGAAGCAGCTCTATTTTCGCAATAATCCGCTCAGTAGTGTCCCAGATGTTAGTCAGTGGAATTTAGAAGAGGTAATCTTTTAGTTACTCTTCAGGCCGCATGATCGGGAAGTAGATCACGTCGCGGATGGAGAGGGCTTTCGTGAAAAGCATGACGAGGCGGTCGATGCCGATGCCAAAACCGCTCGTCGGCGGCATTCCTTGGCAGATGGCTTCGATAAATTCTTCATCGAGAGGATGGGCTTCTTCATCACCGCCGAGTCTTGCTTCGCCTTGGCGCTCGAGAAGAACGCGCTGCAGCTCGGGATCATTGAGCTCGGTATAGGAATTGCATATCTCCGTTCCCAAAATAAAGCTCTCAAACCGTTCGACGAGACCGTCATTGCGCAGCTTGGGATCGCGATGGAGTTTGCATAGAGGCGTCGTCTCGATGGGATGATCGATGATGTGGTGGGGTTGGATGAGATGTTTCTCCGCAAATTCTTCGAAGAGCATGGAGATAAGAAGTCCGCGGGGGGATTTTTTGATCTCTTTGGGATCGATAGTTTTCAGCTCGAGAAGGATGCCGCGCATTTCATCATCCGATAAGAGATCGACGTCTATTTTGCCGTGGGTTTTGATGGCGTCTTTCATGGAGAGGCGAATCCAGGGGGCTTTAAAATCGACGGTGCCTTGTTCAAACGTCACTTGCGTGGTGCCCAAGATTTCTAGGGCGATCTTTTCGAAGAGATTTTCGATAAAGACCATGGAATCATTGTAGTCCCAGTAGGCTGCGTAACCCTCGAGCATGGTGAACTCGGGATTGTGCGTGCGATCGATCCCTTCATTGCGGAAGATTTTGCCGATTTCAAAGACACGGTCCATGCCGCCGACGATGAGTTTTTTGAGCGAGATCTCGAGGGCAATGCGGAGATACATCGTCTGGTGGAGCGCGTTGATTTCGGTCGTAAACGGACGGGCTTCGGCGCCGCCATAGATGTTTTGGAGGATGGGAGTCTCTACTTCCATGAATGCTGCATTTTGGAAATAGTCGCGAATGAGCCGAACGATCTGGCTCCGCAGACGGAGTCTTTCAACGACATCGGGATGGGTGATGAGATCGAGCCATCGTTTGCGGTAGCGGACGCCTTTATCGGCGAGGCCGCTGTGTTTGTCGGGCAAGGGAAGGAGGGATTTGCAGAGGAGTGTCATCTGCGTAACGAAGAGGGTGAGCTCTCCTTTTTGTGTACGGAACAAGTAACCCTCGATGCCGATGATATCGCCCAGATCGAGTTTTTTCTCGATGAATTTAATAGGGGTAAGTTCCTCAGAGGCCGTGAGGTCCGTGACTTTCGTGCGGTCGCGGTTAAACATGAGCTGGATGCGGCCCGTGGCATCTTGAATATGAGCAAATGCATTTTTCCCCATAGAGCGAAATAAAATCAGGCGGCCGGCAAGAGCTGCATGTTCCGTGCGGCCCGCTTCGGCATCTTCATAATGGCCCGCTTCTTTGCCTTCGTACTTGTGGAGGAGGCTGTGGGCGTTATTCGTGGGGGTGAACTTGGCGGGATAAGGATCGATCCCTAAATTGCGGATTTCGTGCAACTTCGCTAGGCGGTTGCGGAACTCTTCATGATGGTGATATTCGGGCACGGGAAATGACATAGGGTTCATTCTATCTTGGTATTAGAAAAAAGTCGAGAGGGGATCGACATCGACGAGAAAGGAAATTTTTCCTTTAGTGCGAGGTAGTTGCTGGAGAAGTTCTGCTATCGGGCGCGTTACTTGGCCCTTCACAAGAAAGTGGAATCGGAATTTATTTTGAATCTTGGCATGGCCGCAAGGCGTGACGGGAAGGATTTCAAATTCTTTTGGCAGTTGCTCTATTAAAAATTTCCTAACTTTTTCCGCCTCTTTTTGTACCGCTTCAGGGGTGGGTCCTTGGAACGTGCATTTGACAAGGTGGCAAAAAGGGGGATAGCCAAACGTTTTTCGGATGGCGATTTCTTCGTTATAAAAGCGGGAGTAATCCTGGGCCGCGGCCGCTTGGATAACGGGATTGTCCGGCAGTTTACTTTGGATGATCACCTTGCCAGGTAGAGCCCCGCGTCCTGCGCGGCCTGAAACTTGAGTGATAAGTTGGAACGTCTTTTCCGCTGCGCGAAAATCGGGGATTTGAAGGCTGCTATCGGCATTCAGAATTCCCACAAGCGTGACAGAAGGAAAGTGGAGACCCTTAGCAATCATTTGAGTGCCGATAAGGACATCAGCTTTTCCTGCGCGGAATTGTTTGAACAGCAGGTCATGGCTGCCTTTATGACGCGTTGTATCGGCATCCAGACGCAGCGTTCTCACATCGGGGAAAATCGCATGGAGCGCGCGCTCGACTTGCTCCGTGCCTGCACCTTTGAACTTCAATCCATCGCACTGTTTGCATTCAGGACAAGAGGTGGGCACAGGGGAGACCTCATAATCGCAGAGATGGCAGGCGAGGCGGTGCTCTCCTTTGTGGAACGTCAGAGAGATCGCGCAATGCGGACACTGCTGCACAAAACCGCAATGTTGACAGGTAAATGATGTGTGGAACCCGCGGCGATTGAGGAAGAGAAGAGATTGTTCTCCTACCTGAATCCGTTTTTTAATTTCATCGAGAAGAACATCCGAAAAAAGCGAAGGGCCTTTATTGACAATTTGGACGGTGGGAAGATAGGCGCTATCGGGCCTTTGTTGCAGCGTACTTAATATGTATTTGCCCATGCGGGCATTCTCATAGCTCTCGAGGCTAGGCGTCGCGCTACCTAAAACAACGGTGGCTTTCGCAATTTTACCCCGCATGACGGCGACATCGCGTCCTTGGAAGCACGGAGAATCATCTTCTTGTTTGTAGGAGCTGTCGTGCTCTTCATCGACGATGATAAGCCCCAAATTTTTGACGGGACTGAACAGAGCCGAACGTGGGCCGATCACTAGGCGGATTTCTCCATTTTGTATTTTGTGCCAGCTGTCGCGGCGCTCACCGCTGCTTAGGCGATGATGCAAGATGGCGATACGTTCGGTGAATCTCGACTTAAGCCGCTCGATCGTCTGCGCTGTCAGCGCGATCTCGGGCACCAGAAAAATGGCGCTTTTCCCCATTTTGAGGCAGGTATCGATAGCTTGGAGATAGACTTCTGTTTTGCCGCTTCCCGTAACGCCGAAGAGGAGATGCGCCGCAAATTTTTCTTCCTTTAAGCTCGTCACAACTTTTTCTAGAGCAGCCGACTGCTCATCCAGGAGTTTTTTTGGGGTAGTTGGGAAAAATTCAAAATCGAGAAGCAGCGATCGATCGATCTCCATGTCGGTGAGAGAGACGATATTTGACTTGGCCATCGTTGCCAGGGGACTTCGCGAAACGCCCGCTTGGCTCATAAGATCGGTAAGAAGAATTCCCGAGGGGTTCATCAGGAGTACATCGAACACTTTTCCTTGAGGTGTGCCCCGTTTTTTTTCGGCCATTTCGGCCATTTGCGGACGTGATAGAAGGGGTTTGACGAAGAGCTGCTTTTTTTCTTCCATATTGCTGCGCACGGAAGCGGGCAAAAAAAGCTGAAGAACCTTGCGCAGTGGGGCACAGTAGTAGCGCGCCATCCAGTGGGCTAGCTCGTTTAAGTCATCAGAGACGAGGGACTGTTTGGAGAGGAGTTCATGGATGAGGGAGACCCTCGCTACTTCGGGCGACGCTTTGAGTTGTACAACCGTCGCTTCCCTCAGCGTTTTGCGTACCGGCACCCTAACACGTACACCTGGCTGAACCTTTCCCAAAAACTGCTCGGGGATTTCATAGTCGAGAAGGCGATCTAGAGCATCGTCTAGGGCGACAGATGCGAAACGAGGGTTTTCCATAAATCGCGCTTTAATGAGGGGTTTTGTAAATATTCGCGCAAGGGGCGTAGTAAAATTGCAGCAGCAGGCCCGAGCGTCACCGCTTGAGTTGTCGGATTTTCGCGAAAGTGTCTCGCCAGCATTTTTCCCTTCCAAGACAAAAGGGGCGGAGCTAGGACTAATTTCAGCGGCGTTTTTTCAAAGAAGAGATCCCATTTCTGTTCTCCCTCCATTTTGAACCCATCAATGACTTGCGCGGGAGCGAGAAGCGAAGAGACCGCCGCTGCTACATTTTGTAAAAAGGCCAGCTCTTTGCCTTGGGCGCCAAAAGAAAGAATAGCGACGTGGACATCTTGCAGATGCTCTTGCCACAGCGATCCTACTTTTTTGGCCATGCTGTCATCGGGGATCGTTTCTTTTAAGCTCAGCTGCGGTGCTGCTTTAGCGACGATAGAACGCAGCCCATCAAGATATGAGGCTTTTGGGGTTGGCTTCACAACAGGTTCGGGAGTCTTTATTTCTACCGACCCCGTTAAAGCCGCCTTTTTGGGACAGGCCGCGGCGTCCACGCCGCTAACCAGCCTCCCCTCATCGCCTACCCTAGCCGGGTATGTCTCCTCGTGTCGACTGGATCCTACCCCAAAATCATCGATTTTCTGGGGCTTTAGGAGTTTTGCAACTGGCTCAGCCGCTTGAGGTTTTTTCGGAGCTGCAATGGGAGGCGGAGGGGGGATTTGTTCTCCAAAAAAAGCATAGTCTTCAGGAGAGGCAAAAAATGTATCTTTGCTATCGTATTTTTCTTGCAGGTGGGTGATTAAATCGCGAAGGGTTGACATAATGAAAATTTCCTCTCAGCATAGCGGGCTTTGACGATTTTCCAAAGCGCTTTCGCGCCTCCTTTCGTGATCAAAGGAGTGATGTGCGATAAAAGCTCGGCAATCTCAGGAAATTGTTTACGTTGCATTAGGAAAAACAGAAGGTTTTCATCGTGCATGCAGGCCTGAATGAAAGGTTCCAAAAGAAGAATGAGCTGTTTGCGGGGAAGGTGGAGGTTTTGGAGAAAATGCTGCGATTCTTTTTTGAGCTGAGGAAATGCCAGAGGGAGAAGATCCGCATGTTCGCTCACTTTGTATCGGGGTGATGCGGCCACAGAAAAATCATAGGGTAGAAATACGATGCGCGATTTTTTATGTTCCCTTTCATTTTCAACAGGTCTTCCAGAAGAAATTGAAGAAGGAGAATAGGATTACGTCCCTGTGCGATGTTGTGAGGCGAGAAGGGAGAGTAAAGATATAATCTACTGCCCATAGATTTCGCAGGATGACAAATAGAGTTTTTATTGTCGAGCGAAGAAATATTCGGATCGCCTATAATATCTTGATTTTGGCAAATACCTATGAAACTCCGTTATCTTCTGTTGATATTCCTCTGCGGTCTCTGCTGGGGGCCTTCCTATTTGTTCATAAAAATTTCTGTCGATTCTATTCCGCCGCTGACGTTGGTGCTTTTGAGAGTCGGGATCTCTGCGCTCATTCTCTATCCGATTTGTCGGATGCAGCGTTATCAACTTAGGAAATATCGGCAGCACTGGAAGCAGTTTGTGGTCCTGGGCATTACGCTCAATGCCCTGCCGTTTTGCCTCATCAGTTTTGCCGAGCTTTACATTTCCAGTTCGCTGGGCGGTATCCTCAACGGATTAACGCTGATTTTTACATCGATTTTCGCCCATTATTTTGGCAAACAGGAAGCGCTCAATCGAAAAAAAATCCTCGGAATTTTTTCCGGTCTCGTCGGCCTTGTCTTTATCTATTTCCCTTTTTTGCTCGATCAAAAGGGAACCAGTGGATTCGGCGTACTGCTCATGGTGCTCGCTACGCTGAGTTATGCGACAGGAACTGTTTATGCAAGGACCCATTTGACCAAAATGCCCGGGCTCGTCGCTCTCACTTCGCAGCTGATCGTGTCGACGGCTTTACTTCTTCCCTTATCACTATTTATCGATCACCCCTTCAGCCTTTCCTTTCCACCTCTCAACGCATGGATAGGGATCGCTGGCCTAGCCCTTATCGGGACAGTGGTTGGATTTTACATTTTTTATAAAACGATTCAGGTAGCCGGTGCGACATTTGCCGCTTTTGCCACGCTGCTTATTCCGATCGTTGCGATGCTACTGGGCGTGATCATTTTGAACGAAGATCTTACTTGGAATCTCTATGTGGGAACGGCATTCATCATCGCTGGAGCCTGGGCTGTGAACCAAGCCATCAAAAAAGATAAGGAGCAAATTGTATGACACATGAACTACCAGAATCTGCCAAACGCATTCAGGATATTTTGATAGAGCAGGGACTCGATATCAAGGTCGTCGAGTTCAAAGAGCTCACGCGCACAGCTCAAGAAGCCGCTGATGCTATCGGTTGTGAAGTGGGGCAAATTGCTAAAAGTTTGATTTTTAAAGGGAAGAAAACGGGCAAGCCGATCTGCATTATCGCCAGTGGAAAAAACCGTGTCGACGAGAAAAAAGTAGAACTTCTCATCGGCGAAGCGATTGAAAGATCCGATGCGGGTTTCGTGCGTCAGCATACGGGATTTGCCATAGGAGGCATCCCGCCGATCGGTTTCAAGTTGGATATTTTGCCTCTGATCGATGAGGATTTACTAGGGTATACGGAGCTATGGGCCGCAGCAGGCACTCCGCATGCGGTATTTTGCATTTCTCCCGACGCTCTATTGAAGATTACCCATGGTCGCGTGGTCGATATCCGGAAATAATAACTTTCTTGTCTTTAAATTGGTTTGGGGACTAAACGGGGCTAAATGGACCGGGCGATCCTAGTCGGCTCTAAACCTCGGATAATACCGGGGTTTTTCGCTTTTGGGAGATGAGAAGAAACAGGATATGAAGGATCGGCTTCGCCGGCAGGATGCGAATGATAGAGAGGATTTTTTATCCTGCTTATCTTGCCGGCGAAGCCGATCCTTCATATCTTGTTTCTTTCTCGGTTACTGACCAGTTGGAAAAGTCGTCGACAAGAAGTTTTTAATCTTGTTGTTCATCTCGGGATCGAGACAGTTGTTGACAATGACAGCGAAGGCAACATCACCCGCATAGCCGACATAGCCTCTTACATACCCCATCGAACCGCTCTTTGCGCGAATATTTCCCTTGAGCTGGGGGAGCGAGTCGTAAAAGAGCGGGAAAAATTCGGATTGTTTGAGCTTGCTTAAGATGGCGACAAATTGTTTGGCCGTCGCAAGATTTTTTCTGGAATTGCCTGAGCCATCGGCCATCTTGAATCCATCGAGATCGGTCCCTTGCCAGCGCCAAAATTCCGTGATGGCTTTGGTTCCGGCTTCGGTTGAGCCTTGCTGGTAGACGACTTCTCCCATCTTTTTCATCAAATGCTCAGCGTAGAGATTGATGCTTTTTTGATTTGTTTGGTGGACGATTTCGCGAATAGTTGGGGACAGAGTCATGTGAACAGTCGTTTTTTTCTTCTGCTCGGGAATCGGTTGATGCTGGATGGTCATCTTTCGCTGCAGAGCATCTATGAGCAGCTTGGCACAAAAGGAGGCCGGATCGGGGATGGCGCCTTTGATCGCAAACTCTGGCACTCCTGCTGGAATCGTCCCTCGAACATATTGGATAGGAGAAAACTCGGATCCATAGATGCAAGCACGGTCGCCCGATCCTTCAGCTCCAGTGGCCACTTCGTTTTGGAAAAGAAGGATCGGCAGTGGAGGGTCGGTGCGCACGATCTCGGCACTTTCTCCGACTTTCAGGCTCGGCTTGAAAACGAGCGAATAACTGTTTTCATGGAAAGAAAGAGCCGAAGCCCCTGCTCCATAGTAATTGCCTAAATCTTCCCACATCCAGCTCGCAGGAGCCATCGCTTTTTCCCATTTAGAGGCGTCAGCGTAAACATTTCCTACGATCGTGTGGATACCGAGATTTTGGAGAGCTCCTACCCATGTTTCGATTTGTTGATCCCAGGTTAGAGATGGGGCGATGCGATTTGAACCAAGACAGGGATCGCCGCCCCCACGGATATAAATATTGCCGTGAAGGATGCCCTTGTTGATGACACCATCATATTCCAGATCTGTCTGAAAGCGGGATTCAGAACCTAAAAGATAATAAGCTGCGCCTGTCGTAATGACCTTCATGCAGGAGGCAGGGGTCAAGCTTTTATCGCTATTTTCATCGAAGACAACTTCACCCGTTGCAGTATTGACTGCATAAGCGCTGACCGACGCGTGGTCCCAAGAATGATCTCCTTCACCGAGAATGAGCGTAGACGCTAGAAAAAGTATGCAAGAAAACATGTTTAGCAATTTAGCTGTCGAAGGAATTTATGTCTATTTGTGGTTCGCGGATTACTTTTTGCTAAACCAAATAGCGCCCAATTTAACTGAGATAGCCTTTGTTCTGCAGCTTCGGCCGAAAGTCGTTTCTTTGGATCGACTCTCAACAATTCCCTGGCGAGATGCAGAGGGGAATTATGATCACATAAATCATCGAGCCAATCCTCGCGCAAGTTAGCTAAGGCTTCGGCGACTTTCATCGTATCTCCGACTGCCCAACTAAACTCGAACATCTCATTAAGAAGTGCCATAAGGATGAGCCCCAAAGCCCACCAATCTCGATTGCATGCGTCTACCTTTTCGAATTCATCGACATCGATCTCCATGCCTTGAAGGGCTTTATAAGCTAGAGCTGCATATTCTGGAGGCCAATACCAATCTGTTCCATTAAGGTTAGCATCATTTGCATCCACTTCCTGGTTGATGCGTTTCATAGATCCTAGATCGGCAACAATTACCTTTAAACCGCGAGGATCTTGGCTGCTTAATAAAATATTTTCAGGCTTGAGATCTCTATGTACTATTCCGTTGCGATGCAGATGCGCAACCTTTTTGATCAAATCTTCAAATACAATTTTCTTTTGTACGGTTGTTATTCGATGCGTACTCAAAGCTCCTTCTAAATCGCCCAAATCACCGCATTCAACGGTAAGGCGTCTTTTTTGGTATATACAAGGCGCATCTAGAGGATATTTAAAGATTCCCTCATAGCTGATAACGCTTTCTAGCTCCAGGACACACCGCTTACCTTTCAGTTGTTGAAGAAAGAAAATTTCATTTGAGATCTGCACTGACTCCGAAAGTCGTTTACGCTCTCCTCCCGATGCAAACCACCCACCCGTTCTTAGTTCCAATGCTAAAGTGACCACCTTGAATTCGCTGGTGCCTAGAGGCGTATCGCCCTTTTTCTTACGATTTAAATGGACAAAAATTTTCTGACACCAAGGAGCGACCTGAATGGCCCTAGCAAGGTTTGTTAGGCAGGGCTTGAAGTACAAACTGGCATTAAATTTCTGCCAAATCGATTCGTACTTATGAATAAACTCACAAATTTGATCGACCTCTTGGGGCTGAATACGTTGCTTTAGAATACTTAAAGCATAATTATTAAATTCAATCATAGAATGAATTGTTCCCTTTTTGTTTGTAGTTAAAGATTTTAATCTTGTCATGGGGAAGAGGGCCCGAAAGAGTCAGTGACAAGAGCAGTTAGCAGTGTAAAATAACAATTCGGGCAAAATGGTAAAGTTTTTGAGATTTGATAGCAATTAAAACCCTAACACTCTTTTTGCGTTGCAATTCTTGCTAATGGGTGATAGAGAGAAAGAAAAGGAGTTTTTTATGCTAATGTGGGCTGTTATTTTTCTTCTCGTTGCGATCGTCGCAGGGTTATTTGGGATGCGAGGCGTTGCCGGTGCCGCTACAGGAATCGCGAAGGTTCTCTTCTTCATCTTTATAATCCTGTTTATTATTTCTTTGGTTTACCACTACTATCCTCACAATCAGCTTCCGTAGAGGAAAAGTAGTATGCCGCTGCTCAAGGGTGCTAAAGCTAAATCTCTCAAAGGTATTTCTAAGAATATTAAAAGAGAGATCAAAGCGGGCCGCACCCAGCGGCAAGCGGTCGCCATTGCTTTAAGCATCGCACGCAAAGCTGGAGCGAAAATACCTAAAAAGAAAAAATGAGCATTTCCGTTATATTGGTTCGCCAATATGACGGAAAATAAACCTCAGTTTTTCATCTTAGCTTTGCTCATCAGCTTTGGATCCGTGGGCGCAGCACTCTTTACTCCTGCGCTGCCGGCCATGCAGCTGTATTTTGGCATCTCGGTCGGAGAAGCCCAGATGACTATCACCTCATACCTCCTCGGATATGCCTTTGGTCACCTTCCCTACGGTCCCTTTGCAAATAGATACGGAAGAAAACCGACCCTCTATGCAGGGCTAAGCTTGGCCATTGTTGGTGCTTTATTATGCGCACTTTCAGCGCCCCTCAAATCCTATGGCTTGCTCGTTATAGCGCGAACCCTGCAAGCGCTCGGCGCCTGTGTGGGACTAAAAATTAGCTTCACCATGATCGCAGATGTTTATTCCCAGAAAGAAGCCACCAAAATGATTTCAGCGCTCGCTATGGCATTTGCGATCGTTCCCGGTATCGCTATGACCATCGGGGGCTTTCTGACGCAATATTTCAACTGGCAGAGCTGCTTTTATTTTCTGGCGATTTTTGGAGCTTGCATGATCTGGCTATCCCGTCGTCTTCCTGAGACTGCTACTTTTTTCGATGATCGCGCTCTCAAAATATCCTCGATCATTGAAGGATATGGCGCCGTTTTGAAAAATCGCCATCTCATGATCTGTGCGTTCATCTGGGGCTGTTGTACGGCGATCGTCTACATTTTTATTGCGAAAGCCCCCTTTATAGGTATTAGCTTGATCGGCCTTGAGCCCAGCGCCTATGGCCTCTTTAACGTTCTACCCCCGGCGGGAATGATCATCGGCTCTCTGCTTGCCATGCGTCTAGCACGTTTTGATGTTTTGAAGGTGATCTTAGGCGGGATTATAGGGTCCCTCGTGTTTGCTATGACCATGCTCGTTCCTTTTGCCGCAGGGATGATCACAGTATGGACCTTATTTGCCCCCATGCTGCTGTTTTTTATTCCTGAGACGCTTGTCTTTTCCAACATCTCTTCTTATGGATTATCGACAGCCAAGAACAAATCCAATGCCTCTGCAATTCTCAATTTTATCAATCTTTGCACCGCTCTGATCGGTGTTTTTCTAGCCGGAATTATTTTCCCGGCTTCAGCGCTCATGCTGCCGCTGTGGATCTTCTTTTTCTTAGGGGTGATGCTAGTGCTATGGTTTAATCTCAAGCGTAGTTGATAGGATCGAAAACGATAGTTTTTTTGCCGGCCGTTTTTAAGTTTTTCTAATAAACTTATTACATGCTTTGCAGTTGTGCATTGTGTCAGAAATTAAAGATTAACCATTTCTTGGCTGTAAACTCTTAGGGGCTTTATTTTAGCATTCTGGACTAGATTTTCCCAAATTTTCAGCTGGTTAGCGGGCAATGTGTTGTTTTGTGTGATGATATTAAATAGCTCTTTGAGTTGCTCTACCGTATTTGTCATGAGAAAAGCATTTCCATTCGCATTTGGAAATCCGTGGGCTTCAAAATATTTAGCCTGCGAGGAGTCGAGCCTATTTTTGAATTCGATGAAAATAGCAACATTTCCGTTGTCATACCCCAAGAGTTTAACTCTTTGCAATAGTGACTCTGAAGAGGCGCTGTTTAAGACAATTTTTCTGCAAAGAGGCCCTCCTGAACCAACAGGCGTATCCCAATCCCCATAGGTGTGTTCAAAAATAGATGGGTGGTCCGGGAACGGTAGGGTAGTCGAACAGACCACATCTTTATTTTTCCTCTTTTTCAAAAAGGCTTGTCACATAATCTTCCGCAT
>VFSW01009943.1_pt1 | contig 13543 bp, 12 predicted proteins | sample 5358111 | NCBI WGS metagenome assembly VFSW01 (sample SAMN11554181, study PRJNA540505) | mine drainage metagenome | isolation source: sediment from site ElyBrook_90M | place: USA: Ely Copper Mine, Vershire, VT | collected 2017 | reverse complement strand
ACTTGTCCTGAAGCGCTATTACCACATTGGATTTGCAGCCGATACCCCCAATGGACTGGTCGTTCCTGTCATCAAGGACGCCGACAGGAAAGGGGTGCTGCAGATTGCTGGAGAAGCCAGCGCCTTGGCAGCCAAAGCCCGTGATGGGAAGTTGGGGCCGGCCGACATGCAGGGTGGCACTTTTTCCATTTCCAGTCTGGGGGGGATCGGTGGCACTTATTTCACACCCATCATCAACGCTCCCGAAGTTGCCATTCTAGGGGTTTGTCGCGCTGCCATCCGTCCGGTCTGGATCGACAATGCGTTCCAGCCGCGACTGATTGCACCACTTTCCCTGTCCTATGACCACCGGGTCATTGATGGTGCAACGGCTGCTCGATTTAACACCTATCTGGTGGAATTGCTGGGCGATATGCGACGCGCCACACTTTAAGGAACAGTTTCATGTCAGATCATCAAGCGCAGGAATTTGACCTGCTGGTTTTAGGGGCTGGCCCGGGGGGTTATTCGGCAGCATTCCGTGCAGCCGACATGGGAATGAAAACGGTTCTTGTAGAACGTTATCCCACCCTGGGGGGGGTCTGTCTCAATGTCGGCTGTATTCCCTCCAAGGCATTGCTTCACGTGTCGGCCGTTACCGAAGATGCCCAGGCACTGGCAGCGCACGGCGTAACTTTTGGGGCTCCCCAGATCAATCTCGAGGCTTTACGCCAATGGAAGTCGAGTGTGGTCGGCAAATTGACCGGTGGGCTGGCCATGATGGCCAAAGCACGAAAAGTGACAGTGATTCAGGGAGTAGGGCGCTTCATTGATCCGCATCACCTGGAAGTCTTGAATGGCACTAATGAACGCCAGCTGATCCGGTTTAACAAAGCCATCATTGCGGTGGGGTCACAAGCCGTCAAGCTACCGTTTGTTCCCGAAGATCCACGCATCGTGGATTCCACGGGTGCGCTGGAATTAAGCCAGGTCCCAAAACGAATGCTGGTAATCGGTGGTGGCATCATTGGACTGGAAATGGCTACGGTGTATTCCACTTTAGGCACGCGCATTGATGTGGTCGAAATGCTCGGTGGTTTGATGCTTGGCGCGGATCGTGATTTGGTTAAAGTTTGGGAAAAACGTAATGCCAAGCGCTTTGACAGGATCATGCTCGAGACGAAAACCGTGGCTGTGGAAGCGCGTAAGGATGGTATTTATGTCACATTCGAAGGTGACAAGGCACCCCCTGCGCCTGAACGCTACGATCTGGTTCTTCTTGCCGTCGGAAGGCGTCCCAATGGACAGGCTATTGGAGCCGAGCTCGCCGGAGTGACCGTGGATGAACGTGGATTCATCCCGGTGGACAAGCAACAACGCACCAACGTACCTCACATCTATGCGATCGGGGATGTCGTCGGGCAGCCCATGCTGGCCCATAAGGCGGTACATGAAGGACATGTGGCAGCTGAAGCTGCAGATGGGCAACGCAGTTTCATGGACGCACGGCAGATTCCGTCAGTGGCCTACACTGACCCCGAAGTGGCCTGGACCGGCGTCACCGAAGAACAGGCGCGTGCCCAAGGTCTGGGCTATGGCAAGGCAGTATTTCCCTGGGCTGCGTCAGGGCGCGCCATTGCCAACGGTCGGGACGAAGGACTTACCAAACTGCTATTTGACGAAACGACGCACCGTATCATCGGCGGCGGAATCGTTGGCACCCATGCTGGAGACCTCATCAGTGAGATCTGTCTGGCCATCGAAATGGGCTGTGAATCGACGGATATCGGAAAAACCATTCATCCTCATCCCACCCTCGGCGAATCGATTGGTATGGCCGCCGAGTTGTATGAAGGAGTCTGCACCGATCTTCCTCCCAAAAGATGAGTGGCTAAGTTATTTATGCACATCTTGTTGAGTAATGACGATGGTTATTTTTCCAGTGGATTGGTTGCTCTGGCAAATGCCATGGTACCTTTGGGAACAGTGACCGTCGTGGCTCCCGATGCAGAAAGAAGCGGAGCCAGCAACTCCCTGACCCTGGACCGACCTCTTATGGTGCGCCAGGCGCCCAACGGGTTTTATCACGTCAATGGAACCCCTACAGATTGTGTTCACATGGCGGTAACGGGCTTGCTCGACATAACGCCCGATGTCATCGTTTCCGGCATCAACCATGGTGCCAACATGGGTGACGATACAATCTATTCTGGAACGGTTGCGGCAGCGACCGAGGGTTATCTTTTGGGCATTCCTTCGATAGCTGTTTCATTGGTCACCTCACATGGCGCGGGTCATTTTGACACGGCAGCTCAAATTGTGGCCCAGCTGGTGCAACGGATTCAGCGCAATCCGCTGGCGCAGGCCACGCTACTGAATGTTAATGTGCCTGACGTCCCCTTTGAGCAGATCAAAGGCCTGAAAATCACCCGTCTGGGGCGGCGTCATAAAGCTGAACCTGTGATCAAGTCGGTCAATCCACGTGGTGAGCTGGTGTACTGGGTCGGTGCGGCGGGACCAGCGGCCGATGCAGGTAACGGGACCGACTTTGACGCCGTGGCCCAGGGCTGGGTTTCATTGACGCCGCTACAGGTGGATTTGACCCACTTCCAACAGCTCGACCCCTTGCAGCAATGGCTGGACGCGTGACGCCTGTGGTAACTTCAGGGATTGGCATGACCTCTGATCGTACCCGTGCACGGATGGTTGAGCGTTTGCGGGCGGCGGGAATCGCAGATCAGGCGGTATTGTCTGCCATGACTGCCGTGCCGCGGCACGCATTTGTGGATGAAGCCATTGCCAGCCGAGCATACGACGATTCTGCTCTGCCCATTGGATGGGGGCAGACGATTTCTGCACCGTATATTGTGGCTCGCATGATCGAATTGCTGCGAGCGGGAAAAAAACTGGGAAAGGTACTGGAAATCGGGACCGGATGTGGGTATCAAGCGGCTGTCCTGGCGCGTGTTGCGCGCGAGGTTTATTCCGTAGAACGGATTGGGCAGTTACTCGAGAAAACTAGGGCTCGCCTCTGGCCGCTCAAAATCAGGAACTTGCGACTCAAGCATACCGACGGCAGTCAGGGTCTGCCGGAGGCGGCTCCCTATGAAGGCATCATCGTTGCTGCAGCAGCAGCAACAATTCCGGAAGCATTGCTGAAACAGTTGGCGCCAGGTGGCCGCTTGGTTATTCCGGTTGGAGTGGACGAGCAACAACTGGTCCTGGTAGAAAGGAAGGAAGATGGTTTCGTGGAATCGGTGATTGAATCGGTTCGTTTTGTGCCGCTGCTGGAAGATATGGCATGATTGGCCACCCGGTGTTGTCATGGGGGGGCTTGGTCGTCAGCCTGGTAATGACAGGCTGCGCGGCCACGCACCCGGCACCGATTTCCAGCCATTCAGAGCAGCTTTCGCCGCCCGCAGAAAAACCTCCTCCCGCCACCAGGGCTGCACCCGCTGACCGCCAACCGGCCCCAGCAACCCAAAATGCTGTGCCCTTGGGAGAGGAGGCACCTATTGAATGGTCCTGGCCACTCAAGCGTTCTTATCCGGCCGTATTTTCACCACTGGCCAAGGGTATCGATTTTACGGCTAAGGCAGGTGAACCTGTGTTGGCTGCAGCAAGTGGGACAGTGTCCTATGTGGGTGATAGCCTCAAAAACTATGGTCAGATGATTGTGATTAAGCACAGCCCAAGTTATCTCAGTGTCTATGCCAATAATGGCAAGATACTGGTTAAAGATGGCCAGTCGGTGAAGCGCGGGGAGAAGATCGCCGAGGTTGGTGAGTCGGGCAATGGCAAGTGGCATTTCGAAATTCGACATCAGGGCAAACCGGTGGACCCCGCAAGATTGCTACCCTCAAACAGGTACTGATCGAATCACCTTGCTACGTCGACGATAATGATGCGGTTACAACGCGGATGGCTGGATCCTCAGCGGCCGTTTCCGCACTGAATCCCAATGATGTCATCAGACGCAACATGTTGGGGTTATTCGCCAGCACTTCTCCTTCCATAACCTTCAAGCCGCGACTGCTGGCGATTTGCATCAAGTATTGCATCAGGGCCTTGCCCAAACCTCGCCTTTGCCAATCATCTGCAACCACCAGAGCAAATTCGCAGGATTCTCCGTCGGGGCTGGTAGCATAACGGGCTACACCAATCTGCTCTTCCTGCTCGCTCGTACCGGTCAGGGCAATGATCGCCATTTCGCGCTGATAATCCAGTTGGGTAAAGCGTACCAGCAAGGCCTTGGGCAATTCACGTAAGGCATCCATGAAACGGAAATAGCGGGTGTCTTCAGACAGTGATTTGACAAAAGCTTGCTCCATTTCAGCGTCTTCGGATCGAATGGGGCGCAGCGTGACTTTCGTGCCATCCGGGAGAGAGATGCTCTTGACCAGATCAATTGGATAAGGGTGGATTGCCATATGCCCATAACGGTTTTTGGGAGTGACTACTTCAGTCAGGCGCACTTGGGCATGGGTGATCAACGCAGGCTCGTCCGGGGACAACCAGGCATCCAGACGAATTTCAGCAACCTCAGCCAATTCGCAGGCTATTTCGGATAGGCGCAGCAGCAATGAAGAGAGGCCCTTAGGGTCAATGGCACGGACTTCGCCGCGTTCAGCCAACAAGGGGGCAATGGTGCTCCGTTCGACCAATTCAAACGCAAGAAAACTGTTGAGCGGGGGTAAGGCATAAGCCAAGGCCCCGGGTAACTCCGCGGCAATCCCTGTGGGGCCCAAAAACAAGGCAGGGCCTAATGTGGGGTCTCGCACCAAGCCCATGCTGACAGGCCGTTGTTCCTGGGTTTTACCCAACATCAGCGGGGGAGGCATTCCGACGCGGTACGGCACATGGAAAGCAGCAAACAACTTTTCGATATCACGATCGCCTAGTTTCAGGGTTTGCCCCAGTAGTGCTTGTTGCACGATGGCTTTAGCAGTAGTCAATAAGGGTGCCTGCTCATCAGCTAAAGGCGGAGGCGTCTGAAAAAGCATTTGCTGGTTACGGTGATACAGGGCAACGTAATGAATTGCATCCACCGCGGACTCTGGCGTACGGAAATTGGGAAGCTGAGCTGCGGACAGAATCGATCGTCCACGGATGACATTGCGATCGCCCATCCAGCAGGCCATGAGCGGTTTGCCGGTGTTTTTAGCCAACTGCACCAGTTGTTCTGCAGTTTCCGTGGGTTGAGAAGAGATCTGTGGACAGAGCATCACCAGCACGTTGTCCACGCCAGGATCTGCCAATACGGTAGCGACTGCTTCACGGTATTGGAGAGCGGTGGCGGTATTGCCTATATCGAGAGGGTTGCCGCTATCCCAATGCCCCGATATCAGGGTGTTAAGATGGGTCAGGGTATCGGTTGAGAGGCGCGCCAGTGGAATGCGATTGTCGAGCGCATGATCAGCGGCTAAAGCTCCGGGGCCTTCACCATTGGAGATAATGGCCAGTCGCGGTCCGCTTTTGCGGTAACGCACGGAGCAGGCGCGTGCGGCAGAGAACAACTGAGTCATGCTGCGTACCCGGACAACACCAGCGCGGCGCAGGGCGGCATCAAAGATGGCATCACTTTGGGCGGAAGAGGCGAGCGGGGGCGAGAATGATGGAGTCAGGCCTCCCATGCGGGTCTGACCCCATTCTTGCCCCCAACGGTCTGCCTTTAACACGATCACCGGTTTGACGCGCGCTGCTTCGCGCAACGTACTCATGAAATTGCGCGGATCCCGAACAGTCTCAAGAAACATCAGAATGCTTTGAGTCTGGATATCCGATACCAGAAAATCAATGATCTCGGCAAAGTCGATGTCTGCCGAATTGCCCACCGAGACTACGGTGGAAAAACCAATGTCATTTCCGGAGGCCCAGTCCAGAATGCCGCTCGTCAAAGCAGTAGATTGCGACACCATGGCGATACTGCCTGCTTTGACAAAGGGAGGGGCCAAACCGATCGCAGGGCGCATGATACCAATGCAGTTGGGGCCCAGGATACGGATGCGATGGTGACGGGCACGCTCCAGCATCAGGGTTTCCAGGCGTGTGCCTTCCAACCCCGATTCGCTGAAGCCGGCGGATAGGACAACGATTGAACGAAGCTCTAGCATGCCGCATTGATCGATCAGATCAGGTACGGTGCTTGCAGGAGTAGCCAGCATCACCAGATCGACGGCGGCTTTGATATCTGCGAGCGTCGGGTAAGCACGCACCCCTTGGACTTGTTGATCGTGCAGATGGACTGGATAGAGCATTCCGCGATAGCCGCTGGACAAAAGATTGCGCAGTACCTGCCCCCCTACGGAGCCTGAATGATTGCTGGCGCCGACAATCGCGATGGATTGCGGTGCGAAGAAGGGCGACAGATAATGAGGTTTCATGGGAGGGTTAGTTTAACTATAAATATGCGAGATCTTCAAAAATGGGACACACGGCGTTTATTACCCACAATGATTGTGCAAAACACGACATGGGGGAGTTTCATCCGGAAAGTCCGGCGCGTCTGAGCGCCATCAATGATCGCTTGATTGCAGGCGGATTGATGCCTTATCTTCAGCATTACGATGCCCCTATGGCCCTGCGCCAGCATTTGGAAAGGGTGCATTCCGCCACCCATGTGGAAAACCTGTTTTCCGCAGCACCACGGCGCGGCATTGTGCACCTTGATCCGGATACGGCCATGAACCCCTACACCCTGCATGCCGCCCTCGGCGCGGTAGGTGCGGCCATACTGGGGGTGGATCTGGTCTTGCAAGGCAAGAGAAAAAGTGCCTTTTGCGGCGTACGGCCACCCGGGCATCACGCTGAACGCGACCGTCCCATGGGGTTCTGTTTTTTCAACACAGTGGCGGCTGCAGCGGCTCACGCCATTGAGCAATACGGACTGGAACGGATCGCCATCCTGGATTTTGACGTTCACCACGGCAATGGAACAGAGAGTATCTTCAAGAACGATTCGCGCGTCCTGTTCTGCTCCACCTTCCAGCACCCATTCTACCCTTACCAAGGTGCGGATACCGTCAGCGATCACATTATCAACATTCCACTGCGCGCTGGCACGGATGGCTCAGGGTTTCGGGAGGCCATCAGCACCCGCTGTATTCCGGCATTCGATGCTTTTGCGCCACAACTGATCCTGATTTCAGCCGGTTTTGATGCGCATCGAGAAGATCCGCTGGCCAATTTGCGTCTGGTAGAGGCTGACTATGCCTGGGTAACCCAACAGATGGTTGAACTTGCAGAGCGTCATTGTGGCGGCGCGTTGGTCTCCACGCTGGAAGGTGGGTATAACACGGACGCCCTGGGGCGCAGTGTCACTGAACATATCCGGGTGTTGGCAGGGGTTTAGGGAATCAGCAGTGCTGCAACCACGCGCCGACCTTCGCTGGCCAGCACCACATAGGTTCGACAAGCGGCTTGGGTGTCCATGATTTCCAGGCCAATGCCTGCGTCCGTTAAGGAATGAGTCAGAGCGGGGTGGGGAAAGCGGAAAACCGATCCGGTCCCCAGCAAGACAAGTTCTGGTTTGAAGGTCAGCAACTGCTCAAAGTGGTTTTCTGACAGGCTGGAAAAGTCGGGAGCCCATTCCCGCAGGGAGTGCTCCGGGCTGACCACCAAACTACGGGTGACACGCTCCCCGTTGAGCAATACGAAGCCTGGGCCATGCCCGGTCAAAGCGTTGGTCACGTCAGGAATGTGATTGATGAGTTTCAAGGGGCGCTCCAATCGAGTAGAATTATGCCTTTTGCCCGGTCGCCATTCAACGTTGTCATGCCTGATTTTCCCAGAATCAAACGTTTACCGCCTTATGTGTTCAACATTACAGGCGAACTCAAGGCCGCCGCCCGCCGCCGTGGTGAGGATATCATCGATTTCGGCATGGGCAATCCTGATCAGCCCACTCCCCAGCATATTGTGGACAAGTTGGTGGAAGCGGCTCAGCGTAACGACACGCACGGATACTCTTTATCCAAAGGGATTCCTCGGGTACGCAAAGCCATTTGCAACTGGTATCAACATCGTTACGGGGTCGAGCTGGACCCCGAAACCGAAGCCATCTTCACTATTGGCTCAAAGGAAGGCATTGCACACCTGATGCTGGCGGTGCTGGACACAGGGGATATGGTACTGGTTCCCAACCCCAGTTACCCCATCCATATTTATGGCCCGGTTATTGCTGGTGCCGACATACGACATGTGGCCATGACGCCGGGTGTCGATTTTTTTGAAGAACTCGAGCAGGGATTGCGCGGCTCCTATCCCCGACCCAAATTGCTGATTCTCAATTTTCCCAGCAATCCCACCACTCAGTGCGTTGACCTGGCTTTTTTCGAACGAGTAATCGCCATTGCCAAGGAATATGGCATCTATGTTGTTCATGATCTGGCTTATGCTGACATTGTCTACGATGGCTACAAAGCGCCTTCTATTTTGCAGGTTACTGGAGCAAGGGAGGTAGCCGTGGAGTTTTTCACGCTTTCCAAAAGTTACAGCATGGCTGGCTGGCGCGTTGGGTTTATGGTGGGTAACCGCGATCTGGTGGCGGCTCTGGGGCGCATGAAAAGCTACCACGATTATGGTACGTTTACGCCAATTCAGGTGGCATCGATTGTGGCGCTGGAAGGTCCTCAGGAATGCGTGGAAACCATCAGGGCAACGTATCAAAAGCGTCGTGATGTCATGGTACAAGGCTTGCACAACATTGGATGGATGGTGGATAACCCCAAAGCGACCATGTATGTCTGGGCTAAAATTCCTGAGATGTACCAAAATCAAGGCTCGCTCGAATTTGCCAAAAAACTGTTGAAAGATGCTAAAACAGCGGTTTCGCCGGGTATTGGCTTTGGTGAACTGGGCGATGACCATGTGCGATTCTCGCTCATTGAAAATGAAGCCCGAACCCGGCAGGCTATTCGGGGAATTCGGGATATGTTTCGCAAGGACGGACTGATATGAAACCCATACGCGTGGGACTGTTGGGCTTGGGAGTGGTTGGTGGCGGAACTTACGCCATTCTGGAACGCAATCGCGAGGAGATTGGTCGCCGGGCAGGGCGCGAAATTCGCATCATTATGGCGGCTGTTCGAGAATGTGATCATGAAAAGGCACATCAAAAAACAGGTGGCGCCATTCCACTAACCCACGATCCAATGGCGGTAGTCAATTCACCTGATGTAGATATCGTCGCTGAATTGATGGGAGGGATTCATCCGGCTAAGGAGTTGGTGTTGCAGGCTATCGCCCGGGGCAAACATGTTGTCACGGCCAATAAGGCATTGCTGGCTTTGCACGGCAATGAGATTTTCAAGGCAGCCCATGCCAAGGGCGTAATGGTGGCTTTTGAAGCGGCTGTGGCAGGAGGCATCCCCATCATCAAGGCGCTGCGTGAAGGACTCACGGCCAACCGCATTGAATGGATCGCCGGCATTATCAATGGCACCAGCAACTTCATTCTGACCTGCATGCGCGATCACGGTGACAGTTTTGATGATGCGCTCAAACAAGCCCAGGATCTGGGATATGCCGAGGCAGACCCCACATTTGATATCGAAGGCATTGATGCGGCCCATAAGCTAACCATCATGGCAGCCATTGCTTTTGGTATCCCCATGCAGTTTGATCGGGCCTATACGGAAGGCATTTCAAAGCTCACAGCCCAGGACATCCAGTATGCCGAAGAGTTCGGTTATCGCATCAAGCTGTTGGGCATTACCCGGCGCACGGCCCGAGGCATCGAGTTGCGTGTGCACCCTACGCTAATTCCAGAAAAGCGCTTGATCGCCAATGTGGATGGTGTAATGAATGCCGTACTGGTCAAAGGCGATGCTGTTGGTGCAACGTTGTATTACGGTGCAGGCGCTGGCGCCGAACCTACGGGATCTTCAGTGGTGGCGGATCTCGTGGACATCACGCGCATGGCAACCTCCGATCCTGGTAATCGCGTGCCGCATCTGGCGTTTCAGCCAGATCAAATGCACGACGATGTCGTTTTACCGGTGTCGGAAATTGAAACTTCTTACTATTTGCGCATACGTGCCTACGATCGCCCAGGCGTGCTGGCAGACATTACCAGAATTCTGGCCGACCTTGGCATTTCCATCGAGGCCATGCTGCAACGCGAACCCGCAGCCGGGGAGGAACGCGTGGACGTCATCATGTTGACGCATCAAACCATCGAAAAGCAGATTGATCAGGCTATTGCAAAAATTGAATCCCTGGACAGCATTTCCGGTTCCATCACGCGCATTAGACTGGAATCCCTCGGGTCTGCATAAAGGACGTCATGGCACATTATCAAGGTTTGATTCATCGCTACCGTGATCGCTTGCCGGTCACAGACAACACGCCAATTATTTCGCTCAATGAGGGCAACACACCCTTGATTGAACTGATAAATTTACCGAAGAAATTGGGGCACTCAGGGCGTTTGTTTGCCAAATTCGAAGGCCTGAATCCCACTGGTTCCTTTAAGGATCGGGGTATGACCATGGCGGTGACCAAGGCGGTAGAGGCGGGCTCCAAGGCCATTATCTGTGCTTCCACCGGAAATACTTCTGCCGCCGCTGCTGCTTATGCAGCACGAGCAGGCATCACCAGCTTTGTTTTGATTCCCGACGGCAAAATCGCACTGGGCAAACTGGCTCAAGCCATGATGCATGGCTCGGTGGTGATTCAGATTCAAGGAAACTTTGATGACGGCATGCGCCTAGTCCAGGAAATTTCAGCCGATCTTCCCATCGCGTTGGTTAATTCGGTCAATCCTTACCGCCTGCAGGGCCAGAAAACCATTGCTTTCGAAGTGATAGATGCTTTGGGTGATGCACCGGACTACCATGTGCTTCCAGTGGGTAATGCGGGCAACATCAGTGCACACTGGATGGGTTACAGCGAGTCCATCTGTCAACAGACTGAGGCTTGTGGTCTGTGCAATGGCCAATGCCCGTATCACATCGAGGCGTTGGCAACCCGGCGTCCCATCATGCTAGGTTATCAAGCTTCAGGCGCCGCACCGTTTTTGCGCGGTGCTCCGGTCTCCCATCCTGAAACCATTGCCACTGCAATCCGCATCGGTAACCCCATGTCCTGGAACCTTGCCTGGGCGGCAGTTAAAGAATCTGGTGGTTGGTTTGACGAGTGTACTGACACAGAAATTCTGGAGGCACAAAAGCTGCTGGCACAAACAGAAGGTGTATTTTGCGAACCCTCGTCGGCGACTTCTCTGGCGGGTCTGATCAAGGATCTGAAGCGCGGGAAAATCAAACCGGATGCAACCATTGTGGCTACACTCACGGGTCACGGCCTGAAAGATCCTGATACGGCCATTGCACAGAGTGCCCAGCCTCATCGCGTCGCTGCCGAACGCCAGGCTATCGGCCATCTCATACAACGCTATCTGAAGGGGTCAGGCCACAAATGAGGCCTGACCCCCTCCCTTTATCAATCACCTGGAGCCCCTATGGAAATTATTCGCATTACTGATACCCAAGGCCACGTGCTTAACGCTGAATTGCTGGCACGCATTGAAACAATTCATCGTCATTTGCGCCCTCAGATTCCAGTTCCCTACGTTGATCGCATGCAAGAGATTTTTGCAACAGGGGCGGAAATGGCAGTCGCCGTGGAAGATGGCGAACTCTGTGGAGTCGTGGTTTATCGCATTACCATCAATACCATGGTAGGTAAAAAAATCTATAGTGAGGATCTGGTGGCGGATCCCAATACGCGTTCCAAGGGTGTTGGTCGAGCCTTGATGGACTTTCTCAAGAAGGAAGGGCGTGATCGAGGTTGTGTCAGTATTGAGCTCGAATCAGGGACTCAGCGCGATCAAGCCCATAAATTCTATTTTCGCGAAGGATTTACCATCAAGGCGTTTGGATTCAAACAGCCGCTGGTCTGAAAACAGCGGGGCAGGCCCGGTTTGAGATCTGGCCCCCCGCGTCTTCATTCATCGTCCGGCGTGGGTGGTGGATGGCCGTCGTAAATCAAATTGCGACGACGTTGCAGGTAGGCATCCCGGACAAATGCGTAGGGGTCGAGGGCCGCTGTTTCCAGCACATTGGTGGCCGCCAGCAGGTTGGATCGCGTGTTGACCGTTTCGAAGGCAAAAATTTCTGCAAGCTTGGTATTGGTGGTATGCAGGTTGGTATACAGCCCCAGTGGTGTATCCCCTACTAGGCCTAACGTATCTCGCACGGTACTGGGACCGAGTAGAGGCAACACCAGGTAGGAGCTGTTGTCCCAACCCCATACGGCGAGGGTCTGTCCAAAATCCTCACGGTGGCGGGGGAGACCGGCTGGTGTGGCAACATCAAACACTCCCAGCAGCCCTATCGTGGTATTCATCACAAATCTTCCACCGTCTGCCAGGCCTTGTTTTGCCTTGCCCTGCAGAAAGTCGTTCACAAAAACGGCAAGGTCCCCGATATTACTAAAAAAGTTGCTGATACCGGTACGCACGAGATCGGGGGTAATCGCTACATAGCCACGGGCCACAGGCTGCAGTACGGCACGATCCAGGGTGTCGTTGAAGCTGTACATGGCCCGGTTGTAGGACTCCATAGGGTCGCGATCTGATACAGCACTGCCCTGGGGAAGGCTGGCACAGCCCGCAATCAGGAAGGCCGCCCAGAAAAGTCCTAGAATGCGGAAGAGGCGATGAGGTCTCATGGGCAAGAATTATAGCCGAGCATGCTGCGGATAGCTTGAATTGCTTCGGGTACACCCCCATCTACTGGGCACACTGTACTTACTTATGGACACTAAATCATGCGCTTTGACAAGATGACCACCAAATTTCAGGAGGCCTTTGCCGATGCCCAGAGCCTGGCGCTGGGTCATGACAATGGCTTTATTGAACCCCAGCATCTATTGGCAGCCCTGCTGGCCCAGTCCGACGGCTCTACAGCCTCCCTGTTGACACGGGCTGATATACAAGTGGCTGCGCTCAAGCAAGCCTTGGGTAACGCAATAGAGCGCCTGCCTAAGGTGGAAGGTACAGGAGGGGAAATTACGGTTTCCCGCGAACTAAACAACCTGCTTAACCTGACAGAACGTGAAGCCCAAAAACGGAGCGACCAGTTCATCGCGTCAGAGCTCTTTTTGCTGATCCTATGTGATGATAAGGGAGAAGCAGGGCGTTTGTTCAAGCAACAGGGTGCCAACCGGGGTCGCCTGGAATCTGCCATCTCTGCCATGCGCGGTGGCGAAGCCGTGGGCAGCCAGGCAGAAGAAACCCATCGCGAAGCACTCAAGAAGTACACTCTTGACCTGACTGAACGCGCCCGCCTGGGCAAGCTTGACCCAGTCATTGGTCGCGATGATGAAATTCGGCGCGTTATCCAGATCCTGCTGCGTCGAACCAAGAATAATCCGGTTCTGATTGGAGAACCTGGGGTTGGCAAGACAGCCATCGTGGAGGGCTTGGCTCAGCGCATCGTAAATGACGAAGTTCCTGACAGCCTTCGCAACAAACGGGTGCTTTCACTCGATATGGCAGCTCTGCTGGCAGGAACCAAATTCCGCGGTGAGTTTGAAGAGCGCCTCAAAGCGGTACTCAAGGAAT
>VFSW01009942.1_pt1 | contig 13544 bp, 10 predicted proteins | sample 5358111 | NCBI WGS metagenome assembly VFSW01 (sample SAMN11554181, study PRJNA540505) | mine drainage metagenome | isolation source: sediment from site ElyBrook_90M | place: USA: Ely Copper Mine, Vershire, VT | collected 2017 | reverse complement strand
CCGGGAGCGCCCGCTGCTCGAGCTGATCGTCCGGGAGGGGCGGCTGCCGGCCTGAACCGGGCGCGTTTGACGGGCTGCCGGACCGCGCGTACGCTGCCGGCCCTGATCTCCTGCCAGTCGTCCTGGAGGCCTCGTGGATCGTCTCCCGCAGGGTCCAGGCCGGTGGTCCCCTGCGCGGGAGCCGTCGGCCTCGATCACCGTTCCCTCGCTCGTCGCCGCGCGCGTGCTGGATCCCGAGCTGGCCGCGCTCCTCTGGATCACGATCGAGGCCAACCTGCCGCTGGTCGTGGCAGACACCCACGTGCCCACGTTCGCGTGCGCCGTTCTCGACGCGTTCCTGGACCTCCTGCCGCCCCCGACCGGGCGCGTGGAGCTGCAGGGGGACCGGGAGACGTTCGACTGGCTGGCAGACGCGGAGGCCCTGGGCTGGGAGCCGGAGGGCACCGGGCACACGGGGTCCGGCATGGCCGCCGGTGGGCCGGGGCCGCGGCTGGCGCTTCCACCGCGCCGGCCCGCGCCTCCCGAGACCACGTGCCTGGTCGCCGGCGAGATCGGCGCGGACGCGCCCGCCGCGATCTCGGGGACACGGACGCGTGTCCTGATCCGGTCGCTGCAGCGCGGGTACGGGCTGGCGGCCACCATACGGGCCGCATCGCTGGAGCAGGTGTTCACGATCCTGAGTTCCCCGCCGGCGTCCGTGAGCGCCGACGAACTGCGACGCCTGGGCGTGGTCGTGGTCCTCGGACGGGCCAGCGTCAGTCGGGCCGCGCACGCCACGGACGGCGAGGCGCCGGGGGGCTCGGGCAGGGAAACGGGCACCCTGGACCCGGCCGGCTTTCGCGTGGTCGCCTGCCACTACGTGCGGCCGCTGGAGCGCGACGTGGCGGGGCACCTCCAGCGTCGACCGCCCGCGGTCCTCGCCACGTGGGACCGCGAGCGCGATGTGCTGGAGCACTACGAGTGGGGGATCACCGCGGAGCTTGCGATGCGCGTGGGGTTGTCGAGGGACGAGTTCGAGCACGAGCACGTCGCCCGGTCGCGCCTGGTGGCCGGCCTGGTGGCATCCGGGCGCACGTCGCCGGAGGCGCTGCACGTGCTGCTGGCGCAGCGGCCCAGGCCCCGGACCGGGGGCGAGGCGTGAGCCCCACGCCCGCGGAGCGGCGCCCCCGCGCCGCCGGCGCGCGCTCAGCCCAGCCCGTCGGGACCGGGCCCCGCGCCGCCGAGCCCGCCGAGCCCGTCGCGACCGGGCCACGCTCAGCCGGTTCCCCGCCCGTCCCGGACGCGGTCCCCGGCCCGGGCCCGCGACCGCGGCGCCCCGACCGGAATCGGCGACCGGCGACCCTGGGTGAGCTGCGGGCGGAGGGTTACCAGTCGCGCACGGTGAAACAGGAGATGCGCGCCAACCTGGTCGCGCTCCTCTCTTCCGGCGGCCGCCTGTTTCCCGGGATCGTGGGGTACGAGGAGACCGTGGTGCCGGCGGCGGAGAACGCCATCCTCGCCGGCCAGGACCTGGTGTTCCTGGGCGAGCGGGGGCAGGCCAAGACGCGGATGGCCCGCCTGCTCGTCGGGCTGCTGGACCCGGAGATCCCGGTGGTTGCCGGCGGCGAACTCCACGACGACCCGCTCGCCCCGCTGAGCGCGGCCGCGCGCGAGATCGTCGCGGCCCAGGGCGATGCCACCCCCGTCGAGTGGCTCCCGCGCGATCGGCGCTACGGCGAGAAGCTCGCGACCCCCGACATCACCATCGCCGACCTGATCGGCGAGGTCGACCCGATCAAGGTGGCCGAGGGCCGCTACCTGTCCGACGAGACCACCATCCACTTCGGGCTGATCCCGCGCACGAACAGGGGCATCTTCGCGATCAACGAGCTTCCCGATCTCGCCGAGCGGATCCAGGTCGGGTTGCTCAACATCCTCGAGGAGCGCGACGTGCAGGTGCGCGGCTACATGCTGCGCCTGCCGCTGGACCTCTTCGTGGTGGCGAGCGCCAACCCGGAGGACTACACCAGCCGAGGGCGGATCATCACGCCGCTGAAGGACCGGCTGGGGTCCCAGATCCGGACCCACTATCCGCACACCCTGGAGCACGAGATCTCGATCATGCGCCAGGAGCGGATGCGCTTCGAGGACGTGCCGGGCGGGCCGCACCTGGACGAGCCACCCTACATGCTCGAGGTGGTGGCCGAGCTGTCGCACCTCGCGCGCCGGGCCCCGGAGATCAGCCAGCGCTCGGGGGTGAGCGTCCGGGTCAGCGTGGCGAACCTCGAGACGCTGCTCGCCAACGCGTATCGAAGAGCCGTCCGGCTTCGCGAGCCGGAGGCGGCGCCCCGGATCAGCGACCTGGTCGCGCTCCTGCCGTCGACCACCGGCAAGATCGAGCTCGAGACGATCGGCGACAACGTGCCCGAGGAGCGGGTGGTGGAGCGACTGGTCAACCGCTCCGTGCTGGCCGTCTTCGGGCGTCGCATCCAGGCCGATGCCCTCGACGACATCGTCAGCGCGTTCGACGCTGGGCTGACCGTGGAGACCGGCGAGCTGGTCCCGTCCCGCTCCTACGTGCGGTGGGCCCGCGAGGTGCCGGGCCTGGGCGAGGCCGCGTCGAGGCTCGGGGCGTCGGACTCGCCCGCGTCGATCGCCTCCGCCGTGGAGTTCGTCCTGGAGGGCCTGCACCTGCAGCGGCGCCTCAACAAGGAGCGGCACGCCGCCGTGGGCGGCGGCGGGACGTACCGGCGATGACCGAGGGCGCCGCGGCGACGGACGGTTCCGGCCGGTTCCCCGCGAGGCCGTCGCCGTGACGGCCGGCGACCAGTGGAGGCCGGCTCCCGGCGACTCCACCGGCCGCGGCCGGGCCCGGTACAGGCGCTGGGACGGCACCCAGCAGCCGGCCGGCATCGAGGCCGACGAGCTGCTCGACGCGCTCTCCGAGGACATCCTGGCGGACGGGGACCTGGAGGACGCGCTGCGCCGGATGATGGAGGACGGGCTGCCCGCCGACCGGGATCGCGCCGGCCTGACGGGGCTGCGGGAGCTGCTGCGGCGCCTCGCCGACAGGCGCCGCGAACTGCTGGAGCGGCACGGGCTGGGCGACGTGATGGGCGACCTGCGCCGCCAGCTCCAGGAGATCGTCGACACGGAGCGGGAGGGGATCGAGCGGCGGCTTGCCGGGTCCGGCGAGCCCGGCGACGCCGGGGGCCCAGGCGATCCGATGCGACGCATGCTGGGAGACCTGGCACGCCGGCACCGGGCGGCGCTGGACGCGCTGCCGGACGACCCCGGCGGGCGGATCCGTGCCCTGGAGGAATACGAGTTCCTCGAGCCGGCGGCCCGCGACGCGTTCCAGCAGCTGCTGGAACGACTGCAGGGGCGCATGCTCGACTCGACCTTCCAGGGACTCGCCGATCGGCTGAAGGCGACCACGCCGGAGGAACTGCGGGCGACCCGCGAGATGGTGCGCGACCTGCAGCAGCTGCTGCAGGATCGGCTGTCCGGCGGCAACCCGGACGCGAGCGCGTTCCTCGGGCGGTACGGCGACGCGTTCCCGGGGGCGCGCAACCTCGACGATGTCATCGCCCAGCTGGCCGAACGCATGGCGGCCATGCAGTCGCTGCTGCGGTCCCTCAGCCGGGAACAGCGCGACGAGCTGGGGTCGCTGATGGATGCGCTGCTGCGCGACGACCGGCTCCGCTACGACCTGGCACGCCTGGCCTCGCTGCTGGACCGGATCCTCCCGGAGGGTCTCGGCGCGCCGTACCCGTTCCGGGGCGACGACGACATCGGGCTCGAGCAGGCGCTCGATGAGATCGCGACGCTGCAGCAGATGGACCGTCTGGGCGAGCGGCTGGCCGATGCCGGCGATCCGTCCGCGCTCGCGAGCGTCGATGCGGATGAAGTGCGCCGGCTGCTCGACGCGGAGTCGGCGGAGCAGTTCGCGGCGCTGCAGCGGGCGGCGCAGGCGCTGGAGGATGCGGGCTACGTCACCCGCGACGGGGACCGGCTTGAGCTCACGGCCCGGGGACAGCGCCGCATCGGCCAGCGCGTGCTGGACGAGGTGTTCGGCCGGCTGGGCCGCGACGCGTTCGGCGGGCACCGGCTGGCCCGGGTCGGCTGGACCGGCGAGCGCACGGGCACCTCGTCCCCGTACGAGTTCGGCCGCCCGTTCGACCTGGACCTGCGCGGGACCCTCGATCGGGCGGTGTCCAGGGCGTTCGCCGCCCCGGCCGGCGACGCGAGGGACACGCCGCCCGCGACGGGCGGCCGGGTGCCGGTGCGTCTCGCTCCCGACGACTTCCAGGTCCACGACGCGGAGGAGGTGACCTCGGCGTCCACCGTGCTGCTCCTGGACATGAGCCGCTCGATGCTGCTCCGCGGGTGCTTCGTCGCTGCCAGGAAGGTGGCGATCGCGCTGGACACCCTGATCCGGACGCGCTATCCGCACGACACCCTGCACGTGGTCGGGTTCGCCTACGTCGCCCGGGAGGTTCCGCCCGGTTCGCTGGCGACGCTGTCGTGGCACGGAAACGAGTACGGCACGAACCTCCAGCACGCGCTGCTGCTGGCGCGAGGGCTCCTGGCGCGCGGCTCGCCCGCGAACCGCTCGATCGTGGTGATCACCGACGGCGAACCCACCGCGCACATCGACGACGGCCGGGTGGAGTTCAACTACCCGCCCACCCGGCGCACGATCGAGGCGACGCTCCGCGAGGTGGCGCGCTGCACGCGGGACGGGATCACCATCAACACCTTCATGCTGGAGCGCTCTCGCGCGCTCGGCGAGTTCGTGGATCGCGTCACGCGCATGAACCGTGGCCGCGCCTTCTACGCCAGCCCCGAGCGCCTCGAGGAGTTCGTGCTGGTCGACTACCTCGACCGGCGGACCCGGCGCGTGGCCTGACCGCGGGCGAGCGGACCGCGCGGCACCATCCGCGGCTCGGCCCAGTCGGCCCGGAACTCCGCCCGAGGTTCCCCGCCCGGCGCGGTAGGATTCCGGGCACGACATCGATCACCCACCGCGTCCCCCGACCGGAGGCAACGCCATGACCCAGCCCACCGTCGCAGGCTCTCCCACGGAGCTCCTGGCCCTGCTCCGCGGCATCGCGCGGATCGAGGGCGGGCGGCTCGTCGTCGAGGACGCGGCGGCCCTGCGGGACCGCGGGATCCGCGACCTCGCCTGGAGCGCGACGTTCAGCCAGGACCCGGCCACCGTGGAAGCTGCCCAGTGGATCGTCTGGGAGGCCGCGCAGTCCCTGGGGATCCGTTCGGCGAGCATCCACGACCTGTACATGGCCCGCGGGCGCGGCGAGATCGGCGGGTTCACGGTCCCGGCGATGAACCTGCGGACCCAGGTCTTCGACATGGCGCGGACGGTCTACGAGACGGCCCTCCGCCACGACGTCGGTCCGCTGATCCTGGAGCTCGCGCGCAGCGAGCAGGAATACTCGTACCAGCGCCCCGGCGAGTACATCACCAGCTGCCTCGCCGGCGCGATCGCGGCCGGCTGGAGCGGCCCGGTATTCATCCAGGGCGACCACTACCAGTTCAACGCGAAGAAGTACGCCGCGGACCCCGAGGCGGTGACGGAATCGCTCCGCGCGGCGACCCGGACGGCGATCGGCGTGGGCTACGGGAACATCGACATCGACAGCTCGACGCTGGTGGACCTGTCGAAGCCGACCGTCGACGAGGAGCAGCGCGCCAACTACGAGCGGGCCGCGGAACTCGCCGCGCTGATCCGGCAGGTCGAACCGGCCGGACTGACCGTCAGCATCGGCGGGGAGATCGGCGAGGTCGGCAAGCAGAACTCCACGGAGCCCGAGCTGCGGGCGTTCCTGGACGGCTTCCGCCGCGAGCTCGACCGCCGGGCAGGCCCGGACGCGGTCGGCCTCTCGAAGGTCAGCATCCAGACGGGCACCAGCCACGGCGGGGTGCCGCTGCCGGGCGGCGGTGTGGCCCAGGTGAAGGTCGACTTCGACACGATCCGGCGGCTCTCCGCGGTGTGCAGGGAGTACGGGATGGCCGGCGCCGTCCAGCATGGTGCGTCCACGCTCCCCGACGCGCTGTTCCACCGGTTCCCCGAGGTCGACACGGCCGAGATCCACCTCGCCACGGGGTTCCAGAACACGCTGTACGACCACCCCGCGACACCGCAGGCGCTGCATGACGAGGTGGAGCTCTGGGTGCAGACCAACTGCGCGGCCGAGCGGACGCCAGGCGAGACGGACCAGCAGTTCGTCTACAAGACGCGCAAGAAGGCGCTCGGCCCGCTCAAGCGCCGCCTGTGGGAGCTGGAGACCAAGGACGAGATCCTGCTGACGCAGGCGCAGAAGCTCGAGCTCCTGTTCCACGAGCTGCGGGTGAACGGCACCCGCGATCTGCTCGACCGGTACATCACGGCGCCCGAGCGGCACCGCCCGCTGCCGGAGGCGCTCCGGCCGGCCGTCACCGCCTGATCCGCGCCGGGGGCGCGCCCCCTCGACCCGGCCGTCTTCCGGGGAGGGAGCCGTCCCGGGTCAGGCCCCGGCGACCTCCATCGACTCCGCCAGCACCGCCACCGCGTGGTCGATCTCGCGGGGCGTGGTGACGAGCGGCGGGATCAGCCGCACGACCTGGCCCCACGTCCCGGCCGAGAGCACGATCAGGTGGCGTTCCAGCGCCGCCCCGATGACGCGCTTCGCGAGCTCCGGGTCGGGGACGCGGCCGTCGCCCTCGTCCGGGCGCACGAACTCGAGCCCGACCATCAGCCCGAGCCCGCGCAGGTCCCCCAGGCGGTGGAACCGCCCCCGGACCCCGGCGAGCGCCGCGAGAAGCTGTGCCCCGCGATCACGCGCGTTCTGCACGAGCCCCTGGTCCTGGATCACGTCGAGGGTCGCGTTCGCGGCGGCGCAGGCCACCGCGTTGCCGCCGTACGTGCCGCCGTGTGCCCCGGGAGACCACCGGGCCAGCAGATCGCGCCGGGCCACGATCCCGCCCAGCGGGAGCCCCGACGCGATCCCCTTGGCCACCATCAGGATGTCCGGCACCACGCCGGTGTGGGCTACGGCGAACAGCTCGCCGGTGCGCCCGAAGCCGGTCTGCACCTCGTCGGCCACGAGCAGGATCCCGTGCCGGGACGCGATCTCCCGCAATCGGGGCAGGAACGTGGGCGGCGGCACCACGTAGCCGCCCTCGCCGAGAACGGGCTCGACCACGAACGCGGCCACCCTGGAGGGCACCACCACCTGCGCGAACAGCTGCTCGAGCTGGGCCTCCCAGTCGCAGGTGCAGGCGCCGGGGTCGTGGGATCCTCCGGCGGCGCGGTAGCAGTACGGGTAGGGCGCGTGGTACACGGAGCCGGGGAGGGGCTCGAAGTCGCCACGGATCGACACGCGCGACGTGGTGAGGGCCATGGCCTGCGCCGTCCTGCCGTGGAAGCCGCCACGGAAGGCGACGATGGCGGGGCGCCCGGTGGCCGCCCGGGCGAGCTTGACGGCCGCCTCCGTCGCCTCGGCCCCGGAGTTGGCCAGGAAGGCCTGCCAGTCGTCGCCGGGCAGCACGTGGCGCAGCCGCTCGTGCAGCAGCAGCCCGGGCTCGTGGTAGACGATGTTCTGCTGGCCGTGCAACAGCCTCGCCGCCTGCGCCTGGATCGCGGCGACGACCCTCGGGTGGGCGTGGCCGGTGTTCGTGACGCCGATCCCCGAGCTGTAGTCCAGGTACCGCTCACCCTCCACCGTGATGAGCCAGGAACCTTCCCCCCGGTCGATCACGAGGTCGGTGTAGCGCGACCAGACGGCCGGGACGACCGACCGGTCCGGCATGACGGTGGCGGCGGCGTTCGACTCGATCACGGCTCCCTCCTCAGAAGGTCGGCGGCGTGTTGACCCAGACCAGGCGCGTCTCGGTCGTGGCGAGCGCGCGGAACCGGTGCGACAGCGTCGAGGGGAACGTCAGCGCGTCGCCCTCGGCCAGCTCGTAGTACTCCTGCTCACCCAGCCAGACGCCCACGCGCCCGTCGAGCACCAGCATGAGCTCCTCGCCGGGATGGGCGTACCATCCGTCGCTCCCGGCGCCGGCCGCGAGCACGAAGAGCTGCGCTTCGAGCGCCGTGGGGTCGTTCGAGAGGTCCTCCATGCGGATGGCCGGGCCACCCAGCTCGACCACCCGGCGCTCGCCGGCCCGCACCACCCGGCCGGCGCTCGCCGGCGTCCATCGGGTGAGCTCGGCGACGGTCGTGCCGCAGGCGGCGGCGAGCCGGTGCAGTGCCGCGAGGGATGCGCCGGACAGGCCCCGCTCGAAGGCGGAGATGAAGCTCGAGGACAGGCCCGTGCGCGCGGCCGTGTCGCCCAGGGTCATGCGGCGGCGCAGGCGCCGTTCGCGCAGGCGGGCGCCCGGGAGTCCGGCCGGCGGCTCCCATGGGTGCTCCGCGGCCGGCGTGCCCGGCGACATCCCGAGGATGCGCCGGATGGCGGGGGCGTTGAGCTGCTCGGCGCGCAGCCGGGCCACCTCGCGGGCCCGGTCGACGTCGTCTGGCCGGTAGAGGCGCTGGCCACCACGCCCGCGCGACGGCCGAAGGAGTCCCTCGCGCTCCCACTGGCGGAGGCGCGAGGGGCTGGTGCCCACGAGCCTCGCGGCCTCGGTGATCCGGAGGCGACCGGTTTCGAGCTGGCCCACGGCGGGGTCTACTGGCTGCGCCGCTGCAGGAGCGTCGAGCCCAGCACCAGCAGCACGGCCGTCCCGAAGATGATGGTCCCCACCACGTTGATCTGCACCGGCAGGGAGTTGCGGATGGATCCCCACACCCAGATCGGGAAGGTGTTGGTCAGCCCCGACGTGAAGTTGGTGACCACGAAGTCGTCGATCGAGAGCGAGAACGCGAGCAGGGCCGCCGCGAGGATTCCCGGGAAGATCAGCGGGAAGGTGACCTTCCAGAACGTCGTCCACTCGTTCGCGCCGAGGTCCATGGAGGCCTCCTCCAGCCGCCGGTCGAACCCCGCCATGCGCGCCTTCACGGTCACCACGACGTAGCTGATGTTGAACATGATGTGCGCGATCAGGATCGTGTTGAACCCCAGGGGAAACAGGAGCCCCTTGGGGATGATGGTGTCGAAGGGCGCCTGTGCGGTGTTGACGAACAGGGTCAGGAGGCTGGCGCCCATCACGATCTCGGGCGTGGCCATCGGCACGAAGATGAACAGGTTCGTGGCCGACCGGCCGGGGAACTGGTAACGGGTGAGGGAGACCGCGATGAGCGTGCCGAGGGTGGTGGCGGCCAGCGTGGAGAGGAACGCGATCTGGAGGCTCGTCTCGATCGCCGAGGCCAGGCCGGGGCGCCCGAAGGGGTTCGCCCACGCCGCCAGCGAGAACGCGTGCCACTCGTAGTTGAACTTGCCGACCTGCTCGTTGAAGCTGAACGCGATCATCACGGCGATCGGCAGCAGCAGGTAGGCCACCGCGGCGATGGTGTACGCGGGGAGCCCCCAGCGGTCGACGAGAGCGCCGATGCGGCGCCGCGTGGTCGGCCGCGGACGGGCCGGGGCGAACGGCTGCGCGATGGCGGTCATATCATCGCCCCTCCGCTCAGGTCCTCGGTGCCCAGCATCCGCGCGTAGATCATGACGGCGACGATGATCCCGACCATCAGCACGAACGAGAGGGCCGAGGCCGTCGTGTAGTCGTTCGAGGTGAGGAAGCGTGCCTGGATGACGTTGCCGATCATCTGCGTCTTCGGGCTCCCCAGCAGCGTGGCGTTGACGTAGTCGCCGAGCGCCGGGATGAACGTCAGCAGCGAGCCGGCGAACACGCCGGGCAGCGACAGCGGGAAGGTCACCCGCAGGAACGACTCGGAGACGAAGGCCCCGAGCATGGCCGCGCCGAGCACCGCCCCGAGCACGGCGAAGATCGCGACGTCCCAGTCGATCCCGAAGCCGATCAGGGCACCGAGGAGCGCCCCGCCGACCGCGCCGTAGATCCAGCCCCGCGGCCGCCACGGCCCCGCGTACAGGTCCTGCGCGGCCTCGATCAGGCGCAGGTCGATGCGCTCGAGCGCCACGTAGAGCGGCAACGTCATGAAGGGGAGGTAGTTGTACACGAGGCCGGACACGACGGCGACCGGCTCACCCATGAAGGTGAAGTTCTCGGGCACCTGGTGGAAGACGTCGACCGCGTGCATCAGGCTGATCACCGGACCGTTGTTGCCCAGGATGATCTGCCAGGAGATGGTGCGGATCAGGAAGCTGGTGAAGAACGGCGCGATCACCAGGAACAGGATCAGGTTCTTGTAGCGTCCGCCCCGGAAGGCGATGAAATAGGCCAGGGGGTAGGAGATCAGGAACGTGATGACCGTCGCAAGCGTCCCGTAGATGAGCGAGTTCTCGAACTGCCGCGAGAAGTACGTCGGGATGCTGGTGAACGCGTCGAACGACCAGGTCAGCTTGTACCCGAAATCGACGCTCCCGGTCGAGACCGAGTACAGGAACATCTGGATGGTGGGCAGCACGAAGAAGACGATGAGCCACAGCAGGCCGGGCGCGAGGAGCACGTACGGCGAGAGCAACCGCCGAAGCGAGTGACGAGTCCGCGACATCAGGCGATCCCCAGGCGGGTGCGGGTCACCGGGCCGTCGCCCCCCGACGGCGGCCCGGTGCCGGTGGATCTTGTCAGGAGCCCATCAGCGTGTTGAACGCGTTGTTGAACTGCGTGTCCTCGTCGATGGACAGGGACTTGAACGGGTGCTGCTTGGCCACGATGGCCGGGGTGGGGAAGATCAGCGGGTTCGTTGCCGCGGGCGGGTCGATCTTCTTGATCTCCGCGTCGGCGCCCTTGACCGGGCACACGTAGTAGACGAAGTCCTCGATCTGGGCGGCGATATTGGGCTGGTACACCCAGTTCATCATCGCCTCGGCCGCCCGCTGGTGCTGGGCGCCCTTCGGGATCAGCATGTTGTCCGACCAGACCATCGTCCCTTCCTCGGGGAAGACGAACGTGTCGTCGGAGCTCCCGGAGGAGGCCAGGTCGCCCGACCAGACCATGGCGGCCCACACCTTGCCGTTCGCGAAGTCCTGCAGGTACGAGTTGCCGGTGAAGCGCAGGCCCTGCGAGACGAGCGGCGTCATGTCACTGACGATCTGGTTGACCTGGTCGAGGGTGATGGTCGCCGGGTCGATGCCGAGCTTGAGCGCGCCCAGGCCGAAGGTGTCGCGCATCTCGGTCAGGAAGGTGACGTGCCCGGCCAGCTTGCTGTTCCAGAGGTCGGCGATCTTGGTCAGGGGCTGCATGCCGGCCTTGGCCACGGACTTCTTGCTGTAGCCCACGCCGGTCATGCCCGACTGCCATGGATAGTGGTACGCGTTGGGTGGATCCCACGACTGGTTGCGCAGGGAATCCACGAGGTTGGCCTGGCAGTTGGGGACGTTGGCCTGGTTGATCGGGGAGATCCAGCCGAGGCTGATCAGTCGCGCCGCCATCCAGTCGGTGAGGACCATCAGGTCCCAGCCCGTGTCGAGGCCCGCCTTCAGCTGGTCCCGGATCGTCGCGACGAACGAGTTGTTGTCGTCGATCTTCTCCTGGTAGTTGACCTTGACCCCGGTCGCCTTCGTGAACTCCAGCAGCGTCGGGGACTTGCCGTTGTCCGCCCCGCTGGTGGCCACGTCGATGTAGGCCGGCCAGTTGGCGAAGTTCAGGATGGTGCCCATGGGCCCCTCGCTGGGGGGGGCCACGCTCGCCGCCGCGGACGGGACCGCGGACGCGGCCGCGGCCGGCGTGGCGGCGGCTGTGGTGGCGGCTGCCGCGGTCTGCGTCGGCGCCGACGTCGCCGCGCTCCCGGAGCACGCGGCCAGGAACGCCCCCACGCCCGCCAGGCCCGCGACCTGCCCGCCGCGGAGCAGCAGGGTGCGTCGGGAGAGCTGTTTCTCGAGCACGTTGCCGAGCCCCTTCTCGCCCATCTGATCCATCGCGTGCGCCTCCTCCTCTGGACTGCCCCGCAAGCTGCTCAGGCCTCCTGCGCGCCGTCGACGGCGCCGGCCTCGCGAATGACGAACGTGTGCTCCGGTGGCCAGGCGAGGCTCACGGTCTCGCCGGGTCGATGGATGGAACCCTCCTCGGTCCGTTCGACGTTCTGCTCGTAGACGGTCAGGTCGGCATCGTCGGCGACCCGGACGATGTACTGGGTGCTCACCCCCATGTAGCTCGCGTGGACGATGCGACCGTCGAGCCGGTTCAAACGCTCCGCGGAGGCTGCGCCGGCGGCAAGCATCCGGATCTTCTCCGGGCGGACCCCCACTTCGACGTCCGCGCGCCCGTTCAGCCGGTCCCGTGGGACGCGCACCCGCGCTCCACCCACGACCTGGACGATGGCGTAGCCGCCGTCCTCCCCCTGCCGCTGGCCGCGCAGCATGTTGCTGACGCCCAGGAACCCGGCCACGAACCGCGTGGTGGGTCGCTCGTACAGGTCCTCGGGCGTGCCGAGCTGCTCGTAGTGGCCAGCGCTCATCACGGCGATGCGATCGGACATCGTCATCGCCTCCTCCTGGTCGTGGGTCACGTAGATGAACGTGATCCCGACCTCCTGCTGGATGCGCTTCAGCTCGACCTGCATCTGCTTGCGGAGCTTGAGGTCGAGGGCCCCGAGGGGCTCGTCGAGCAGCAGCACCGCCGGCCGGTTGATCAGCGCGCGCGCGAGCGCGACCCGCTGTGCCTGCCCCCCGGATATCTGGCCCGGGCGGCGCTTCTCGTAGCCGGGCAGCTCGACCAGCTCGAGCATCTCGGTCACGCGCCGACGGATCTCCTTGTCGGCGACCTTGCGGCGCCGCAGCCCGAACGCCACGTTCTCGTAGATCGAGAGATGCGGGAAGAGCGCGTAGTTCTGGAAGACCGTGTTGACGTTGCGACGGTACGGGGGCAGCCAGGTGACGTCCTGGCCCTGCAGTTCGATGAGCCCGCTGGTCGGCTCCTCGAACCCGCCGATCATGCGCAGGGTCGTCGTCTTGCCGCAGCCGGACGGCCCCAGGAGCGAGAAGAACTCGCCGTCCCTGACCTCGAGGTTGATGTGGTCGACCGCGACGACATCGGGGCCGAACCGCTTGGTGACGTCGACGAGACGGACGTCGATCTCCGGCACGTGACCTGGCCACTCCTTCTGGGGCGCGCGGGGGGGAAGCCGACCGGTACGCGGGATCCTGCAACCCTGCCGGGTTCCAGTAGGGTCGGGAGTATACGGCACCGGCCGAAAGGCGTGTCAAGCAGGGGCCATCATGCCGAGAATCGCACGTGCAGAGGCGGAAAATGACCGGATTCCGCAGGTATTTCGGGAGTCTTGGTGCGGTCGAGCGACCTGCCCTCGAACCGCGAAACCTCGCCCGCGTGGCGCCAACCGGGCCTCCGGCCGGCCGCCCGGTGCGCCGGCAGCCTCGCGCGTATGATTCCGGCGCTGCAGGCGCACGAAATCACGGCCATTGCGCATGGGTGTGACCCGGGCCGGCCCTCGCGCCCATCGCGAGCCCGCGGCCGGGACGCCGTACGTGCATCGACAGACGCACCACGAGGCCAGATCGCCAGGCATGAACGAACTCAACGAC
>VFSW01009941.1_pt1 | contig 13545 bp, 10 predicted proteins | sample 5358111 | NCBI WGS metagenome assembly VFSW01 (sample SAMN11554181, study PRJNA540505) | mine drainage metagenome | isolation source: sediment from site ElyBrook_90M | place: USA: Ely Copper Mine, Vershire, VT | collected 2017 | reverse complement strand
TCGACGCCGCCAACAATGACGTCGCCTGATAGAGGAGTCACCATGGCAGATAAGTCACCGAATCAACACAACGTAAAGAAGGTCGGCAAGTCGTTGAAGGAAAAGCGCAATGACAAGAACGCCAAGAAAGAATCTAAGAAGGGCGTCCTCGGCGGGTGAGTCGCCGACGTGGCTAGCGCGTCACCGTGACCGTCAGTGTGGTGTCGCGACGCGCTAGCACCTGGCTGGACCTCGACGATTCGCGGCCCCGACGGCGGTGCAAACTGGTGGAATGATGGATGCCACTGGTGGACCACGTGGCAATGCACGGTACCGGAGTGTGCGCGTCGGTGGTCGTGGCATGAATGTGGGGCCGATGATGGGGGCCGAGCGCGGGCTGGAGGGTGACGGGGGGCCGTTCGCGGTCGCCCGTCGCGTCAGGCGCTTGGCGACGACCGGTTTGTCGAGTGCTCGCGCCACGGCGCTGCGGCCCGCGGGCCCGCGTCGTCATTGCCATCCGTGTCCCCTGTCGCGATCGGTCCACTGTTGACCTCGCCCGCCGACGGATTGACGAGTGCGGAAGCGGCCCGTCGGCTGTTGGCGAACGGCCCGAACGCGATTCCCGCTGTCGAGGTACACCGACTGAAGGCCATCGCCACCAAGTTCTGGGCGCCGGTTCCGTGGCTCCTGGAGTTGACGGTGGCGCTGGAACTGGTGCTCGCGCACTACCTGCAGGCCGGCGTGTTCGTCCTGCTCCTGGTATTCAACGCGGTGGTGTCCGCGACCCAGGAAGACCGGGCCAGAGAGGCCGTCGACCTGCTTCGCGCACGTCTGAACGTGACCGCTCGGGTGATGAGGGATGGCGAGTGGACGCACGTGCCGGCGAGTGAGGTCGTGCAGGGCGACGTGGTCCACGTCCGGCAAGGAGACCTCGTGCCCGCCGATCTGCTGCTCATCGATGGCCACGTGGAACTGGACCAGTCCTCGCTGACCGGCGAATCTCGAACGGTCGGAGTCGGGACCGGTGATCGTGGTTACTCCGGGTCCGTGGTGGTACGGGGTGAGGCCAGTGGCGTCGTGGTGGCGGTGGGGTCCGCCACCTTCTTCGGACGAACTGCGGAGTTGGTGAGCACCGCTCAGGCGCCGGGCAACATGGAGCGTCTCATCTTCGGCGTCGTCCGGTATCTCATCGGATTCGCGCTCGTGATCGTGGTCATGGTCAGCGCGGACGGCATGGCGCGCCACACCTCGCTCCACGAACTCATCCCGTTCGTGCTCATCCTGGTGATCGCGTCGGTGCCGGTCGCACTGCCCGCGACCTTCACGCTCGCGACCGCGCTCGGCAGCAAGGAGATGTCCGAGCGCCGCGTGATCGTCACCCGACTCGCCGCCATTGAAGAGGCGGCGAGCATGGAGGTCCTCTGTACCGACAAGACCGGCACGCTGACCACGAATCGACTCGCGGTGGAAACGCTGCGTGCCGCGGCGCCCTTCGACGACGCCCACCTGCTCCAAGTCGCCGCCGCGGCCAGCGATGCGGCGACCCAGGACCCCCTGGACGTGGCCATCCTCGAGGCGATGGCGACACACCAACTCGCGGCCTTGGGCGCGATATCCAGTTTCGTTCCCTTCGAGCCGGCGACCAAGCGGTCCGAGGCGGTGGTCACCACGACGACGGGTGCCCTTCGAGTCGTCAAGGGAGCGCCCCAAGTAGTGGCGGCGTTGACCGGCGTCGACGAGGCGGCGTTGCGCGCGGACGTGGACGACTTGGCGAGCACCGGAGCCCGCGTGCTGGGGGTCGCCCAGGCGATGCTCGACGCGCCGTGGCGGATGGTCGGGCTGATCGCGCTCTCGGACCCCGCGCGCGAGGACGCGGCGGAGCTGGTGGAGGACCTGCACCGACTGGGCATCCACGTGGTGATGGTGACCGGTGACAGTCTCGCCACGGCCACCGCGATCGCGACGCGGGTCGGCATCGGGACGCGGGTCGCCCGAGGCGAGGCCCTAAGGGCCGAGGACGGTCAGCGTCCGCCGCGCGCCGGCGCCGGTCGGCCGTGGGAGCGCGACACGTGGAAGGACGTCTACGCCGAGGTCCTGCCCGAGGACAAGATGAGGCTGATCGCCAGCCTGCAGCGGGAATCGATCGTGGTGGGCATGACGGGCGACGGTGTCAATGACGCACCCGCATTGCGCACGGCCGAAGTCGGCGTCGCCGTCTCGAGCGCCACGGACGTGGCCAAGGCCGCCGCGAGTCTGGTGCTGACCGACCCTGGGCTGGAGAACATGGTCGCCGCGATCGAGGTGAGTCGTCGGATCCATCAGCGCATGCTCACGTACACCCTCAACAAGGTCATCAAGACGCTGCAGGTCGCAATCTTCCTCGGTCTCGGGTTCGTTGTGTACGGACACTTCGTCACGACGCCCACCTTGGTGGTCCTGCTCATGCTGGCCAATGACTTTCCCACCATGTCGCTCGCGACCGATCGCGTTCGCTCGCCGCGTCGCCCCCAACGATGGCGGGTGCGGTCGTTGCTGCTCGCGTCACTGGGACTCGCCACGCCGCTGGTCCTGCTCTCTTTCGCCCTGTGGTGGTTCGGCACCGGGGTGCTGGACCTCGGCCTCGCACGCATGCAGACGATGGTCTTCGTCTGGCTGGTCGCCTCTGGTCAGGCCACCATCTACTTGGTCCGCGAGCGCGAGCACTTCTGGCACTCGCGACCGAGCGTCTGGCTGGCCGTCACCAGCGGGGTGGACGTCATCGTGGTGTTCGCGCTCGCCGGGACCGGTCTGATGATGTCCCCCATCGGGCTGGTCCCCCTGAGTATCGTCCTCGGGACCTCGGTGGTTTACCTGCTGCTGGTCGATGTGCTCAAGGGCGCGATCTTTCGCGTCGCCGGACTGCGACGATGAACCGCCGAGCGGTCACGGGGCCTGCGGCGGGCGGGGGTCACGGGCTCGTCCCCAGGACGTCCCCGGAACGCGGTGGTACGCCGTACAGTTCGACCGCAAAGCGCACGGTCCCTATCGGCTGCAGGCTGTAGTCGACGTCAGGGGGGATGGCCTGGGGAGTGTCGGGGTCGATCACGACATCCAACGCGGGAGTGGTCTGCGCCACGACACGCAACCGACCTTCGCGCACCACGACGCGACCCCACGTGCCTCGTGTGAGACGGTGCGCGACGCGAAGGTCGGCGGGCATGGTCCGCTCGTCCCACCGGAGCGTCGGCGCAATCGGTTCGAGGCCCGCGGGAAGTTCGGCTCGGTCGCAGAGGGGACAGTCGAGCAACGCCCCGAGTCGTGAGCGCCTCCCGTCGACGTTCTCGATCCACGGTCGCAGTTGGAACGGTGGTCGATGGCGGACGTGTTGACCATGGCCACACGCGAGGTCGGCGACCCACTCGTCGTCATCTCGGTGGAAGGCGATAATCGACCGCTTCATCCGATCGACCTCCTCGGGCACGGTTCGGTTGGCCGGTCGGGCGCATCGACGCCGGGCACCACCGACCATCGTTCCATTGGTCCGAACTTAACTGGAGCGGCGGGTGTGTTCGGTGGTCGCCCCGAGATAGGGGCGATGACCCGGTGCCGGGGTGTGCGCGAACCGGGGGCACCCGCCGTCGCGAAGGGCTCACCTCGGCGGTCCGGCCCCTGATCCCCCCGGCGCACGCGGCTCCGCCGCCGGAACCCGCCACATCGCGTCGGGGACGAACGTCGAGGGGTATGGGTGGGGCTCAGCCGGGCAGTTTGGGTCCTTCGACTCTGCAGGCGCTGGCGTCGAGTGGTTGATGCGGGAACTGGGTGGTGATCTGGACGCCGGACGCCGCTCGAGAGGCGAGGCGGCCATGGAACAGGACATTCGACTCGGCAGGATCGCCGGCATTCCGGTCGGCATCAATTGGAGTGTCCTGCTCATTTTCGTGCTCATCGCGTGGGAGTTGAGCGACTTGGTGTTGCCGGGGTATCACCCGCACGAGGCGACGGCGACGTACTGGATCGTCGGCAGCCTGACCACCCTCTTGTTCTTCGTCTCGCTCTTCGCGCACGAGGTCTCCCACGCGGTGATCGCGAGGCGCAACGGCATCGGGGTGCGCCGCATTACGTTCTGGTTGTTCGGCGGAGTCTCGGAGCTGGAGGGCGAGGCGCTGACGCCGGGGGCCGACTTTCGTATTGCCGCCATTGGTCCGCTCACGAGTTTCGTACTGGCCGGCGTTTTCGGCATCATCGGTCTGGTGGTCGGTCACGGGGAGTTGCTGGCATCGGCCGCCGGATGGCTGGCGTGGATGAACGTGCTGCTGGGGGGATTCAACCTGATGCCCGCAGCGCCACTGGACGGCGGTCGGGTGCTGCGCGCCGCCCTGTGGCGGCGTACGGGAGACCGGACCAGCGCTGCCACGTCGGCCGCGCGCGCGGGCCAGGCCTTCGCCTACCTCCTCGTGACCCTGGGAATCCTGGAGTTCCTCACCGTGGGCATCGGCGGTCTGTGGACCGTCTTTCTTGGCTGGTTCCTCCTCACCGCGGCGCGCGCCGAGGAAAGCGGCACGACCATGCGCAGTTCGTTGGCGAACGTGCGTGTCGGCGACATCATGACCCCCGAGCCGGTGACCTTCTCTCCGTCAACCACGGTCGCCGATCTGGTCGACCACCGGCTGCACCTGTACCGGTTCAGCACCTTCCCACTCGTGGGGCCGGAGGGGGAGTTCGAGGGTCTCACCTCAATGGGACGGATTCGTCGGTTGCCCGTCGAGCTTCGTTCGACGACCCGTTTGATCGACATCGCCTGTCCGGCGGCCGAGATTCCCGTGGGCGCCCCCGATGAACCGATCACAGAACTTCTGGCGCGCATGGAGGGTTCGCCGGATGGACGGGCCGTCGTCATGGACCGGGACGGTCGACTCGTGGGAGTCGTTTCGCCCAGTGACATTGCGCGCTACCTGCAGCTGTCCATGCTGCAGTCTCAGGGTCGCTCGGCGCGTCGGCATTGAGTCAGGCACCGAGCACCACGCCGGGCCGCGGAACGACGGGCCTCGAGGCGGTCGTGACCCGAGGTCGGGGGCACCGGACGCGCCCGCGCGCCTGGTCACTCGCACTGGTCGGCCCCGTCGTGGCGATGACGGTCCTGACGTCCAACGCCTTCCCGGCCACGACCACGTCCGATTCCTCCCTGGCCACGACGACGTCGTCGCCGGCGCCACGACTGGGGCCCAACGGGATCGTCTCGTCGTCGATTGTCGCCGAGAACAGTATTCGCGGAACGGCGGCGTGGCGCATCGGTCAGGGCGTCTCGCCGACGGTGATCCAAGGATTCGCCAGCCTCACCTACGCCTCGCTTGGACAGGACGTCAAGCTCTTCGTCTCCAGTCAGGTGCCCCACTACCGGGCGATCGCCTATCGCATGGGTTGGTATCGGGGTCTCGGGGCGCGACAGGTCTGGGCGTCGCCGCTCGAGACCGGATCGCTCCAGCCGACGTGCACGTTGAGCGCGACCAACATGGTCAGTTGCGCGAACTGGCGGGTGTCGCTCGCCATACCCGTCACGTCGTCGTTCGTCCCGGGTGACTACCTCATCAAACTGGTGGCAGGCCCGGGCGCCGCGAGCTACGTGCCGCTGACCGTCTGGGACCCAACCAGCACCGCGGCCTACGTCATCATGAACCGGTCGTTCGTCGAACAGGGTTGGAACACCTACGGCGGCTACTCCTTCTACGCCGGCGTCGGGCCGTGCATCCTCGACACCCTCTCGTACCCGGTGTGCAACCGGGCGCGCGTCGTCTCGTTCGATCGCCCCTACGACACCGGCAACGGCGCGTCGGACTTCCTCGCCAACGAGTACCCCCTCGTGAAGCTCTGCGAGCGCGAAGGCCTCGACGTCACCTACATCACCGACGTCACGCTCGACCAGCACCCGGGCCTCCTGTTGGGTCACCGGGCGCTGCTCTCGCTCGACCACGATGAGACCTGGTCGTACTCGGAGCGCATGGCCGTCCAGAACGCCGTCGTCCATGGGGTGAACATCGTGTTCTTCGGCGCCGCGGCGATGGTCCGTCACGTTCGCCTGCAGGCGTCGCCCCTGGGGGCCGACCGCCAAGAGGTGGACTACCGCAACGCCGCCGAGGACCCCCTCGCCGGCGTCGCCAACCCCATGCAGGTCACGGGCAACACGTGGGAGAGCCCGCCCACGCGCTGGCCGCCGACCGCGCAGATCGGCGTCGAGTACAGCGGCTACCTCTCGCCGGGACTCAGCGCCCCGATGGTCATCACCGACGCCTCGTCGTGGGTGTTTCACGGCACCGGTCTGCGCAACGGGTCCTCGATCCGCGGTGCGATCGCCTCGGACTTCGACCACGTGGTGGCGTCGTCGCTGACCCCGGCGAACCTGGAAGTCCTCGCCCACTCGCCGATCGGCGTCGGCCAAGGGACCGTGAGCGGCCGGACGTGGAACGGCGTGACGTACTCGGACATGGTTTACTTCACCAACCCCCACAGCAAGGCCGGCGTGATTGACACGGGCAACAACGTGTGGATCGGTGACCTACACCTGTGCTCGAGCGCCGTGGGCTGCCCGGCGCCGGTGCTGACCAAGGTCACCAACAACATCCTGGCGCTGTTCGGACAGGGGCCGGCCGGGGCGCGCGAGCCCTCCGTTTCGAATGTGGCGAGCGTGAGTCCCTACGGATCGTGAATCGGACCCGCAGGGTGAGGAGAACCCGGCCACGGGATGAGCACCGACTGGCCTCGACACTCCCCGTCGCCTCCCTCCTGAGGAGTTCGACGCCGCCACGTCACGGTCGCCAACGAGTCTGACCCGTAGCCTCATCCGACCGCGAGTGCGTCCCAGACCACGTTGCCGATGCTGAAGCCGGGATCAACCAGGCCGTCTCCAAAGGAGCTGACGTCCGCGTGGCGGAGCATGAGCGAGCGGTAAACGCCAGCGGCTCGGATGTCGCCCGCCAACTGCGCCCCGATGATCCTGCCGGCGCGCAGGTAGATCGAACGCAGAGCGCCGTTGGATTCCCAGCGCAGAACATTGTCGGGCTGGTCGATGGTGCCCATGGCGACAATGGGTATTCCCAGGTGCTTGAGGCTGTTCATGGCTTCGGCACCGTCATAGGTCAGGTTGGCACCCAACAGATTGCTCGCCGCGATCTCACCCTGGGTGACGGCGTTCGGGAAGATCGCGTGCACGAACCGCTCACCCGTGAGCCAGTCGCGGGCCTCGGCGACGTCACCCGATGCGAAGATCCCAGGTACCGAGGTCTCCAAGGCGTCGTCGACGTGTACACCCCACCCGGTGACGATCGGCGACTCCTTGAGGAACTCGACGTGCGGCTTGACACCGGTGGCGGCGACGATGAGATCGGCCTTCAGCTCATCGCCGTTCACCAGACGCACACCGCTCACCGTGGGTGACCCCACAAAGGCCGCCGCCTCCACACCGAGGTGGAGCGTCACACCACGCTCGATGAGGCCTCGCTGCGCGACGGCTGCGGTGGAGGTGTCGAGCACTCGTGGCATGATCCAGGGACGCCGACCGATGATCGTGACGTCGACCCCGAGGTCGGCGAGCAGCAGCGATAGTTCGACGCCAATGAATCCGTTGCCGACGATGAGTGCGGTGCGGGCTTCACCGCTCCTCACCCGGTCGATGAGTCCCGTCGCCATGCGGAGAGATTTGAAGTCGAGGACCCCGGGCAACTCGGCACCCTCCAACGGAGCGTGCAACATGCTGCCCGACGCGATGATCAGGCCCTCAAAGGGGATTCGGCCGTCGTCGGCCAGCACGACTTCGTGGTTGTCGACGTCGACCGCGCGCACCACCACCTCGCGGCGCTCGTCGATTCCGAGGCGTGCCGTTACATCCTCGCCCTTCCAGAAGAGCGTCTGGTCACGGCCCGTGAGGAAATGGTCGGCCATGGCGGCGGGGGAGTACGGCGGGTAGGGCTCGGTCGACAGCGTGACGACCGAGCCGTTCGGATCCTCGCGGCGCAAGGTCTCGGCGGCGGTGATGCCCGCCGGTCCCGTCCCGATGATCACGACGCGCATCAGTGGCTCGCTGCAGTGGCGAGGGCGGTATCGCCGGCCGCCGAACCACCGTTCAGCAACTCGGCGGACAGATCCGCCAGCGCTGTGGCGAGAGGCGAGGACCCGAGCAGCTCACCAATGGAGGGCTCACTGACGAGAACACCCTCGTCAAACGGCAGTGCCGTGATCGAGGAGAACTGGAAGCCGCCCAGACGTTCAACATTCGAGAGTGCGCGTGCGCCATCGTCGTCACTGCGGCACTGGTTGATGACCAAGTCGATCATTTCAATACCGAGCTCGCGCGCCAGTCGCGCCGTCTCCAGGCCCACCTGCACCGAGTTGAACGTGGGTGCGACGACGACCAGGGCTCGGTCGAACCCGCGTGCCAAGGCGCGTCCGAAGTGTTCAACCCCGGCGTGAGTGTCCATGATGACAACTTCATTGTGGCGCAGGCGCATGTTGGCAATTGCGGCGGCGAGCAGTGCGTTCTCCGGGCAGAGACAGCCTCCACCAGCGCGTTGGACACCCCCCATGACTAAGAGCCGTACGCCGTCGGGCGCGGGAACGGCGAGGCGGTCAATGACGTCCGAGGTGTCGGGATTGAGTCGAAGCATGGCGCCCGAACCCTCGCCCGGTCGAGCGCCCGTCTTCTCTTCGATGTAGTCCGCGCTTGACGCCAAGGGGACAACCTGCGACATCGCCGCAAGGTCGATGCCGAGCGTGGCGCCGAGATTGCGCTGCTCGTCGGAGTCGATGGCGATGACCTCGGCCCCGAGGCGAGCGACGGTCCGCGCCAACATGGCGGTTATCGTCGATTTGCCAACACCGCCCTTGCCCACCACGACGACCCGGACACCCCGGTCCGAGTTCAGTTCGGGTGTCACATCGTGGGAGCCGCACGTGTCACACACCTCAACCTCCAGCTTTCGGGCCAGTCGCCGCCATCGCGTCGTCCCGGATATCCTCCGGTGCGATGAACGTGATGCCCATCGCCTGACGCTTCTGCTCGATGTGGCGGCGGATGAACAACGCCGCCTTATACGGGTCGGCCTCGACCGCGAACTTCGCGCCGACCACGTCATCGAGGCCACCGGCCAGCAGGTTCACGACATTGGTGCTGCCGAAGATCGGTGGCTGCACGCCCAGTACGGTCGTGATGCCCGATCCGACGACGTAGGTGCCAATGGCGACGGCCTTCTCCGAGTACCACTCCGGTGCCGCTCCGGCGAGCGGCAGACTGTCGATGTCGACGCCCACCGCGTTCGCGAGCGCCGCGGCCAACTGCATGATGCGACTGTTGTCCACGCACGAACCCATATGCAGGACCGGAGGGATGCCGAGTGACCGGCAGACGGCGCCGAGTCCGGGTCCAGCGAGATCCGCCGCGGCGGGCACCATCTGACCGGCCTTGCCATTGGCGACCGCGGCGCACCCGGTGACCAGCACGAGGATGTCGTTTTCGATGAGCTTGCGGGTCAACTCGATGTGCTCGAAGTCTTGCGCCAACTTGGGGTTGTTACAGCCCACCACCGCGACGGCACCGCGAATCGTGCCGGCCACGATGGCGTCGACCAGCGGTTGGGGCGTGCCACCCAGCGCGCCGAGAATCGCTTCGACCGAGAACCCCCCCATCATCTGGACCGGCGCGCTCGGAATCCTGACGCGGTCGCGATTGCGGTTCGGGTACGCCTCAACGGCCATGCGAACGATCTCGCGAGCGATCTCGGCACCGCGATGGGGGTCGAAGGAGACGTGGGTGGCACCGGGGAACTTCGCCTTGTCTGACGTCGAGATGACCCTGGTGTGATAGCACTTGGCCACGTCGACGACCGAAGGCATGATGCACTGGTAGTCGACGACCATCGCTTCGAGTGCCCCGGTGACCAATACCAACTCCTGCATGAGGTGGTTGCCGGCAATGGGCACGCCTTTGCGCATGAGCATCTCGTTACCCGTACAGCAGAGTCCGACGACGTTGATGCCGCTGGCCCCGAAGGAGCGGGCGAGTTCGACGAGTTCGGGGTCCTGGGCCGCCGCCACGACGACATCGGAGAGGAGGGGATTGTGGCCGTGCATGGCGATATTCACCTGGTCGGTCGCCAAGACGCCCAGGTTCACCTCGGACGTCACGGGCGTGGGCGTGCCGAACATGATGTCCGACAGTTCAGTCGCGATCATCGAGCCTCCCCACCCGTCCGAAAGCGAGGTGCGCAGTCCGTGCAACAGCAGATTCACGTAGTCGTTGTCGACACCCATGTGCGTGCGGTGCATCATCTCGACGTTTTCGCGGTCGACGCCGCGAGGAGTGATGCCGAGCTGCGCCCACTTCTGCTGGCGTGCGGCGGGGACCCGATCGACGAAGGACAGCGACCCCTTGGCGCTGCCGTAGTTCGCCAACAACTCATCCGCTAGGTCGATTGCCACGTCATTCGTCGCGCGGCCTTCGGCGACGATGCCGAGCTCGGTCGCGATGCGGCGCAATTTCGCCTCGTCAGTCACCTGGTAGCCGCTCGTCTCACCGTGAGCCATGGCGTGGAAGACCTCGAGGATGTCGCGGCCGTGGTCGGAGTGCGCTGACGATCCAGCTGCGATCGTGCGTCCCAGGTTGCGCGCCACGATGACGTCCGCGTCGGCGCCGCACACGCCCTTCTGGGGACCCTCGCCGAAGGGATCGATGCGGCACGGACCCATGGCGCAGTTTCGGCAACTGAGGCCCAGCTGGCAGTAGCCGCACTGTGGTTCTTGGGCCCGCAGACGATCCCACACCGTCTCGATACCTTCAACGCGGGCCTGTTCGATCATCTGCTGCGCGTCATCGTGAATGGTGAGTCGGCCGAGTTGCCGCCCGCCGTCGTAGGTCGTGGTCATGACATCCCCTTCTCTTTCATTGCGCCGTCGACTGCTTGCGCACCGATCCCACCATCACCGGTGCGCGCGGAACCTCTGCCCGGAGGACGAACCCGCGCGCTCTGGGCTGCGTCGTTCACGTTCGCCCGCGCGGTGCCAAATGAGCGCCAACCCGCCAAGGGGTCGCCTCCGGGCGCCTCCGTCGGTGTCGACCACGCCGCCGCCAACACCGCCCCGCTGTTGCGGAGCCGTCCAGCGGCCACCAACTCGTTGATCTCGCCGTAGACGAGGGCGTCGACCTTGCAGCTTTCGACGCACGCCGGCTCCTCGCCACGACGGACACGCGCCTCGCACCCGTCGCATTTCACCGCGACCAGCACCTCGCTCGTCAACGCGTCCGCGAGCGGGTGGAAGGTGATCACGTCGAAGGGACACACGACCGCGCACATCGCACAGCCGATGCATCGTTTCGCGTCGATCACCACCAAGTCACCGCTGGCGTCGCGACGAATCGCTCCCGTCGGGCAGACCTGCTGGCACGGCGCAGGATCGCAGTGGCGGCACTTGTTCGGGTAGGAGGTTCCCGATACTGGACCGGCTTCGACGTGCACCCTCTTGCGGGGCAGCGGCGTTTCGTGGAAGGCCAGTGCGAGATCATGACTTGCCGAGTGCTCCGTAGCGCAGGCCACTTCGCACTGCAAACACCCGATACACCTCTCGGGGTTGACGAATACGGTACGCATCTTGCACCACCTCCGCTCGAGGTCCTCATGGGGCCACTCCAGCAGTGCAGCCGGAGAGGCCGACGAGGTGATGGCCACAGCATGACGTTGGTGCGACGACTGCGTCCGGTCGCAACTAGGGGACTTAGTCCTTTTGTGAAGCGGGCGTGAACGGGACTCTGACCAACGCACCTCGTGGCCTGGTCGCGCGCGCCAGCACGATGACGATGTGCGCGCCGAGCGGTGCATTCGGACCAAACGTCGCCAAAGTGAGTCTCGACCGCGCGCACCCGTGGGCGCCGGGGTCCGTCGGCGCGACGAACGCACGGGCGAGGGGCACCGCCGGGCGGTCACACGCATTGCCCGCAATAAGTGAAGGGACGACCGAGACTCTGAGTGACGGGTGAGAGCCGCTGGTTGGGATCCGATGCCAGTGATGGGCGTGGCGGACGCTCTAGGGCTTGTGCTGAGGTGAGAACCCGGACGCACCGGCGCGATCGCACCCGAAGGGTCCACGAGTGTGGGTCGAGAGCCCGGAGCCGGTCAACTGTGGCGACGAGTGGTACCAGCTACTGGTTGGTCGCGCTTGATGCTTGCACCATTGAATCAGGCGCAAAGGAGAAGTGGCAGGGGAGTCGTCCGCGTCGGTTAGAACATGTGGGGAGGGGAGTGTCGCTTCTGAATCCGCGAATCGGCTCTTGATACCAGGACACAGCGAACGCAGCGTCGATTTCAATCAATGAATGGAGATTCCGGTGGACGACCGACAGGGCGAGCACCCGATCTTCGTGCGACACGCGTACCGAGCTCGCTCATGAACACCGGGGCATCGACGACGTCCGACTTCGAGGGACGATCGCTCAATGCGGTTGCGTACGATCGGTGGTTCGATGGTGCGTGGGGACGATACGCGTTCGAGGTCGAGTCGGACGTCGTGCTCGATGCGGCCGGTCCCTGGTCGGGTGACGTCAGCGTCCTCGACGTGGGATGCGGGACCGGGCGACTGTCGGCTCGGCTGGAGGCCCTGGGGGCGACCGTCGTAGGTCTCGACCTGGATCCCGACATGCTCGCCATCGCCTCCACGCGCACCAGCGGACGCCTCATCCTCGGCGATGCCCACCACATCCCCGTCGGCGACGCAACCTTCGACCGCGTCGTGGCGGTGACGTTGTGCGAATTCACCGATGAGCTCGCCGGGGTGTTCGCCGAGCTGGCCCGGGTGACCCGTCCCGGCGGCCGCATCGTCGTCGGGTCCCTCAACCCTCGCAGTCCCTGGGGGTGGCGTTACCGGCGCCAACTGCGTCGCCCCCCATGGTCGGGCGCACACTTTCTATCCCGCACACAGCTGCTCGCGTTGGCCCGTCCGTTCGGTCGCGTCACGATGGACGCCGCACTCTACGCACCGGGGGCGTTCGTAGGGCTGGGGAAGCTGGGTCCGATTCTGGAGCGACTGGGTCGTCGCGTGCCGTCCCTGGGCGCGTTTCAGGTGGTGACCATCGCCACGGGTGCTTCGTGATCTCCGCGCAACTGCCCGTCTGTTCATCGGTGTTGGTGGTGTGCGCCCACCCTGACGACGAGTCGTTCGGCCTGGGCGCGGTGCTCAGCGCATTCGTCGACCAGGCCGCGCGCACGTCCGTCTTGTGCTTCACGCGCGGCGAAGCGTCGACGTTGCACGCGACCGAAGGTGACCTCGCCACGGTGCGATCGCGGGAGTTCGCGCAGGCCGCCCACGTCCTTGGGGTCTCGCAGTACGAGTTGTTGGACTATCCGGATGGCCACTTGGCCGACCAGCCGTTGACGGAACTCACCGCGCACGTCGTCCGGCTGGTCCACGAGGTGGGGGCGGACCTCCTGCTGGTCTTCGACGAAGGTGGGATCACCGGTCACCCCGACCACGAACAGGCGACCCGAGTCGCGGGCGCCGCCGCGCCGCCCTGTCGCGTATACCCATCTGACGCGGCCGACGATACTCCGTGTG
>VFSW01009940.1_pt1 | contig 13545 bp, 10 predicted proteins | sample 5358111 | NCBI WGS metagenome assembly VFSW01 (sample SAMN11554181, study PRJNA540505) | mine drainage metagenome | isolation source: sediment from site ElyBrook_90M | place: USA: Ely Copper Mine, Vershire, VT | collected 2017 | reverse complement strand
AAGGAGAAGAAATGACCACACCCCACGATCAAGGCGCTCCCTCGCAGCCCGAACACACATCCCCGGCCGCGGCCAAAGCTGCCGCGCATAGCCGGCGCGCATTTCTCTTCAAACTCTCGCTTGCCCTGAATGGCGCTGTGGGAGCAGTGCTGGCGGTGCCCATCCTCGGCTATATCCTTGGTCCGGCGCTCAAGAAAAATGCGAGCTACAACTCATGGGTCTCGCTCGGTCCCATCTCTGATTTTCCTGAGGGTGAAACGCGCCTGGTCGATTACCGCAATCCCGTCACCATGGTTTCTGATGGAGCCACCGGCAACGCGGCCTGCTGGGTGCGTCACATCGAAGGAAAAAAGTTCCAGGTCTTCGCCATCAACTGCGCCCACCTCGGCTGCCCGGTGCGCTGGTTTCCGCAGTCCAAGCTCTTCCTGTGCCCCTGCCACGGCGGTGCCTATTATGAAGACGGCGCGCGCGCCTCTGGACCACCGGAACGCGGCCTCTTTGAATACCAGTACAGCATCGCGGGCAATCATCTTCTCATCGAGGCAGGCTCCATGCCCACGCTGGCCACCGAGGCCTGCACCAAAAATAAGCCTCTGATCCAGATTGCGCCCCCGGCAAACCAGTCCGCCGAAGATGAAGACGCAGACACAGCGAGGTCATCGCAATGGCCGGCATGAATCCACGCAAACGTTCCGCTGTGAAGATGTATGAGTGGTTTGAGAGCCGCCTCGGTCTGGCCAAGCCGCTCGCTGAAGCAGCGCAGCACCCCACGCCCGAGCGCAGCGCCAGCTGGTTGTATGTCTTCGGCAGTGCAGCCACCGTGCTTCTGGTGCTCCAGGTGATGACCGGCATTCTGCTCGCGCTGGTCTACACCCCCTCCGCGGGCGAGGCATGGAGCAGCCTGCAATTTCTCAATCACAACGTCACCCTGGGCTGGTTCCTGCGCGCCCTGCACGGCTGGGGATCGGACTTCATGATCGCCATCGTGCTCATCCACATGGTGCAGGTCTTCCTCTTCGGCGCATACAAGTTTCCCCGCGAACTCACCTGGATCATCGGAGTCTTTCTCCTGCTGCTCACCCTCGGCATGGCCTTTACCGGCCAGGTGCTGCGCTTCGATCAGGACGCCTACTGGGGCCTCGGCATCGGCGCATCCATCGTCAGCCGCCTCCCGCTCATCGGCGGCCCCATGGTGCATCTGCTGCTGGGCGGTCCCATCATCGGCGGACAGACCCTCTCCCGCTTCTTTGCGCTGCACGTCTTCGTGATTCCCGGGATTCTGCTCGGCCTGGTCGGTCTCCACGTGTGGATGGTGCTCCGCCACGGCATCAACGAGTGGCCCATGCCCGGACGCATCGTCAGCAAGGCCACCTACGTGCAGGAGTACCACCAGGAGACCGCGAACAACGGCATCCCATTTGTCCCCGACGCCGCGTGGAAGGATGCAGTCTTCGCAGCGGCCATCCTTCTGTCCGTCATGGCCTGCGCGCTGCTGCTCGGCCCCATCGGCCCCACCGGCCAGCCCGACCCCACCATCATTCAAACCGCTCCCAAGCCGGACTTCGCCTTCCTCTGGATCTACGCGGTCCTGGCCTATCTGCCGCCCAGCCTGGAGACGCCGTTCATCTTCATCGCGCCCATCCTCGCCATCGGCGGCATGCTTCTGCTGCCGCTCATCGCCGGCGAAGGCGAAAAACACTGGTCGCGCCGGCCCGTGGCCGTGCTCATGGTCGCCGTCATCGCCGTCACCCTGGGCATCTTTACGCAACTGGGCACCTACACCCCGTGGAGCCCCATCATGGAAGCATGGTCGGCAGACACCATTCCCGCCGCCTACCTGCAAGACCGCTCGCCGCTTCAGCGCCAGGGCGCGCTCGTGCTGCAGAACAAGCAGTGTCGCAACTGCCATGCCCTCGGCGGCGTCGGCGGCATGCGCGGCCCCGCGCTGGACAACATCGCAGCGCGCATGACCGAGGACCAGATCATCCGCCAGGTGCTGCAGGGCGGCGGCAACATGCCGGCCTATGGCAATGCGCTGAACCCGGCGGAAACCCGCGCCCTGGTCAGCTTCCTCATGACCCTCCGCGGCAAAGGCCTGCAGCCCGCCGTCGATGCCTCGCGCCAACTCACGCACGCCGGCGCGCTGCGTGTGCCGGTGAAGCCCCGCCTCCCCGGAACGCAATAGAACATGCCTTCCGCGATGCAATCCGTCTTCGAGGACTGGACTCTTCCAGTCTGGCTCACTCTGGCCACCCTGCTCACAGCCGCGCTCTACCTGCGCGGCTGGCTTGCTTTGCGCAAGACGCGTCCGGAACAGTTCAACGGCGCCCGTCTGCTCTTCTTCATGTCCGGCATGGCCAGCCTCTGGCTCTCCGTCGGTTCTCCGCTCGACGCCTTCGCCGATGTGTTGCTCAGCGCACACATGGTCGAGCACCTGATCCTCATGTCCATCGTTCCGCCGCTGGTGCTGCTAGGCCAGCCCGTGGTTCCTTTGCTGCGCGGTCTTCCCAGATTCCTCCGCAAAGGCGTCGCCGGCCCGCTGCTGCGCTTCAAGCCTCTGCGGAGCCTTGCGCATGCGCTGGTGCTGCCGCCGGTGGCTTGGCTCGCCATGAACATCACCCTCCTTGCCTGGCACGTGCCCAGCGCATACGACTTCGCCCTCGAGAACGAAAACTGGCACGACGTCGAGCACCTCTGCTTCCTCTTCGGATCGATGCTCTTCTGGTGGTGCATCATTCGGCCCTGGCCTGCACGCCGGCAGCCCTACCGCTGGAGCATGCTCCTCTACCTCGTCACCGCCGACTTCGTGAACACCGGCCTCTCTGCATTTCTGGCCTTCTGCAACCGTCCCGTCTACGCCTACTACATCGATCACCCGAACCCATTCCAGATTGATCCCCTGCCCGATCAAATCCTCGGCGCAGTCGTCATGTGGGTGGTCGGGTCGCTCGCGTTCCTCATCCCCGCCGGCATCATCACCATGGGGCTCCTGCAGCCCGCCAAAAGGCACCGGACGCTGTATCGAGCCTGACGCCGCCATATCTGTTCAATTTGTGCCAAAGGCTTGAAAGAATTGCGTTTCTGGCTAAATGAGACTCTCCCTTAAAAAGATTTTTGACCTTCTGGCTAACTAATCTTTTAGTTGTGGGTCTATACGGAATGTGGGCAGTCGCCAACTCCCCCATTGAATGCGCAGGATTGCAATGCCTCCAAAGAAGTCCAACACGCTGACAGAAGCCGAGCTGAGGCTGATGAAGATTCTCTGGCGGCGTGGCGAGTCCGCCGTCAACGACCTGGTCGCCGCCATGCCCGAGGGCGAGACCCTCGCCTATAACTCCGTGCTCACCACCATTCGCATCCTGGAGCAGAAGGGCTACGTCGAGCACCGCCAGGAGGGCCGCGCCTTTGTCTACCGGCCCTGCATCGCCGAGCACGAAGCCAGCCGCTCTGAGATTCGCCACGTCCTCGGCCGCTTCTTCGGCAACTCCCGTGAGCAGCTCTTGCTTTCACTGCTCGGCGACGAAGAGATCTCACCCGACGAACTGCAACGACTCAAGGAAGCCATCCGGAAAACAGCCCCCGATGGCGTAGAAGAGGTATAGTCCATGGCACTGACCCTTCTTTTCCCCACCTTCCAACAGGCTCTCGCGGGCATGGTCGATTCGATTCCTGCCGCCGCGCGCACCCTGTCACAGTCCGCCGCCCCCATCGCGCTCACCGCCGTCTGGCAAGGCCTGGCCGTCGCCGCAGGCCTCGCCATCACACTGCGCCTGGCGCCCCGCATCTCTGCAGCACAGCGTTTTGCCGTGTGGTTCGCAGGCTTTCTTGCACTTGCCGCCATTCCTGCCCTGCCCCTGCTGTGGCATTTCGTCGCACCCGCCACAACCGGTGTTCCCGCCGGCGAAGCAGCCTTCATGCCCAGGCCCTCGCTGCAATTCGACATCCGCTGGAGCTACGCCATTGCCGCGCTATGGGCCGCCGCATCCGCGTTCCGCGCTGCAGACCTCCTGCTCCACTCCTTCCGCCTCCGCACGTTGTGGAAAAATGCAACGCCCATTGATCTGCCTGCCAGCCATCCCGCATCTGCCGCTCAAAGCCTTCGTTCCATCAGCCTGCGCACACCCGCGCAGATCTGCTCCACGCACGATCTCGACCGCCCCAGCGTCATCGGATTCCTTGCCCCGCGCATGCTCATCCCCGCGTGGCTCCTTGAACGGCTCACCCCTGCGGAGCTCGACCAGGTTGTCCTGCATGAAGCCGAGCACCTGCGCCGTGGCGACGACTGGACCAACCTCCTCCAAAAACTTTGCCTGGTTCTCTTCCCTTTGAACCCCGCGCTCTGGTGGATCGAGAAACGCCTCTGCCAGGAGCGCGAGATGGCCTGCGACGAGGGCGTCGTCCGTGTAACGCGCGCCCCCCGCGCCTATGCAGCCTGCCTTGCCAGCCTGGCCGAGCGCGGCCTGCAGCGCCGTGCCGAGGCCCTCTCGCTGGGAGCCTGGCAGCATCGCTCTGAGCTGGTGCATCGAGTGCACAGCATCCTGGCCCGCCGCCAGGCCCTTGGCCCCACGGCAACAGGCGGCTTGCTCGCAGTGCTCGGCTGCGGCCTGCTATTTACCTCGGTAGAGCTGGCCCGCTGCCCGCAGTGGGTTGCCTTCGTTCCCGAGCCATCCACCCAGGCTGCTTTAACGGTGCAACTGCCCGCAGCGCAGACTCCATCACCGCAACTGCTGCGCGCGGCTTCTACGGCAAAGCCCGCAGCCTTTACAACGCAGCGCAGAGCCGCGCAGCAACGCGCCGAATCTGCCTCCATCGTCCCCGCGCGATGGAACGCATCGGTCTCCCGCAACACTGCGGCTGCGCCCCGGCCCGTCCTGCTGAAAGCAGTGATGCCCCGCGCGCAGACCGGCGTCGCCGACGCGCCGCAGTACATGATCTTCACCGCATGGCAGCAGGTGGAATACTCAAACGCGCCTGCTCGTCAATTCTCGGATTACGATGCAGGCCAGGGCGCGTCGGAGTCTGTCTCCCCAGTCAAGCCTTCAACCAGTGGCCGTTTGATGGAGCAGTTCACCGTCACGCGGCTGATCTTCCGCATTCTTCCCGCGAATCCTGCATCCTCACAGCCTGCCGCGCCGTCCATGCGCACCGGCTGGCTCGTGCTGCAACTCTAAACACCCACTGCAACCTCAAGGAGAGAGAGAAATGTCCACATCAACTAATTCATTAGTCGCAACCGCCAAACGATTTGTCGTGCCTTCCGGAGCCGCCGCAGCGGTCCTTCTCGGCGGCGCCTTCCTGTTGAGTCACCACACGGTGCATGCCGCCAGCAGCAGCGCCGCCGCCCCGCTCGACGACAGTCGCGTCTCCTCCCTCGTCGCACTCGATGACGCTGTGGAGGCCGTTGCTGCCCGCGTCACGCCGGCCGTCGTCAACGTCTCCGTCACCGCGCGTGTCTCTGCCCAGGAGGCAATGTCCCAGGATGGCCAGGGCATGCCGCAACAGCCGCAGGATCTTCCTCCCGGCCTCCAGCAATTCTTCGGCCCGCAGTTTCACGGCCAGGGCATGCCGCAGCAGCCGCAGGTCGAGCACGGCATTGGCAGCGGCATCATAATCTCGCCCGATGGCTACATCCTCACCAACAATCACGTCGTCGATGGCGCCACCCAGATACGCGTGACCATGAATGACCGCCGCGTCTTCCCGGCTAAGCTCATCGGCGTCGACAAACTCAACGACCTGGCCGTCATCAAGATCAACGCCAGCAACCTCGCCAGCGTCGCGTGGGGCGACTCCACCAGGCTCCATCCCGGCCAAACCGTGCTCGCCTTCGGCAGCCCCTTCGGCTACTTCCAGTTCTCCGTCACGCGCGGCATCATCAGCGCGCTCGACCGGCCCAACCCCTACACCGACGATCCACGCAAGCCCGGCGACTTCATCCAGACTGACGCCGCCATCAATCCCGGCAACTCCGGCGGCCCGCTGGTCGACGCGCATGGCGAACTGATCGGCATCAACACCTTCATCATCACCAACAGCGGATCTTTTGCCGGCGCGGGCTTCGCCATCCCCTCGCAGATTGCCAAAGCCTCTGCCGACGCCATCATCAAAGACGGCACCGTGCACCACGGCTATCTCGGCATCAGCATGAACGATGTAACGCCGGACAACGCCAGCTTCTTTCAGCTGCCCGATGCCACCGGAGCCATCATCAGCCAGGTCACGCCTGACTCGCCCGCCAGCCGTGCCGGACTAAAGAACGGCGACGTGTTGCGCGAGCTCAACGGCAAGAAGATTTTGAACGGCAGCGCGCTGCAGGTTGCGGTCAGTCAGATTGCCCCAGGCAACTCCATCGATCTGGGTATCCTGCGCAACGGAAAGCCCGAAACGATGAAGGTACAGGTAGGCGAGTATCACGCAAAGAGTGAAATGGCAGACAACGCCGCCGCAAGCGACGGAAAGCACGCCCGCCTCGGCTTGGCCGTCGCCGACCTGACCCCCGACATACGCCAGCAGCTCAACATCCCATCGCAGGTCAACGGTGCCGCCATTGAAAACGTTCGCCCCGCCAGCCCCGCCGACGATGCCGGCCTCGCCCCTGGCGACGTAATCCTTGAAGTGGATCGCCGCCCTGTGCAAAGCGCGGACAGCTTTGTCAGCCAGGTACACTCCATTCCTGCCGGCAAAGACATCCTGCTCCTCGTCTGGTCGCATGGTGGCGCCAGCTATCGCGTCGTACATCCATCGGATGCCGCACAGAACGGAATGTAAACCGTAACCGGCGCAGTGGCCGCTATAGCAAGGCAGCGGCTACTGCGCGCCTGTTTCGTGCTCGCCAAACACCACTGCCGTGAATGCAAAGATATCTGTGTCTTCGCTCTTCCAGCAGTCGCGCGGCAGCCCTGCCTTCACGCAGGTCTCTTCCAAAAATCTCTTGCGATCCCATTGCTGTTCCACTGGAACCTGCGGCAACAGCAGGCCCTCGCTCGCGCCGTTCTTCATCAGCAGGCCATGTTGCCCGATGTGAATCTCCCCCACCTCTTGCACGCGTCGCAGCGGCGACAGCACCGATACCTCGTACTGCAACGCAGGCAGTTCCTGCGCCGCCACCGGCGCAAATCGTGGATCGCGCATCGCAGCCAGCATGGCCGTGTCGCGCACCGTCAGGTACAGCGGCTTGGTGGCTGCGGTATATCCAACGCATCCGCGCAGACTCCCCGCTTCTGTCACGGTCACAAAGGTGCCGCGTTCCTGGTTCAACACTTCGTCCGTGACCGGCCCCGGATCATACAGGCTTCGCGCGCGCACTGCCTGCTCCACAGACTTGCGCGCGATGGCAAGCAACTCCGCCCTTTCGCCCTCGCTGAGCGTGAACGGGCGCTCCATTGTCTTTGCAGCCGGCCCTTTCACAAAAATATCCGCGCTGTATCCCACCACGCGCGAGCGGTCGCCCGTCACGTCGCCCGAGTTGGCATACTTCAGCACCTGCGCTTCATTCGCGCCCAGCCGTTCCGCCGCAATCATCGCCGCCACAATCGGCGCGCCCCCGCAGGCCTCCCAAACGCGCGACTCAAAGTTGCGCGACATGCTGAAGTAGTCCCACGACTCAAGTGCGCGCAGCGTCTTGCGGTCCATCGTCTCCGCATCGCGAAACGTGTGATAGTGCGAGAGATCGGAGCTGGCCAGAATCAGCGTCCCCCCCAACTCCGCGTGATGCGAGGCAGCGTCCTCCTCATGCACCAGCTTGGCCAGCGCTACGCCCAGCGCACGGCTGCTCTCGTAGCTTTGATCGCCCATCACAATCGGCACCAGCGTGAAGTTGCCCAGCACCCGCTGCAGCCAGGGCAACTGCACCTCGATCGCATGTTCCGCACCTTGCGCCGTCGGCCGATGCCCGCGCTCCGAGAGCTGGATCGAAGAGTTCATCTTCGCCAGGCGATGCGCAAATTCCTTGTCCACCTGGATCGTCCCTAGCGGTGTCACATAGGCATCGCCATCGTACACCGAGGTGAAATCGAACGACTCAAAGTGCGACGGCGCAATCACCACCACACGCGAGTAGGTTCGTCCCTTCAGCGCGGCATAGGTATACGCCGCCACCGGACCGGAATACTCATATCCCGCATGGGGCGCTACGGCTGCAAGAATCTTACCCTCCACGTGCGGCGGCGATGCCTGCGCCAGCATCCCGTCCATCATGGCCGTCAGCGCCGACGGCGCCGCAGGATAAAAGCTCCCCGCAACGCCCGGCTCTCGCAGCCCCCGCTCCGCACCTTGGGCCTGCGCTTCCCTCAAACTCATTGCCATACTGATCAACATGGCTGCCATAAGGCACGTCCTGAATTGCATCTCCAGGCTCCTGCGCAAATCTTGACTCAAGGCCTTAACCGTGCCAGATGCCTGGAATCGAATGCCCACAGTACGGGCAGGATCCCCTCTGGATCAGCATCTGCCGGATCTCAAATCCGTCACGCTGCACCAGCATACGCCTGCACTGCGGACAATAAGTATGCTCGGCCGGATGTCCCGGCACATTCCCGATGTACACGTACTGCAATCCCTCTGCATCGGCAATCGCCTTCGCGCGCTCCAGCGTCGCAACCGGCGTCACTTGCAACTCCTTCATCCGGTACTCCGGATGAAACTGCGTGAAGTGCAGAGGCACATCGGGCCCGAGATTCGCGTTGACCCATCGCGCCAATCCGGATAATTCCGCATCGCTGTCATTCAGCGTCGGCACAATCAGATAGACCATCTCGAACCACTTGCCCATTCCGCGCAACGTCACAAGGGTCTCCAGCACCGGCTTCAATTGCCCTGCAACCACATTGCGGTAATAGGACGCGGAGAATGCCTTCACGTCGATCTTCACCGCATCCATCTTGCCGTAGGCTGCACGCACCGCCGGCGTCTGCATGTAGCCATTCGACACCACGATGCTGCGGATACCGGTCTCATGCCCTGCATCCGCCGTGTCCATGAGAAATTCGCTGAAGACCACCGGCTCGCTGTAGGTATAGGCAATCGTCGGACACTGACATTGCATCGCCAGCTTCACAACCTGCCTGGGTGGCATATACTCAGCCGCAATCTGCTCGGGCCGCGCCTGAGAGATCTCCCAGTTCTGGCAAAACTTGCAATGCACATTGCAGCCCGCCGTCGCCAGAGAGAAGGCCAGCGTGCCCGGCAGATAGTGGAAAAGCGGCTTCTTTTCGACCGGATCCGCATGCGCTGTGCAGACCCGCCCATACACCAGCGAATAGAGCGCCCCGTCCCGATTCTCGCGCACGCCGCAGTGCCCGCGCTGGCCGTCCCCAACAACACATGCTCGCGGACACAGCGTGCATCGTATTCTTCTGTTCGGCAACTTCTCGTAAAACCTCGCCTCGGTGACAAATCGGCCTTCACCTTGCTCTGCCGCATTCGGTCTCAAGGTCGTTTGCGCTGAAGGCTCGGCAGCGTTCGAGGCGATTCGCCCGGTGACGGTTCTCGCCCGGACACTCGTTGTTGACGATTCGGTCTCGGCGCACATTCCTCTCACCCCACTGGCGGAAAGCCGGATGGTGCAGGTAAATATGCTACGCCGTTTGTGGCGGATGCTCAGTGATTAGCTGCACATTGCGTGGGCCGGGACCCTGGGCCGGGACTGCGGCTCAGGACTGCGGCTCAGGACTGCGACTAAGGACCGTGGCGCAAAGGAAGCAGTCAGGAACACGCCGCACCCTTGGCTTTGCGCGCTCTCTCAATCTTCTCCCCCATTTTCGCGCGCTGCGCAGCGGCCTTTGCGGTCCGCCTACCTTGCTGCAAGCAAACGAGATCGACGAGCTGCGCACGCAGAACAATCTCGCGATGCTGCTTTCGAGCTCGACTTTGCTGTTGCTTTTTATTCTCGGTCCTGCGAGTATTTCTCTATGAAGTCTTTCCCCTGTTGTCGCCTCTGTATGCCGCTACGCGCGCACAGGTGACCTGGGTCTGAGAGTTTGAACGAAACACCAAGGTTTCTAAATGCCCGCGTTGCAGATATATCTGCCGCGGGTTTTCTATTTCCCCCAGACAAACTTCTGCTCGTTCCCACAAAGAGGAAACATGACGGACGCAGTCGCAGTAAAAGAAACCAAGGCGCAACGCACTGAGCGCCTCAAACTCGAGAAAAACCCCTGGGAGGCCTTTGACGAGGTGCGCGCCTTTGCCCGCGAAGGCCGCTCCAGCGTCGTCCCCGAATGGGCTTCCATGTACTTCAAATGGTGGGGCGTTTACACCCAGGGCGACGGCATCGGCGCCACCGGCGGCAAGGGCGGCGAAGGCCTCGCCTCGGACTACTTCATGATGCGCATCGGCATCCCCAACGGCATCCTCACTGCCAACCAGCTTCGCGTCATCGCCGCCATCACCCGCAAGCATGCGCGTAACCTCGCCGACATCACCGTGCGCCAGAACATCCAGCTCCACTGGCTCACCATCGAGTCTCTGCCCGAGATCGTGGATGTCCTCGACGCCATCGGCCTTTCGCCAAAAGGCGCCTGCGGCGATGTGGTGCGCAACGTTACCGGCTGCTCTCTTGCCGGCATCGGTGCCGACGAACTCATTGACTCCGGTCCGCTCGCCGTGGAAGTGGCGCATTTGCTCACCGCCAATCCTGACTTCGTCAACTTGCCGCGCAAGTTCAAGATCTCCATCACCGGCTGCCCCACTTGGTGCAATTACCCTGAGATCAACGACGTCGCCCTCACGCCCGTCCTGCACAACGGCCAGGTAGGCTATTCGCTGCGCGTCGGCGGCGGGCTCTCCAAGGAGCCGCATCTCGCCGTCCGCATTGACGCATTCATCCTGCCCGATCAGGCACTGCGCGTCGTCCGCACCGTGGCTGAAATCTTCCGCGATCAGCAGGGACTGCGCGAAAGCCGCGACCGTGCCCGCCTCAAATATCTCTTCCTCAATGAAGGCTGGACGCCGGAATCCTTCCTCGCCGAACTTCAATCGCGCCTCGATTTCAAGCTGCTGCCCGGCGCACCCGAACAGGTCCCCGACGAGACCCTCAGAGACCACGTGGGCATTCATCCCCAGCGCCAGCCGGGCCTCAGTTACGTAGGAGCCTCCGTGCTGCGCGGCCGCCTCACCGGCGATCAGTTGGAGGCCGCCGCGGATCTCGCCGAGCGCTTCGGCAGCGGCGAGTTGCGGGCCACGGTTTCGCAAAACCTCATCTTCATCGACGTTCCCAAAGGCAAAGCGCCGGCACTGGTGCAGGAGCTGGGCAAGATTGGCCTCCACGTCGAAGGCTCCGTCTTCTTCCGCGGCGCAGTCGCCTGCACGGGAACCGAGTTTTGCAAGCTTGCCATCACTGAGACGAAGGGCTTCACGCGCTGGCTCGTCGAAGAGCTGGATGAGCGCCTGCCTCAGTTCGATCAACTGCTTCGCCTTCACGTCACCGGATGCCCCAACGGCTGCGGTCAGCACTGGATCGCCGACATCGGCATGGAGGGCAAAAAGATCAAGCATGAGGGCAAGCTAACGGATGCCTATTACTTCTGCCTCGGCGGTGCGGTCGGCAGGCAGTCATCCATCGCGCGCCCCGTCGGTTATCGCTGCCCTGCCCCGCAGGTGCCTGAGGCCATCGAGCGCCTCCTGCGCGAGTACCTGGCCGGCCGCAAGACTGACGAGAACCTGCGCGCATGGTTCCACCGCCATTCCAATGAGGAACTCCGCGCATTCCTCGCCGGCGAAGTCCTCGCCGCCGTTGAGCGCGATCTACCCAGCGGCCGCGTGCCGCACGCCGTTGCCGACTAAGGAGCCAGCCCATGAGCCTGTTGCCCATCTTTCTCAAACTCCATGGCCGCCCCGCCCTCCTGGTGGGCGCCGGCAACGTTGCGCTTGAAAAGATTGGCAGCCTGCTCAAGACCGGGGTGCGCCTCCGCGTCGTTGCGCCCACGGCAAATCCCGAGGTGCGCGAACTCTCCGCCGCAGGCAGACTCGAATGGGTCCAGCGCGAATTCACCGCCTCTGACCTCGACGGCAACTTCATCGTCATCGCAGCAACCGACAATCCTGAAGTCAACGCAGCCGTCTATCGCGGTGCGCTCGAACGCAACATCCCCTGCAATAGCGTGGATGACATTCCCAACTGCGACTTCTTCTTTGGCTCGATCGTCCGCCGCGGCGATCTGCAAATCGCTATCTCCACCGCCGGTGAAAGCCCCGCTCTTGCCCAGCGCCTGCGCCGGGAGATCGACGAGCAGTTGCCGCAGGATCTCGGCCCCTGGCTCAGCGAACTCGGTGAGGTCCGCCGCGAAGTCCTTGCAACGCACCCTCGCGGCGAAGCCCGCAAACTGCTCCTGCATCAATTGGCGCAGCGACCGCTTTGCGACTCGGCCAGTTGCCCATCGCGCAGGCTCGCCGCCGCGCCGCCCGCGCAAGCGCAGGACAGGGGCAAGGTCTATCTGGTCGGCGCCGGGCCGGGAGATCCTGATTTGCTCACCGTAAAGGCAACGCGGGTGATCCGCTCTGCCCAGGTCATCCTCCACGACGATCTCGTTCCCCAGGCCATTCTCCACATCGCCGCACCCAACGCAGCGATCGTCAACGTCGGCAAACGCTGCGGCCTTAAAAACATCACCCAGGAAGAGATCAACGCCCTCATGATCGATCATGCACGGGCCGGCCGCACCGTCGTGCGTCTCAAGAGCGGCGATCCGTTGCTCTTTGGCCGCGCCGCAGAAGAGATGGCATCTCTCGCTGATGCCGACATCCTCTTTGAAGTCGTCCCAGGTATTACCGCTGCATTCGCCGCGGCCGCGGCCGTCGGCTGCTCGCTTACCAGCCGCAACACCGCCTCCAGCGTCATCTTTTCCACCGGCCATCACGCGCAATCCCACAATCATGCGCCCTTGCCGCAGAAGGAAGATGCCACGCGCGTCGTCTATATGCCGGGGCGCGACCTGAGACTGCTCGCTCTGCAATGGATGCAGGAAGGCCTTCCCGGCGACTTTCCCTGCGCCATCGTCTCCCGTGCCGCACAACCGGACCAGCAGATTCACTACGCCACGCTCGCCGCACTCGGCGATGCCGCGCCCGCCCTCGCGCCCAGCCTCCTCATCGCCGGCTGGGCAGTGTATGAAGCCGCAGTTGCGCAGCGCCATGCGCAGGATGACAGAACAGTGTTCGCCGGCAATCCTGTCCAGAACATCCCCTCCGGGCCATTCTCCATCTCAATTGAGTCATAGCCGCGCCCTGGCAAACTCCATCCACTGAAGGACCTCTTGGCCGCAGACCCGCCGTCCCAGGGCACGATAATTCCCGCCCGGCAAACCATTCAAACACTCTCTTACTTTCAATGCGGCTCTTGAATGGTAGCGTTACCTAAACTCACCATGTATGATGGTTCGCGTTCAAAAAAACGAAGTGCCGGATCCCCCTTGTTCTGCAGACGACCTGGACAAGAGTCGGACACCGGTACACATAAGGAAGTACAAGCATGTGGAATGAGGCCCGGAAACCCGCGCTCCTGATTGCAGCCGCTGTGAGTCTGTCGTTGAGCGCCTGCGGCGGCGGCGG
>VFSW01009939.1_pt1 | contig 13546 bp, 20 predicted proteins | sample 5358111 | NCBI WGS metagenome assembly VFSW01 (sample SAMN11554181, study PRJNA540505) | mine drainage metagenome | isolation source: sediment from site ElyBrook_90M | place: USA: Ely Copper Mine, Vershire, VT | collected 2017 | reverse complement strand
GAGGCCCCCCGCCCCGCCCGCACCCCCACTCGGTTCCGTTTGGGGCACCACTTGGGGGGGGTGGGGGGGCGTGTGGCAGGAGAGAGTGCCTTATTTTCCCTCAATATCTATGTTCTGCAGGAGCCCCTGTCTGCTCAGCACCAGCCCTCCTACTCCCTAATGCGACACAGGAACAACGACAAGTACCCCAAGTATGTGCGCAAGCTCGTTGCCATTCAGGCGTTCGGGGACTTTTGCGTGCTGGCAACAAAAGTGAGAGTGCGACGGAACTTTGCAAGGCCTGCTGTGTGACAGCCCCACTCCTGACAGGGGGAGAACCCTGGCGAGTTCATCCTCATCCTCTGTAACGCCATCGGCAGCCCGGTAGACAGCAAGTACATCGAGGTTGAGCCCAAGTACCTGACAATCACGCACTACCACGTCATCGCCGCATCGGATGAGGTGGTTTACGTCTGGCAGTTCAGGACGAGCTTCTCCAAGGTGAGGCGTTTTGGCTACGTCGTTCATGCAACACTGCATGACTATCTCCCCTGCCGATGCTCAGGTGCTGTCGACAGATGTAAGCGGCGTCAAGAGGAAGGATGTCAGAGAGAAGCTGTTTCATATCGATGAGGGCAACCCATCCCAGGTATTGAGCTCACAAATAGTCTGCTGGATGTTGTACATTGAATTCGGCCTGATACCCCTACCTCCCCTCAGGGGGATCGCGGTCCCGAGTCCTTCAAGGCCCCCGCCATGGCAACCACCGACTGCATCAGCGCCATGTGCGCGACAGAGAGTGTGCTCATGATCGGCCGGGCCTCGGTGGTGGTGCACCGCTACAGCCTCCCGCACCTCACTCCAGAGGGGCAGCACGTCTTGCGATGCAGGTGAGGCGGTTGGGGGGGAGCACATGTTGCGACGCAGGTGGGAGATCTCCCATGGCTGATCGTCTCTCTGCTGCTTCTGCTTAGGCCGCAAATGTTGGCCCTCAACTGCAACCTGACCAAGATGAGTGTCATTGACATCAACGGGGTGCTCTCCTTCTTCGACCTGGCTGCAAAAGGAGGGACACCGGGCACGCAGGGAGAACACCTGGCCTTTGAGCGCAAGGTGCAAATCGAGGGGGCGCTGCTTTGAAACTCCCTGTGGTACCCCTATCATGCTCTTGCGTCCCCTCGTAGGACGCTTGGGACATGCGTTGGGCGGACGACAACCCCGAGCTCTTTGCCATGATGGAGAAGACGCGCATGTACATCTTCCGCGGCCTTGACCCCGAGGAGCCCGTTACCAGCAGCGCATACCTGTGCAGCTTCCACGACCTTGAGATAGCAGCTGTGTTCATCGATGATATCATGCAGCAGCCTGACCAGCCAGACACCGAGTTCATGACCATGTACGAGACGCGCAGCCTGAGGGACACGCGGGACCTGCTCAAGACCACGAGCATGGAGGACGCCTACTCGTTCGTCGACTCCAACAGCCACCCGCGGCTCTGGCGCATCCTTGCCGAGCATGCCCTGGAGCAGCTCGATTTCACCATGGCCGACAAGGCCTTTGTGCGGTGCGCTGACTACCAGGGCATCCAATTCGTCAAGCACCTGCAGAAACTGGGCGACAAGGCCAAGCAGCGTGCCGAGGTGGCCGTGTACTTCAAGCGCTTCGACGAGGCGGAGCAGCTTTACCACAAGATGGACAGGCCGGACCTCGCCATCGACATGCGCATGAGGTTGGGGGATTGGTTCAAGGTGGAGAAGCTCATCAAGGAAACCAGCGGTGACGACTCACAACTGGTCAACGCTTGGAACAAGATCTGGCAGTACTACAGCGACCGGCACAAGTGGGCCAAGGCGGCGCAGTACTACGCACAGGCCAAGAGCAGCGAGATGCTGGTCGAGTGCTTCTACGCGCTAGAGGACTTTGCCGCGTTGGGCAGGCTGATGGACGCGCTGCCAGATGGGAGCCAGCTGCTCAACAGCGTGGGCGAGAAGTTCCAGAGCGTGGGGCTGTGCAACGAGGGAGTCGCAGCGTACCTCAAGGTGAGCCTCGGTTTCCTCCTGCATCTGGAGCTGGCCCCGAGTGAGGCTCCCAACTCACCTCTCAACCTTGCCTCGTAGGCCGGCGACACCAAGAAGGCGATTGACTGCTGCGTGCTGCTCAACCAGTGGGACCAGGCCGTCACCTTGGCCCAGCAACACAACTTCCCCCAGATCGAGGGCCTGCTTGCAAAGTACGCCAACCACCTACTGGACAAGGAGAAGTTCCTCGAGGCCATCGAGCTGTACCGCAAGGCCAACCACCACACCGAGGCGGCCAAGCTGCTCACAGACCTCGCGCAGAAGAGCGCGTCGCTCAAGGTGCACCCCATGCGTGTGAAGAAACTCTACGTGCTGGCGGCGCTTGAGGTTGACAAGTTCAAGAAGCGCACGCTGGAGATGAACCCGATGGATGCCGCCAGCACCATGATGAACGGGGGGACGCGCACGGCGACGGCGACAATGGCGGCAAACGCGGCGCAGACCTTGGCAGGTAGGGTCGATTTGAGTGTTTTTTGCTGCGGTCCATACGGGGACCCATTCCCGTTGCTCCCAGGCTTGATGACGCTGGAGGCGGCATCCATGGCTGACTCAAAGGGCATTGACAGCGCGTGGCGCGGGGCGGAGGCCTACCACTTCTGGCTCCTAGCGCACCGACAGCTGTACAGCGGCAATGTCGACCTGGCCATGCGGACTGCGTTGCACCTGCGTGACTACGAGGACATTCTGGACCCTCAGGAGGTTTACTCATTCCTCGCCCTGGCATGTTTCTATAGCAAGTTCTTTGGGCAGTGCAGCAAGGTGCGGACAGCAGGTTGTTTCACTATATTGGGTTAGCCTGTGTTCACGAACATGTGATGTGGCAGCAGTTGAGCACACCCCCCCGGTACCCTGTAGGCCTTCATCAAGCTCGAGTCGCTGCCAAGCATCCCGAGCGACAAGCGCGAGCAGTACGCCGACCTTGCCATGTCAATCTTCCTCAAGAACCCGCCCGCCGACCCGAGGTCGCTGCGAGAGACCATGTCCAAGAAGGGCACTGGGAAGAATCCTGTGATGGATGCCCTGCTCGAGGATCTAGGAGGGTCCAAAGAGCAGGTGAGAGTCAGGCTATAACAATGGCCCTCATATGTTGAGAGCCCGTTGATGCACCTGCAGGTGTGCGTTGCCTCTGGGCGCATCATCAAGGACAACAGCAGCGTGCGCTGCAAGACATGCAAACACTCGATGATCAGCTCGGAGATACGCAACCGCACAACGTGCCCGTTGTGCCACGCGATGCTGCCACCGCCAGGGGACAAGTCCCGGTCTGGGGGCGGCGGGGCAGATCGAGTGGCGAGCAGGTACCCAGCAGCAATCAACGAGAACGAATGACATTGTGAGTTTTGGTGTATTTTGAGCTTCGAAACCTCTAGGCAATCCAATCTCTGATCTCGTCTCATTGTCTTGGCTTAAAACAAATCTTCAAAAACCTGTCAAGATGGATTATCAGTGGACTCTCGCTCTCAGGCACTGAGACAGTCCAATGCAAACCTTGTAGTGTGTCGACATACCAAGCTTTTCATACTGAGCAATAAGAAAGAGTCGTCAGAAGAGAGAAAGCAAACAGTCGGGGATCCCACCACAGAGTGTGCCCTCTCGTTTTTGACGTCTGCATAGAGTCGCAGGCCCGCAGCGCCTCCTCTGACTGCCTCTTCTCGGGCATGCATGTACAATGCTGTGAAGACACCCTGATAAAAAAATATTGTTTCGTGGTCAGTCGGCGGCTGTCTCTCAGAATCAACCTGTCTCCGATGGGAAGGCTCCACAAAAACCGATTGTATCCAATGTATAAAAGCACATCGCCCTGAGAAGAATGGAGTCCTTGCGTTGATCAACAAGAGTGTACACAACTCACAGTCTGACCATTCTTTTGTGATCATCAGCTGGCCCACAACTCCCTTTCCTTCAACTTCAGCCACATAATACAGTGCGCCTGACCCCTCCTGCAGTGCCCTAGCAACGCCCGCTGCGAGGGTGGTGGGATCTAGAGCCAGCTCCTCGGTCTCTAAGGCCAGGTGCAAATTTGCTGCAACAATTATTGCAATATCTCCTGCGTGTGCAAGTCGGATACGCAGCGGGCTTTTCTCCATGCGTGCTGTCTCTGATGATGACATCAGAGATGCGATTTCTGATCCAATCCGACATGTCGATCTGCAGGATTCTCCTCCAGCAGTCCCTGCGGACACATCTAGGCTTCGGCCTCTCGTTTCGGGGTTTCGGCTCGACTTCGGGGAAGCAGGACCTTGCGCCATCTGAAAAACAGCAAGAGGTGAGGATGAAGTGCCGCGTGATGAAGTGGCTCAATGACGTCATTGCAGCAAATGCGTCGTAGATCATCCGCAGAGAGGACAGGTATGGTGCGCACAACTACTCACCACTACCCGTCGCGTTGTCGAGAGGGGAGAGGTGCTTCATGTGGGACACTGACGGAAAAAGGTGCAGTCCCCAGCCATGGAGAAACAAATGGTCATGCGACGCCTCCCTGCAGGTACTACGACTTCCTATCAGCCTACAGTGCGGTCAATCAGGGACATTGCCACCCCAAGGTTGAGCGCTGCAAACACTGTCACGTGCGCTATGCCAGCAACAGTTCGCTCGACGCAGATTGTGAAGGCTCTGGTCGACCAAGCCCACGTCCTTGGTCTCACGTCGAGGGCGTTTTTCAATGGTGATATGCAGTTTGTGCAACAGGAATTGGAAGGGCGATCTTGATGATGCTTGCTTCTTGATCGTGCAGACGTTCTCGGAGAGTACGAGGAGTACATCACAAAGTACTTTGGTTACGACAAGGTTCTTCCTATGAACACTGGTGTAGAGGGAGGAGAGACAGCGGTCAAGCTGGCCAGGTGAGGATACACGAATCTGATAGGTAGAAAGCAAACGAATGATTGGGATGATGCCTCATCTCCGACGCGCATCCTGTGCAGGCGATGGGGCTACGATGTCAAGGGGGTGCCCCGATACCAAGCTAAGGTTTTATTCGCCTCGGGGAATTTTTGGGGCCGGACAATATCTGCAATCTCTACCTCGTCAGACAAGTCCAGCTACGGTGGCTTTGGTGAGCAATCTATTACAATCGGGACTCGTTGTCGTGATTTGCTATTTGGCGTAATATAAACCTGTTGAACCTTCATCGCTATTTCGTTAGGACCGTTTGTCCCAGGCTTTGATGTGATCCCATACAACGACCTGGACGCTCTCGAAAGGAAACTCGAGGAGGATAAGAACATAGTGGCTTTCATGGTGGAACCTATTCAGGGCGAGGCTGGGGTTGTTGTTCCAGATGATGGATATCTGAAAAAGGCTCAACAACTGTTGCACAAGCACAATGCGTTGCTCATCGCTGATGAGGTTGGTGGATTTACTAGTTTATAAGTAGTTTTGTCTCTGGCCTCGTCATCATATTCTGTGCACCTTGCATGCCCAGGTCCAAACTGGCTTGTGCCGGACCGGGAAGCTGTTGGCATCAGACTGGGACAAAGTGAAACCCGACATCCTCGTCTTGGGTAAGGCCCTCAGCGGTGGCATGTATCCGGTCTCAGCGGTGTTGGCTAGAGATGAGATCATGTTGACTATTGGTCGGGGCGAGCATGGTAGCACCTACGGAGGAAACCCCATCGCTGCCAAGGTTGGCATCGCATCATTGCAAGTGCTCAAAGACGAGAATCTTGCTGAGAATGCAGATCGGTAGGGAAGAGAAAGAAAGTTGTACTAATATGACGAGGTGTTAAACAATTTTCCCTCCCCTCCTTATGACAGCTTGGGTGCAATTCTAAGGCAAGAGTTGGCTGCTATTCAGTCACCACGTGTAGGTCTTGTTCGTGGCAAGGGGCTTCTCAACGCTGTTGTTATTAACGAAGTTGCCGGAGTCACTGCCTGGGACATCTGTATGCGGCTGAGGGACAACGCCCTCCTGGCGAAACCCACGCATGGCAACATCATCCGGTTCGCACCGCCGCTCATCATGACTGAGCCAGAGATTCGAGAGTGCATTGAAATTATCAAGAGGGTTATTTTATCCTTTTGATGATGAGGTACAGACAGTGTAGCGCACTTGTCAATGCCCTATTTTCGGCCAGCATTTTTCTCTGACGCTAGTGATCGTAGGGGCACCTCCTAGTGGATGGCTTGCAGGAGTAATCTCAAAAATGGCTGGCCATTGTTTACCCGTGACAAATATTCGCTTTCCTCTGCTGTCCCAAGCAATCCCTGCACATTTGAAAGTTTGAAGTGTGAAATCAGAGTCCAGAAGATGAAAACATCAAGGCGTTCAGCAACAATGCGTGTGGCTGGTGCTCACCGTTCAGGACATCCATCTTTTCCTTTTTCGTGGAGGGCCGTTGAAGCAGCGAGTCTCTCAAGCCGTGCATCAGCATCCAATGGGTGACCTGCCCCGTCGTTATGTTGACTCTCGCAATACATTCTGTTTGCCACACGTTGCCCCAAAGCTCACCATCAATGTATTCCAGCTGCACAATCAAGATGTTATGGCAAAAGAGACCCCCTCGTATCCCAATCTCAAGTCACCTCGTTCAGCCATGCAATCTTTTTATCGCCATCCCGGGCCACCAATGACTTGACTGTCTTGAATGTCTTAGGGTCGATCCAGTAAATGGTATGGCTGCTATCCGTGAGGATTAGGTAGGTTCCATCGTTGGAAAGGCCCCATCCGTCCTTCAACCCTGTGTTAAATGTCCCTGTCTGCGTGCATTGAAGGATCGGGCTTGTCTGATCAGCAGATGCTTTGCGAGCCGAGAATCACCTCGGACAGATCCTTGGAGCTGTACATGAACCCTTTCCCGCTCATCCACACAATTTGGTAAATAGTGTCTCCAAGTTTTGTGAGCCCCTCCCCAAAGTGGCTGTGCTCCATATCCCTCTTGAGCAGAACCTCTCCGCTTGTCAATGACACTTGCCGAACAGAAGAGCGGCCATACATGCCTGCAAAACGCAACCTTTATGAGCAAAATTGCCACATGTCCTAACATGCGCACCCGTGGATTCCCAGAAAATGTCCATGCACTCTTGTGCCGTGTCGTTGCAAATCCGATCATGCTCAAGCCCTGCAGGGAGCAGTCCTCCGGTAAGGTGCAACGCACAAAGCGACGTCCTCTACCTTGCGTGAAAGCATCATGGTCATGAGGGTACTCTGCAATGATCTTGTAAGTCAGGAGGACAGGGCCCGGATGAGGAGCTGCCAAGATGGAGAGGAGGAGAAACGCTAGGCCGAACAGGAAACGCATTGAAATCAGTCAAAAAACTGTTTTCTGGCATTTTGGTGGAATGCAGACGTGCAGGGGCCGGCCCGTGAGTCACCGAACGCAGGCGCTCCCCGCTTTTCGGCTGCGGGGCAGAGACAAAATACGGCTGGGGGTTGCACAAGCAGCGCCTGGATTAGGGGCTGGACTGCGGCGGCACAGGCAGCGGTCGCGGGCCGCACCGACAGACGAGCGGGGCCGCGGCCGCCGCCCAGTGGTGCGCGCATGCAGGCATGCATGCGAGAGCGAGAGATTCCATCAGGGTCTCGACGGATGCGCAGGAGCTGCAGCGGCCGCCGGGGACGACGACGAAGGCGGCGGCCAAGCGGGCGGAGAGATGGATGTCGACGTGCCGCTGCAGCGGAGGAGATACGCCTCAAGCAAGCACCTCTGGTCGTGATCTCTGGGGTATAGCGTATGCAACATGCAAACCAAGGAACTCACGCTCTTCACAGGGTATCCAGCGACCAGCGTGCAGACAATTGACATGGGCAGTTTCCGACTGATGCATCGCTCCTCCTTCAGCCACCGGAATCTGCGATCCTACGTCATCATCGTGTATGTGCCAGGCAGCTCAAGGTGTGCAACAATAGAGTCCGAGGTGAGCGGGATCAAGCGAAATCTGCTTCATCGCCTAAGTCATTTTCCTTGCTGGCACAAAGGTTGAGCGCTTGGCCAGTGGTTTGGCGCATGAGAAGCGCGTTGTTGTAGCAAAGTTGAATGCGTTGGACAGCAAAGATGCTTTCACTTTCTGCTCGAGTGTCCTTGAAGTCAAGCAATACCCAACTGTCCTCATGTATCCAGAAGGCACACCGGGTTGCATGAGGTTTACCGGTGAATTCTCGCTCAATTTGTATCCAAAACGTCTCTCATCTTTCATTGTTTTATCAATCAGGTGAAGAGGTCACGGCTGAGGGTATCCTGTCGGCACTAAACGGGTGCTACAAGCGGGTTCTTGGGGGGAGCCGCCAGCCGTTGAGGCTGATCGAGCTACCACCACAAGGCATAGCTCCGATTTTAGCAGAAGGAGACATGCAGAAACAGAGGCAAGATGTGTTGAGGACTCATCGTGCAACGAGATGGATGGCAAAGGAGAGGCAACAGCATGTGGCTGTGGTGGACATGTTGGAGAGGGAGACGACCGGGTATTGGACCAACGAAAAAACAGTTTTTTGGGTGTTTGTGACAGTTTTCAGGTGAAGTCACTGTGCTATTGTGTTCTTGTGCTGCTCACAGCAATCATTTCCTTTCGTCAGCGTTGCAGCGTTTGTGTGGGACAAATGGGGGCAGGACTTCTGGGACACTCGACAACTGCTTGAGCGTCAGAAGCTGCGCAAAGAGGGTGTCGTTTTTGATGATGACGTCACGGCAGAGGACGTCCTTCGGTTTCAGTTGCGCAGCAGCTCGGCAGCAACAGCAGTTCCAAAGCCTGGAGACGATCCGGCTATCAATTGATAAGAAGTTATGGATGTGGCATGCTGTGTTGTATTGCACAGACAGAATGCAAAAATATACGCAACGCTCAGCGAGCCGATCGCGTTCACGTCGATTGTCGCGGTTGTCGCGATGTTTTATATTCATGCCTTCGTGCCTGCTGCTCCTTTATGTTGCTCGCCTCAGGCGGCCTGTGGAGAGACTCGCACAGAGAGAGACTCGCACAGCCACGAAAGGAAAAAATATCTACAGCGAGGGCTGGTTGGATCAACACCAGTCAGCATCAGCATCATCAGCAGCAGCAGTCATCCAGTACATGGGCGTGAACATCGACGGATGGGAGCTCACCAATGGCTCGAGCCGCAAGGTAACATGCAACGTTTTCCATGCATGCACCCCATGCACATGGTGGTTTACCACAGGAATCGTCACATCTTTGCAATTTGGCTTGCAAAATGGAAATGGGTTGCTCCGGTTGGTCGTTTTGTGGCGATCAAAAAAAGTGCGGACCTAGCATCGGACAATGCGTCTTGAAGCGCATTCTTGATCTCACGCGTATGCCGTTGTCCACAGCGGGACCAGGTAGGTCAATACCTGCTGAGCCAGTGGCTTCCTTCCCTTGTAGCTTGGCCCTCCCGCTCTTGTTGTCACTAGACGTCGGCTGGACCTCTGGTGTGGTGCCGGAGCACGAAGATATCGAAAAGCTTTTACGAGCGAGGGGGTTGGAGGTTATTGTGTCTGATTCTTTATTAATAGGTTTGAGCAACGCCAGCTATACAGTGGAAGTCATTTCACCGACGGTAGGTGTTGTGCGTTTGTTGTGTGTGTGGATTACATCTTTTCTCAATTCTTAATTTCATCGTAGGTTGATCCATCTTTCAACTATGCTTTACCAATCGATTCGATCGCTAGACCAAACGGAGATATGGGAGGATTCCATCGCATTGGCGATCTTACCATTCGTTTGAGAGACATTCGCGGAGATCCATCTAACTACGACCGTTTTAGTACAGTTGCCTATCCAGATTTCAACGACAAGGCCCAAAAACCCTCTGCTCCTGCAAGGTGAGATTTGTATTTCTGCTACTTGAGATGGGGGATCCGAACAGGTCAAAAAGCCCTTATGAGCAATTTTCAACTTCAACTTGTCGACAGGCAGATGGAGAGCAATATCCCTGGCCGATTGCACATTGTAGATCTCGGTCCCCAGCTGCCTCCCAACTGTCCTGTAAACGTGCAACGCTGGTTTGAGGTCCCAAATGCATCAATGAGGAAACAACAGTTTCCGTATGTTAGAGGCGAAATTCATATGTGGTTCAATCTCACCAACATGGGTCTTCCAGATGGTCTCGAAATAGGCTCTCTCGGTTTGAGCCTTCCCATGGTAATGATCATGACACTACGACAATAGAGTGGCAAAAAACCTTTGTTTTTCAGGACCAATATTTTGCCAACAGAATACTAGAGCAAGTTGCAGCCCAGGTAGGCAAGTTAATCGATCAAGTGTTGCTACGTAGAGTTTATTCGACTCAAAAGCCCTTGAGATGCTCTCCATCTCCTTGAGATGCTCTTGCTCGAGGAAATTGATTTTTTCCTTTTCATTCCCTAGTGTTCCTTCGTCGAGGCATATCCAGGGGGCAATTACGGCTATGTTCAAGTGACGCGAGCAAGTGGGCAAGGTCCCGTCTTGCTTTTACTTCCTCAACAAGGAACTTCATTTGAGGCTTGGCGCCCTTTGAGGGGCGAGGACAGGTCTGAGACTGGTTTTGCATTTGAAGGTCACAATGAGTTGTTGCTACATTCGATGGCTTGGAAAAACAACGAGTGGTGAGCCGTTTGTTCTTACTTCCACACTGTTGATGATGCTGATCATTCTATTATAATCATTCTATTATAATTCATGTGCAAGGCGGAACGCTGATCCCTGGGTCACTCCAACAAATCGATTGCTACGATTTGGTGAATCAGCATTGTACGGTGTTCGTCTTTTGCTTGCTCCAAGCCCTACAGAGGTGGATGGCCATCTTGATACATTTGAAGGGAGTTTTCGAAATTTCTTACCTATTTCTGTTATTGTTTTTCAGGTTGAGGCCACTCTTCTCTCAGCAGGCCATCCTGTAGTGGTGGGAGTTCCCGGTTTCATTATCCATGCCGATATGACGGAGTCTCGGGTGCACATCCTTATGCCAAGATCTACTGCCCTCGTGAACCTCTCATTCGAGCCCCCTAGTGCAATGAACATTCAAGAGGTCGCCACGCCTACCAACCATCCACATGGATTGACTCTTCGATCCTTTCGGATCAATAGTGTTGCTCATCGCAAAATGTCACCGGCAACAGCGAACGACGAAGATTGGACGGCTTGTCAGATGGGGAATTATTCACTTGTTTCCCATGACAATGAATGCCCGTGCTATGTTGGCAGAGCTCGCTTAGTGTTGTCATTCAACACACAAGGCACCTCTTCCCACAGAACAACACTCAAGCAGGTGAATATGTGGAGGAAACCCTCATGTTTTGTGCTCATTTTTTACCGCTTCTACATCGGCAGAAGTGATAAAAATTTGACCTTTTTCAGGTTGTCAACTATCTCATTCTTCCGCCGGCTCGTGTGTTGGTCAAGACCTTTGGTCACACCTCCTCGGATCCCGATCATGGTTGGCTATCAGCTGATATTGCAGATCCGTGGAAAAGAGGCCCCGCCTTCATGGGCTTTGACAACGAGCTGAACGAAAAGCTCATGGCTGAGCCTCGCGTCTTCATGAATGGTCTTTCTGATGAGGCAGGCGCGGCTCAACCACTGGCCATCGCTAGCAAGCAACTAGGAATGCCCGATGGAATCGAAATCCAAAAGTTGGAAGCCTATGTCCATGAAACTCTTTTTCGAGGAGGGAAAGGATCGAGAAGGAAGAAGGATTCATACATCCAGGTGATATACGCTCCTTACATGATCATCCTCATTATCATGACGAAAAATGCAGGATAACGTGAGTTTTAGCGTTCGTGCCTCTCTGATGTATTTTGAAGACGTGCCTGAGCTCGTTGAGGTGAGAACATGAGACCATGTGAATGCGATTGCAGTCATTGCCTTTTATCGCAGGTTGAGCCTCATTTCTCGAACATTTGCAAGACATCAAAGTGGTGGTTAATTTGTTGGGACAAGAATCGTTCCCAAGAGACTTGGCGAGCATACAATGTGAGTAAACTCTTACTATGATTGAGAGTGACTCATTTTTTTCCTATTAACACAGTATCCGCATGTGGCGTGCGTATATTATTTTTTGTATCGGCTCGGAAGGCTCCACTCTCCAACTTATGTGAAACGAGCATCATGGAAGTGGTATCTAAAAAATGCGGTGAGAATTGTCGAAATTGTTTCTCTGTTTGCTTTTTACGTTTTAGCCTTTTTCACGCTAGGTAAGAACCGCCGTTGCGATGTATCGGCATGGGAAAGGATATGGACGTTGGGGACTTAGTGAGTGATGACTCGCGCAGGGAATCTCCCACAAGGGAAGGAGAGAGAGGCAGGGGGAGAGAGAGAGAGAGAGGGAAATTATCAGAGAAGGGAACCTAAGACATAGCTTGCCCGTTCATTTACAGTGGTTGGAAGCGTATTTGCGGACATTTTGCGTGATGCTCGACTCGAAGGATTTGTCAAGGTATAAATTTATACCTTGATATATGGTTTCTTTAATTCTAGCAAGTGCATATTCTCACTAAGTTGTTATTCGATTTAGGATGTCGCGGCTATGGAAGAAGTCATGCAGGTTAGAATGGCACGAGGTGGTGATCTGCGTTGGATGGGGGGGAGGGGAAAAATCCCTCTTTGCTCAATTGCTTGTAAAAATTGCCTTGTACGGCCTCAATTAGGAACGGATTTCTCTATGGCAAAGTCTTACTTTTCCGTTTGGCTCTGAGATGGCTTGGGATAACACAGGTAGAGCGAATTGCAACCTTGCATATGAATGTCGAGCTCTCCGATGCATTCACATGTCTCCTTGCATGTTCTCGGCAGGGCATGAGGAAATATACACGTGGCTTGTTGAAAAAGGTGATCATGCCGGAGCAAATTCAACGGTTCAAGCCATATTAGCTTACGAAGGGTTGTTTCCTCACTGGGCTTTAAATGGAAGTGCAAGAAGATGGTGGGATTTTTTCATCAACGGGAAAACAAATATCGGCAACGAGAGAGTGTATCATCACTATGCTGGAGCACTCAATGCCGTTCCTTTGATGATGCACTATCAGAGGTACCCCAACCAGTTTTTTTATCTTCGGCTGGCCATGGCTGGACTTATGGGATCCCTTTCAAACCTGAATCCTCGAGGCACTCCATCTATGGGATTTCACGGTGATCCCTCATTGTTACGGCCAGATGGATATTCCGCTGATTGGGGAATTGGTTTTTACGGTTATTGCTCTCAAGTTACGTCGGTGTTGGCTTGTGATGCCCATATTGGCTGGACGTGTTTCTATTGCGATATTACGGAATTACATACAGAATTCGAAAAGGAAACTGGCCTATGTCAAGGAGACTTTGCAGTGAGAATCGTCCCTCTTGATGCTTTCAGATCTAGAGTATTTCTCGCTCCTTTTTCTTTGTTGATCCATGTGGAGGGGGCATCTATCGAATGGATTGAGATTTCCCCTCGATATGTGACAACATCTTTTGTGCAGATGGGTTCAACAGATACTATCGCCCTTGTTTTTGCAAGGAACACATCAACAAACGTCACATACGCTTTGATGTGCGTTGGTGGTGGCTCAGAAAAATTATCATTATGCAACGAATCTCTACAT
>VFSW01009938.1_pt1 | contig 13547 bp, 15 predicted proteins | sample 5358111 | NCBI WGS metagenome assembly VFSW01 (sample SAMN11554181, study PRJNA540505) | mine drainage metagenome | isolation source: sediment from site ElyBrook_90M | place: USA: Ely Copper Mine, Vershire, VT | collected 2017 | reverse complement strand
CGCGGCGGCGGCAGGCGCGGACGCCATCGCCCCGGCGGCAGCGCCGGCGATGCAGCCGCGGAGCACGAAGGCGCAGACAGAGATGCAGGAGTAGGAGACGGTGAGCGGAGCGTATGCGGCGGCGCCTTCGTCGGGCGGATGGGCGAGCCTGGGGGCGGCGGTAGATGCGCTGGTGAACGCAGCGGACCAGGGACTGATGGCGGCGCTGGCGATCAAAGATGCGGAGAGCCAGGCAAAGGCAAAGGCCGCGCTGAGTGCACTGGACGCGGCGGTTCACGTCTTAGACGGGTATCTACTGGCGGCGCGCAGTCCGGCCCAGGCGCAAAGTGCGGCGGCGCAACGGACAGTGAAGCTGCAATCGATGACGGGGTATTGGAATCGGCAGGATTGGCAGAGAGTGGAGCGGGCGTTTGGCGGGCGGGGCGAGGAGTTGCAAGCGGCGGAGATGAGCCTGGGATTCTGAGCGCGCGAGGTGAGCAGCGGTGACGATGGCGATGCGGCGGACGAGGGCGGCGAAGGCGAAGAACCAGATGATGGATTTAGAGGCCCTGATGGCGCTGGGGAAGAGGCTGGATCAGCGGACGAAGCGGGGGAGCTATCGCGAGGTATGGGCGGCGAGCGTGCTGACAATCCGCAACCAGCGTGGGCGGCTGGTAAAGCTGGAGAGCAACCTGGCTCAGAGGGAATTCGAATCGAAGTACGGGCCGAAGAATATCGTGCTGAAGGCGAGGCAGATGGGGATCTCGACGTGGGTGGCGGCGAGATTCTTTCTGAGCACGGTGACACGGCCTGGCACTTTGACGGTGCAGGTAGCGCATACGCAGGAGGCGGCGGAGGAGCTCTTCCGCATGGTGCACAGGTTCGTGGAGAACCTGCCACAAGACCTGAAGAGCGGAGCGCTGAAGCGATCGAAGTCAAACCGGAGGCAGTTGGTGTTCCCGGGGCTGGACAGCGAATATCGCGTGGAGACCGCGGGAGACGCGAACGCTGGACGGGGCTTGACGATCCAGAACCTGCACTGCTCAGAGGTGGCACGGTGGGGAACGAGCGCGCCGGAAGTTCTGGCATCGCTTCGAGCCGCCGTGCCACCGGATGGGGAAATTGTGCTGGAGTCAACTCCGAATGGAATGGGCGGGTGTTTCTATCGCGAGTGGCAGAAGGCGGAGGAGCGAGGATACGCGCGGCATTTTTTTCCCTGGTGGATGGACGCGGGATACCGGATCGACGGAGGCGAGGGTAAGGAGCTTCTGAACGGGGCATGGAGCGAGGATGAACTGCGCTTGATGGAGAGCTACGGTCTGGATCGAGGGCAGATTGCCTTCCGGCGGCGGATACAGAGCAACTTCGGCGAGCGGGCGGCCGAGGAGTTTGCCGAGGACGCGGTGACGTGTTTTCTGGCCAGCGGCTCGGCGGTGTTCGATACGGCGAGGATCGAGGCACGCATGCACATGCTGGAGGCCCCGCTGGAGAAGAGGGAAAGCGGACGCATTCTGGTTTGGCTGCCGCCGGCACGCGGGCGAAAGTATATTTTGGGAGTGGACGCGGCGGGCGGTGGCTCGGGCGGCGACTATGCCTGCGTCGAGGTGATTGACCAGGTGAGTGGACTGCAGTGCGCGGAGTTGTACGGGCACTACACGCCGGAGGAGCTTGCGGCAGAGGCGGCAAAGCTGGGACGCGAATACAACAACGCGCTCATGGTGGTGGAGCGGAACAATCACGGTCACGCGGTGCTGGCAATGCTGGAACGGGTGGAGCAGTATGAGCAGCTCTTTCGCAATAACCGGTACGCGGGCTGGGTAACGACTGTGCTGACGCGTCCGACGATGCTGGAGCGATTCGGGGCAATTCTGGTGACGAACTCGGAGCTGTTCCAGAGCCGGAGGCTGCTGGAAGAGTGCAGGACTTTTGTGCGGCACACAGACGGACGAATCGCGGCGGCCGAGGGCTCGCACGATGACGCGATCATGGCCATGGCAATGGCACTGGCGGTACGGGAAAGCGGACGCTACGCCTAGTTGTGCAACGTGCGTGATCAGAACGATGCCGAGAGAGGTGGAGGCGGGGAGGGGCAACGGGGTAGAGTATAGCTTTGAGAGATGTTGGGCGGCGAAGCTGGACGGTGGGCGAGGCGGAGCCGGCGAAAGATTCAAGAGGGGGTTGGCGTGGCGGTTGCGGCGGTGCAGCACGTGAGAAGGATGCGGGGAGGCGCGCAGAGTCATCTGATGCGCTGCTCCGACGGTCATTTCTACGTGGTGAAATTCCAGGACAATCCGCAGCACACGCGAGTGCTGGCAAACGAGATGCTGGCAACTCGGCTGGCGCAGGCGGCTGGGCTGCCGGTTCCGGCGACAGAGGTAGTGGAGGTCAACTCCTGGCTGATCGAACACACGCCGGAGCTGAAGTTCGAACTGCTGCATGGCTGGAAGGCATGCACGCCGGGGCTGCAGTTTGGCTCGCGCTTCGTGGTGCCGCCGACGCAGGGGCTGATCTATGACTATCTGCCGGAGCATCTGCTGGACCGGGTGCGGAACCTGGGCGCATTTGCGGGCATACTGGCGCTGGATAAATGGACGTGCAACGCTAATGGTCGGCAGGCGGCTTTCTGGAAGAAGAGCCGGGAGCGGAAGTTCACGGTATCGTTCATCGACCAGGGGTACTGCTTCAACGCGGGCGAGGGGTCTTTTCCGGATTCGCCGCTGCGCGGGGTGTACGCTCGCAACGATGTGTATCGCGAGGTGACCGGCTGGGAGAGCTTCCAGCCCTGGCTGGGAAACATCGAGAGCATGGATGAGCAGGCGATGTGGCGATGTGCGGAGGAGATTCCGACGGCGTGGTATGGCGAGAGCTGCGAGATGGAGCGGCTGGTGGAAGCCCTGGGACGGCGGCGCGGACGGGTGGCCGAGCTGATCCTGGAGTTCAGGAACTCGAGCCGGGCCCCATTCCCAAAGTGGAGAGATGTGGTGAACTGAGGGAATGGTGGAGGGAAAAGTTGGAGGGTGTGCGGGATTAGGATGGGAACGATTGTAGGATTGACGGGATGGGAGTGCTGGCGGGAGCCGCCAAATCGGGACGCGCGGCGGGCGGGTGTCATCCCATCAGCTATCGTCCCAACAGGAAATCATCGAGGATGAAAGAGCGCCGACAATGCGAGTTCTTCCTGCTGCGGTATGTGCCGGACGCGGTGAAGGACGAGTTTGTCAACGTGGGCGTGGTGCTGTTTGAGAGCAACGGCGGCTGGGCGGACGTGCGCTTTACGAAAGACTGGAAGCGGGTGCGGTGCCTGGATCCGGAGGCCGACGTCGAAATGCTGGAGGGGCTGGAACAGGAGATCAAAGAGCGGATGCTGGAGGGCGCGAGCAGCCAGGAATGGCTGCTGAAGCGAATGGAAGATAGCTTCTCGAACGCGATCCGGCTGACCCCGTCCAAGGCGGTGCTGGCCGATTCGCCGCAGGAAGAGATCGCGCGGCTGGCGGAGATGTACCTGGAGCGCGGGAAAAAAGGCGCGCGAATATCGAGCGGAAGGATGCAGATATTCCAGACGATGCGGGGCGAGTTCGAGCGGCAGGGAGTGTGGGGGATGATGCGGCACAACATCGCCGTGAGCACCTACACGCATCGCGGCGACCCGCTCAAGATCGATGCCGCGTATCGGCCCAACGGCACGGTACACATGTACCAGGCGCTCTCGCTGGAGGCCGACGTGAACGCCGCCAAAGTGCTGGCATTCACCTATCCGAAGCTTCGCGAAGGCGTGATGCGGGTCGAGCAGGCAGAGACGGCGCTGACGGCCATCGTGGAGAGCGAGCTGGACCGCGACGACGATGAAACAATGTTTGCGCTGGAAACTCTTTCGGCCAGCCGGATCATGGTGGCGACGACGGCGGAGCTGCCCAGGATCGCCGCCAGCGTGCGGCAGAAGATGGGGCTGCAGTAGACTGCCGCATTCGCGAAGGGACGGATGGGGACTTAAGAAGCGGATTTCCGGTTGCGCATAGAAGGATGCGCGGGTAGGAATCAAGGATTATCAGGGAGGACGCCTCGGCGTCCTCCTTTTATTTTGCGCGGGGAGCTACCCGGCGCGGGGGAGCAAATGAAGATAGCGGAAACGATCTGGGAGCCGGTGCGGCGGGCGGGGTTGCGGGTGCTGGGGGGCAATGACGCCTCCGCGCCGAGGCGCAAGACAGCCCCGCTGCCGTCGATTCTACAGACACTTGGAACATTTGGGTCGTTGGGAACGCGGGCGGAGCTGCTGCCAAAGAAGACACCGGAGGCGCTGCGCCGCTTTGCCGAGACACCGATCGCACGCAAGGCCATCAACACGATCAAGGACCGCGTGGTTGGAATGAACTGGCGCATCCAGCCCCGGCGGGGTCGAGTGCTGGACGAGGAGATGCAGCAGCGCATCCAGGTGCTGACCGAGACGCTGGAGCAGCCGAATCCGGACGATTCGTTCCGCTCGTTTAGCGAGCAGGTTCTGGAGGACATCATCGTTGGCGGATATGGCGCCATGGAGCTGCGGCTGACCGGCGACGCGCAGAAGCCGTTGGCGCTGTATCCGGTGGACGGAGCGACGATCCAGATGCGGGCGGACTGGAATGGCGACCCGAATACCGTGCGCTATGTGCAAACCGTCTCTCCGTGGGGAACGGGGCAGCAGATCGAGCTGAAAGACAACGAGCTGTCCTATATCAGGCTGAACCCTCGCAGCTACACGCCCTTCGGACTGGGACGGCTGGAAGTTGCGTTTGAGACGATCCACGAGTTTCTGGGGGCACACCGCTTTGCCGCCAAGCTGGCGAGCAACTCGGTGGTGCAGTATGCGCTGTGGATGCAGGACCTGGATCCAGGACAACACGAGCGGCTGATTCGCTGGTGGCAGGATGACATCGAGGGCACCGGGCGGGTCCCGATCCTTACGGCGGAGAACAAGCCGGAGGTGTTGCGCTTTGGAGCGGGAACGGATGCGGACCTGCGCCTGGCATGGCAGGAGTTTCTGATCCTGGTGATCGCCAGCGCCTTCGATCTGCCGCCGCTGTTTCTGGGGGTGGAGGCCGACGTCAACCGATCGACGGCCGAGGAGCTATCGGATCTGGCCTTCCGCACGGCGGTTGTGCCGACGGCAAGACCACTGGCGGAACACATCACGCGGGATGCGATTGCAAAGCGGCTGGGCTGGAGCGATCTGGAATTTGCCTTCCTCGACGTGGATGCGACGGACCCGATGGAGCAGGCGCAGATCGACCAGATTCTGTTTGGCTGCTGGGTGCTGTCGGTGAACGAAGCTCGCGCGGCACGGGGATGGCAGCCGCTGGAAGACGCACGACTGGGGGCGCAATGAGAATGCAGTGGGAGGCAATGGCACTGGCGATGCCGGAGGTGGTTGGACATCCCAACCGGCGCGGATTTCGTGGGGTTTTGACGATGGCCAACGCGCCGTCGGACCGGGCCCCGAGCGGAGCGCGTGGGCACAAGGTGATGTTGACGGCACAGGCCACGGAGCGGGCCCTGCCCTCGTTGCTGGGCATGGCCGTGGACTATGCGCCGGAGCTGGACCGGCATGATGCGCAGAGAAAGGTAGGAATCATTACCTCGGCGGATCTGCGGCCCACGGCGGACAAGGTCCATCGTCTCGACGTTACGGGCTATTTGTTTGAGCGCGACTTTCCCGCGGTGGTGGACGAGAGGGCGCGACGCAAGGGTGAACTTGGCATGAGCTATGAGATCGCCGACGTTCGGGTTGTGGATGCGGCGGCTCCGGTGTGGGTGGCGACGGACTTCAAGTTCACCGGCGCGGCCGTGTTGCTGCGGGAGAAGGCGGCTTACCAGGGTACGAACGTGGAGCTGGCGGAGTAGCCGGATGAAAGCACGTAACGATGTGGGGCCGGCATTTGAAGCCGGCTTTTCTATTGGAGAAGAAATGAACGAAGAGAACAGTGCAGCTCAGAAAGATTCGATACAGGAGTGTGCGGCGCAGCTTGGCAGTGCGGCGCAGGCCCTGGAGCGCGTGATCGGAAAGCTGGAGGCGCAGTACGAGGCGCTGAACCAGAAGATCGACCGCATTATCGCCACCGTGGAAAAACAAGCACCGGAGAAGAGCGGTGAAGCCGAGTTGGCGGCCGGCGCGCAGACAGAGCAGGTTGCGCATCAGGTGACCCAGCTCGAAAAGGAGAACCGTGAATTGCGGCAGCGCGCGGGACGCAAAACACTGGTTCCGCTGGTGAGCACGCTGCTGGCAAAGAGCGGCGTAGGCGAGGGCGTGCAGATTGAACTGGGCACGCTGGAAAAGGCCCTGGGACAGTTGACGATCGAACAGCGCATCGCGGTTAAGGCCGAACTGGCGCGAGCGGGAATGATCGCGTAAGAAGCTTCCGATGGCCGCGGAATGGGCCTGGGAAGCGGGTAGGTTGCGTTGCGGACGACACCTCCGCTTTGTGGATTGGCGGGGAAAGTTTGAACAACCGGGGCACGACAGGTGCGACCGGATAACGAGGCCGGGCGAATGGGTTCGGCAGAGAAGGAAAGTACAGAATGAATACGCAATTTGTGGATTTGCACGCCGCAGCAGACTTCATGGGACCGGGCGCCATCGAGATTGATCGTTACCAGACGGAAATCTTTGACATTTGTCAGCGCCGCGGCGCTTTCGGACAGCGCGTCAAGAACGTTCCGGCTACGGGTCATCCGTCGCGCTTCTTTGAGGAGACGGCGATTCCCTCGCCCACGGCGGCAAATGGATTTGTCGATCCGCGCAACATCGTGGCGACGGTGAATTCGCCGACCCGCGTGGAGCGCTCGGTACCGCTGAAAGCTCTGGTGTCGCAGATCAACTACAACCTGTTCGACATCGAGGTCGGCCAGCAGCAGGAGCAGTTCGCCTACCTACAGGCAAAGGACCTTGCCGACTCCGTCACCGGCGTGATGCGTACCCACGATGTTGCGCTGTGGAACGGCAACGACACCTCGTTGAGCGCGCCGACCACGTTGCAGTATTTCGGCGCGGCGGCACAGATCAGCGCCGGCGGCAACCTTGCCACGGTGAGCACCACCGAGAGCATTGTAGACGGGCTGAAATCGCAGATCGCGTCGATGGTATCGAACTCGAATTATGAGGTTCGTCCGACGGCCATCTATGCCAACCCGGTGTTGCTCGATCTGATTGATCGCGAGATGAAGAGCGAGTTCAACGTTGTGCTCTCGACCACGAAGGTGGAGGGCGGCCTGACGGTGAAGACGCTCTCCACGCAGGCCGGCGAGCTGCCACTGATTCCGGAATGGGCGCTGCCGTACAGCGGCACTCCGGGCAGCGGGTCGGCGGTACTTCCCGCCTACATCGTGACCGAAGACCTGATCGAATATCACTGGCTGACCGATGCCAATCCTCGCGTCTTCCAGCTTGGATTGACCGGTACGTTGGCCCGTCAGTTGATGGTCGTGAAGTTCGGCGCCGTTGTGGTGAAGGGCGCCGGATATGCCCATGCCCAGGTGACCGTGAACCGCTAATCCGTGAACCGTTATTAGTCGCGAAGCGAGGGCCGGGAATAGCCGGTTCCTCGCTTCGCCGGATGGATGTTTCGATGCAAGCAGCGCTGATGCAAACGGCAAGAGACGAACGGATCAGAGCGGTTCAAGTTGTAATCCAGACGCGCGGCGGAGGGCCGAAGCCCTCCCTGAAGCGCGGGAGAAGAGTGGAAGATGGCATACCTGTCGGCGGATGAATACACGCTGTTCGGGCTGGAGGAGACGACTCCGGACAGCCTGGTGAGTGCGGCGTCGGACTTGATTGATGCGCACTGCCGGAGGAATGGATTTGGCATTGCACAGTACATGGAACGATTTCGGGTGGGACGGTCGCGGACGGTGAGGCTTTCCTATCTCCCTCTGGCCGCGGCCACGGGAGCCTCGTCGCCCATTGTGCAGGTACGGGGGCGCTATACCAGGATGAGCGGCGACTGGGCGGCGGCGACAGAGCTGGCGACAGAAGTGGCGCAGGTGTTTGTGACGCCCTACATGTGGTTCAGCGTGCCCAGCGCTGCGCTGGATGTAGATATCGCGAGCGGCGAGGTGATCGTGTGCGGGGGGCTGCTATCTCCGGCGCTGGGAGATCTTGAGGTGACCTACACGGCCGGCTACATCGAGGCTCCGCAAGCTGTAAAACAAGCCTGCGCGAAGCTGGTGAAGAACGCGCTGGCAACTCCGGCGTTGAATGTGTCCAAGCAGAGAATTGACACCATGTGGCTGCAGTACTTTGCCGATTCGCTGGTGGACGCCGACGTGCAGCGCTTGCTGGCTCCGTATGTCGCGCGGAGGCTTTCGTCATGAGCGGCCTAACCGCGGGACTGGAGCGGGCGACGCTTGCGATGCTGCACACGCTGGGCGCCGGTAAGGCTTCACTGCTGGTGCCGCAGCCGGCGGTAGCGGATGGGCAGACGGGACTGGGTATGACGGCCCTCCTGGTCAGCGAGGTGGAGATAGAACCGGTTCTGCTGCATACGCCGGGGCTGCGTACGACGGCGAATAGTAGCCCGCTCTACGCGATGATGACCCGATGCACGGTGCAGAAGGCGCTGAGCAACGCAGGCGCCATCGACATCGGCGAACCAGCCACCAAGCAAACCCTGGAGACATCGATGCTGCGCGTGGGCGGAACGGAGTACCGCATTGTGTCGGTGACAGTGAAGTGGATCAGCGGCTCAGAGCTGCTGTACGAACTGGAAATCGAGGAATAAATGCAGGCGGCAAAAGACACCTTTCTGAAGACGCTGGCCAGCCGGCTTGCGGTTGTGAACCCGGCCCGGACGGTGACGCTCGACGGTGCGTCGCGTCCGGCGGTAATGGCCGTGGAGAATGAAACCGCGCTGCCGGCAAATACGGTATTGGAAACCTTCCTGCTGAATTGGGAGGGGGCCAGCCACGCCATGCCCGGAGGGCCGCTGATGTACGTGGATTGCAAGCTGCTACGGCAGCGAGGGCACGGACGGCATGTTGGGCACGGACCGAGGGCGTATCGTGACCGCCATGGACAGCGAACTGCTGCAAATCAGCGAGCCTTGCTGGACGGCAAAATGCGACTACACGCAGAGCCCACCTTCGGCGCTGGGGACAAACGTCTTCTGGACGCGGCCAGTGATGGCGGCCCCGAGCGAAGCAAACGCGGCACTGACGAAAACGGCAACGATAGCAAACGGAGTATTGCTGCGAACGGCAACGATGCGGCTGTTCTTCTTCCCGGAGGTGATGTGATGGAACGAGCCGGAATGCAGGAGTACTTCAGCGAAGTGCGCGCATATTTCGCACCGGTCAACCGATTGGCGGAGACCGGAACGGTGTTTGATCCGTCGCTGAGCTTCGACCTGACAAATCCTTCGTCCCCCTGGGTGAATTTAGGCCTGGTGCGCAACTTCAAGCGCGTGAACAAGTCGACCATGGGGACGGTGCGGTACGGAGCGGTGGGAGTAACGCAGACGCAGTTTCTCAAAACAATCGACGCACGGGTGAGCCTGGATTTTTGCGATTGGGGCAAGCTGCAGATGACTTTGGCGGCAAGCTCGCAGCATATGAATGTGCTGGAGAGCGCCGGCACGCAGTCGCGAGCCTCGGGTGGCGTTGCCAAGGCTGGGCAGCCGGTCCTGGCGGCTTCGACGGCGTCACTGATTCTGGTCGATCCTTCGGTTCTCGGCAACTACCAGGTTGGCGAGTTGATTGTGGTGGACATGGACTACACCGTGGGCATCGTGGATTTGGGAACGGGCATTACGGGAAGCGTGGTCGTTGCGGGCGCAGCTCTGGACGCCGATGCGATACGCCGCGTGAGCTACAACGTGGGATGCGTTGCCGCCATCACGCCGACTGGATTGCAACTGGACGCGCCACTGCTGGGCGGAGCTCCGGCAAGCGGCGCGCGCGTGCAGAAAGTGGTGGCATTCGTGGACCGCGATGGAGACAGTTTCTTGCAGGAATGGTCGGCGCTGTTTGCGTTAGAAGAAGCCAGCGGCGGCCGCGTCTACTTCTACTATCCGCGGTTGCAGGCAGCGTCCCCGGCGGCAGAGACGGTAACAGAGTTGGCAGTTGGAATCACTACTACCCTGCTGCACGCCGAGTTCGAAGCACTGGCTTCCACGGATGCCAACGACGGGCAGAACGTGGTGTGCTACCGCTCTTATGTCCCGGCCCAGGGAGCGCCTGCGTACTGATCCCGGCGTACTGATCCCGGCCTATGTTTATGTGCCGCCGACGCCGGCGGCTTTGCAGAAGGGGCAAGCACTCGCCCCTTTTTGCATTGGTTGCGAATACAGCAATTAGAGTTCGCGTGAGAGGCGAGATGAAATTTACGATCGACAATTTGAATGGCTCCGGAGAGACAGATTACACCGCGCTGCTCGATGCCGGGGCACCGCCGAAAATCGTGCGCAAACTAAATCAGCCGCCGGTTCTTACGGCATGGCTTGCCTGCCAGGGAACAAGCATCCCGGCCCCGGCAGGCAGCAAGGTGCGGGTCTATCGCGACTGGGGAGGGTTGTGGTTCAGCGGATATCTCGACGATGCCCCGCTACTTGAGTTCGTCGGCGAAGCGATGGGGAAGCCGGTCTTCCGCGCGGCGTTGAATGCCAAGGGAGAGATCTCCGCGCTCGATCGCCGCGCCCTCAGCGAGCACGCCGCGATGGGCGGCTACACCGCGGGAGAGGCCGTTTCCGCGCTGACGCAGGAAGAGAACGCGGCCTTCGATCTCTCCGCCGTGCAGTCTATCGGTGGAGCAGGAAGCATCACGGTGGAAAGCGGCGAACTCTGGAGTGCAGCCGCCGGTGCTGTCGCCAACGGCGCGCGCGCCGCACTGACCGCCTCGGATTGCGCCTTGGCGATGGCGTCGGTGGGTACGGTGACACGAACGCTCACCGACAGCGATCCCGGATTTTTGCCGCAATCGTTGAAGATCGCCGTCAGTGCGCCGGTGGCCAATGACATAACCGTGATCGGCGGCACAGAGCCCGCAATGTATATGCGCGATTGCATTACTTCGACGGGCACGAAGAAGACGTTCGCGATGTCGCAGTACGCATTCAAGGCCAAGACCCGTGTGCTGGTTCAGGACGACTTCCATTGCACCGCGCTCGATCCAACCAAGTGGGTAAGCGATGTTCCCTCGCCGCTCACATTCACCCAGGGCGGCGTGGCCTGCGCCGGGGCGGTAGCTCTGCGCTTCCGCGACCGGGTCGAGATCGGCGGCTTGACCATCCTCGAGCAAACCGGCATCAGCTATGCAAGCGGCCAAGGATTGGTGGGCGCGCTGTTCAGCGGAGGCTTCGGCGTAAATTACTGCATTGCTGGCGTGATGATGAATAACGGAAGCATCTGTCCGGTCATCAACGGAGTGATCAATGCTTCCGTGGGCCAGCTCGCACCTAACCTGCTCTACGAGTTTCGAACCCTCATCTTTCATCCTGAGCCTATCCGCGCCGGACAGGTGTATTCAAGCAGTGTTTGTAACGGAGCCAACGCGCGTACTTCGCAAGCCTGGGTGGGCACCACGCACGTGCTGCTGACCATGCGCGCGATCGATCCAACGAATGCTTCCACCACAAGCACTGACCAGCTTGTGCTCTTCGACGGCACGCTGCAGAACGTGCCAGCCTACGCGGATTACGAACCCTTGTGGGGGCAGAACCTCACCTGCACTCTCGGTTCGGCCAACGCTGTCAATGAGGGCGCGGTCTGGGTGCAGTCAGCCCGGCCCGGCCAGGCGTGGCGTACTCGAATTATTGGCGACGTTAGTGCGGGCGCCGAGTGCTACCTCACCTCGAAGGATGTGCATTTCACCGCGGCCAGCGAGCCGGTGTTGAATGAGCAGCTCGAAATCTTTTACCGCACTCAGGGACTGGCGTGCGGCCGGGTCGTGGCTCCGCAAAGCGTGCAGGCGTTGGCGAACAACGACGACATCGGAACACGTTCGATGGTGGTCCATGTTACCGAGCCGGCGCCGCGTACCTCGCTCGACTGTGAGCAGGCCGCGCGGGCTCTGCTCGACGATCTGACCCAGCCGGGCTACAGCGGTGAGTATCAGACCTGGATTGCATCGCTTCCGCAGGGTGGCAGCGACGTGCAACCCGGCGAGCAATGGAACATCTCTGCCCCTTCGTTTGGTCTCAATTGCGCGGTCCTCGTACGTGAGGTGGAGATCGCCTTCCAGAACGCTTCCGATCAGTACGCGGTATTCACTTTGAAGTTTGCCAACGACGCGGCCCAGCCATTCGCCTTTCGCTTTTCGCGCACTAAACACAACGCGCTGCTTACGGTGGTGTCCAGCAATCTGCAGGACAACGTCTCGGCGCGGCCTGCGGGACTTCCCGATGCGCGCATCACCGCCTGGGGCACCACCTCGCTGACCTTGGACGCAGGCACGGCTCCGGTGCCCGGCGGCGGCATAGAGGTGCGCGTCGAAGGGGATTGGGGATGGGGGATGACCATGAATCAGAATCTGATTGGACGCTATACCAGCCAGACCATCACGTTGCCGTTCACGGGGGTGACCCAGGCGTTCTACATCCGACAGTACGACGCAAGCACTCCGCCGCGATATTCAACTTATTCGACGGTTTTGAATCTGGAAGTGTAGCCATGACGAACTTCGAAGAGCGGGTGCTCAGGGATCTAGGCGAACTCAAGGCGCATATGCGGTGGATCGTCGGCAATGGCAACGAAGGAAAAATCCAGGAACTTGAATGCAGAATCCGGAAGCACGAGGCAGCATTGCAACGCACCGCCGGGATCGGCGTAGCCGTGGGAGTTCTACTGACGATCGTACACATCGCGATCGATTCGATGCGGGTGGTACACCACTAATGACCAAACACGAATTTGTGCAGCAAGCATATGCGGCCGCATCGCGCAGTTCAAAGCGAAGCGGAATGCCCGCCATGGTGACCGTGGCCCAGGCCGCGCTCGAAAGCAACTGGGGCCAGTCGAAGTTGTCACAAGAGGCAAACAACTATTTCGGAATCAAAGCGCACGGCATTCACCAGCGCATTCAGATGTGTACACATGAATGCGAAAGCGGCGCGAACGTCGAGGTCAAGGCTGAGTTTGCGAAGTACCTCTCCATGCTCGACTGCTTCCAGTGCAGAGACGGAATTCTTCTGCGAGCCGCCGTTTACGCGGCTGCCAGAGAGAAGCGTGGCGATGAAACCGCCTTCATCGCCGAGATCGCAAAACACTGGGCCACCGATCCCAAGTACGCCGCGAAACTTCTGGCGGTGCTGCATGAGGTGAGAGGAATAACAAAATGATTTTCCTAGCGACTCTGCTGCAAGGTATCTCGTTCATTCCCGCCATCGTGCACGGCGTCGAAGCGTTGCTGGGAAGCAAAACCGGTGGCGAGAAAAAACAGGCAGTGCTGTCCTTTGTTGGCGCGGCGCTTGGTATTACCGACGCAGTGGCAAACAACCAAATCATGGATCAGGGCAATGAGGAGGAGTCGCTTCCTTTCTTTACTTCGCCTTCGCCCAAACCGATGCGTTCATGCAATCAACCACGCCGTAGATTACTTTGCTTAGACA
>VFSW01009937.1_pt1 | contig 13547 bp, 11 predicted proteins | sample 5358111 | NCBI WGS metagenome assembly VFSW01 (sample SAMN11554181, study PRJNA540505) | mine drainage metagenome | isolation source: sediment from site ElyBrook_90M | place: USA: Ely Copper Mine, Vershire, VT | collected 2017 | reverse complement strand
CCCCACGCTGGGGCGCCGCCTGGAGGCCCCCGGCCGCGGGGGGGCGGCCACGGTAGCAGCGGTCGGGCTGCCGCGCGGCCGCGGCCCCGAGACCGAGGAGGTTACGACCGACCCGGTCCTCCTTCGGCAGGTGGGCGGCGGTGTTGCGGTGGGCGATCTGCGTGGCCCGCTCCTGCAGTGAGACGTAGCAGATCAGCTCGGCGAACGACTCGGGGACCGGGACCTGGGCGCGGAACATCTGGACCCTCCGCCCGTCTTCCAAGAGCACCGGGTCGATGCAGCGGCTGATGTGGACCCAGTCGCGCATGACCATGGCGTGACGGTTCTCCTCCATCGTCCACTGGTGGTTCCAGTCGGCGATCGGGTGCGACCGTGGCGACAGCTGCGAGAGGGTGTGGGTGTAGTACGGCAGGTTGTCCTCGGTCAGCAGGTTGACGTAGATCGAACTGCGCACCCCGTCGGGGAGCGGGTAGTCCCCCGGGTCCCACGGGCGGTCGCTGAAGCGCGTGCCGGCTCCCCAGTCGATCTGTTCGTGCGGGTACCAGAGTCGCGGCGCCTCGAGGTGACGGTTGAGCAGTCGCTCGACATCGGGACCCAGTTCCGCCAGAAGGTCTATCGAACCCGTCCGCGGGCGTGTCACCATGATTCCCCTTAAGCGGCCGAGCGATCGGCCGACGCTGCAATCGTATAGGGCGGCGCCGGTGAAAACACCCACAAACCTCAGTCCGCCACGCCCATCGGCGGTAACCTGGTCAACCCATGGATTTTGCCGACACGCTCCTGCCGCCGGAATTCCGACGGGCGCTGACCCGGCCCATGCGCGTCTTCTACGCCTGCACCTTCCTCAACGCGCTGGGCAGTGGCCTCACCTACTCGTTCTTCGTCATCTACCTGCACAACGTCCGACACTTCTCGACCCAGTTCGCGACACTGCTCCTGGCGGCGGCGGCCGTCGCCAGCCTGATCACCAGTCCCCTCTGGGGCACGCTCGTCGACCGCTTCGGGCCACTTCGCGTCGCCCTGTTCAGCTACGCCACGACCTCGGTGGCGCTCGTCGCGTGGGCCTTCGTGACGACGAGGACGTCAGCGGCGGTCGTCGCCATCGCCCTCTCGGTCATCGGCGGCGCCGGTTGGGGGCCCAACGCGACGTTGCTCTCTCGGCTGGCCGGCGAGCAGCATCGCCAACGTGCCTTCGGCTTCAACTTCATGCTGCTCAACCTCGGCATCGGTTTCGGGAGCCTCGTGTCGGCCTCGATCGTCGACCTCCACCATCCTCGGACCTTCAGCGCGCTCTACCTACTCGACGCGACCGGCACCCTGTTCGCGGGTGGACTCTTCTTCACGCTGCGCGCCCACGGCGGACCGGTACGCGACCACCTCGATGACCCCGTACGCCGGGCCGAAGGGTGGCGCACGGTGCTCGCCGACCGCCGCCTCGTCCAGTACGTCCTGGCCGCCATCGTTCTCATGATCGGTGGTTACGGCTCCCAGGAGGCCGGCTACAGCCTCTTCATCGTCAACAACCTCCACATCACCGTGCACGCCCTCGGGGTCATCTTCTTCTTCAACACCACCACGATCGTGTTCGCCCAGCTCTGGACGTTGAACCGCATCGCGGGGCGCAGCCGTACGCGGGTGCTGGCCGCGGTGGGTCTGCTGTGGTTCATCTTCTGGATCGTGCTCGACGCCGCGCTCGCCATGCCGCCGGTGCTGGCCTTCGTCGCGCTCAGTGCGTCGATGGTCGTCTTCGCCGTCGCCGAGACGATGCTCCAACCCGTCGGGTCGGCCCTGGTCAACGAGATCGCACCCGAGCACCTACGGGGCCGCTACAACTCCGCCGCCGGGCTCGCCTGGGGCCTGTCGGGGTCCGTGGCGCCGCTGATCGCCGCGCTCTTCTTCGGCCACGGCCTCGGTGACTGGTGGCCCGTCTGCATCGGCTTCATCGCCCTGTTCGGCTCGGCGCTGATGCTCAACCTGGGCCGCTCCCTCTCGCCGGGCGAGGACGGCCGGCCGGCCGACTAGAAGACGAGGACGCGATCGACCTCGACGGTGAGGTTGCCCAGTTCGTCCATCGAGCTGCGTTCGGCGCCGTCGACGAGTTCGGCCACGTCGAGTCCGCGCGTATCGATGCACGTGCCGCAGACGAGGACGCGCCCCGATCCGGTGAGCACCGCCTTCAACATACGCTCGACGTTGTAGTAACCGTCGGGCGTCGTCTGGCCCCTCTTCGCGCCGAGGGTCGCGTCGCCCATCAGGAAGACCGTCAGCCGCACGTCGTCGTGCTTTCGCTGGAGGTTCATCGCCAATCGAAGGGCGTTGTAGGTCCGCTCACTGCCGTAGGGCGGGTCGTTCAGGATCATCAGTACGTTCACGTCGGCTCCTCGTAACTCGGTTCACGCTTCGATCAGGCCCCGCACGATGGTACGTCGTACGTCATCACCCATCGGCGACGGCGCGTAGACGCTGAACCGGTCGACGACACCGGCCACACGGCGCGACACCTCACCGGCGACGTCGTCGGGCGATGCGACCACCGCCACCGCGTCGAGGAGGTCGTCGTCGACCAGTCTGCCCATCGCCGACCAGTCGCCTCGTCGGGCGAGCGACGCCAGTTCCGGCTGCAGCGCCGACCACCCGTGCAGGTCGAGCACGGCCCGGTAGGCCGGGGTCGAGGCGTAGAAGGCGATCTGGTTGCGCACGGCCCCGACCGCGGTCGATCGCTCACGGTCGTCGGCACCGGTGGCGATCAGGCCGCTGTACGAGACCTGGACGTCGGACCTCGACCGTTCGGCCCTGGCGAGGCCCCGGTCCAAGGCGGGCATCGTCACCTCGCGGAGGTACCGCTCGGTAGTGAAAGGGTGCACCAGCAGACCGTCGGCCACCTCTCCAGCGACCTCGGTCATCAGCTCGCCGACGGCGGCGAGCAGGACCTTCGGCGGACCGAAGCAGTGGGGGGAGGGACTGAAGAATGGCGTCATCAGGGTGTGGCGATAGAACTCGCCGCGGAACCGCAGCGGGGTCCCCTCGTTCCACGCCGTCCAGATCGCCCGCAGCGCGAGGATGTACTCGCGCATGCGCGGCGCCGGGTGCGACCACGGCATCGAGTAACGCTTCTCGATGTGGGGTTTGATCTGACTGCCCAGTCCGAGCAGCAACCGCCCCGCCGACAGCACCTGGAGGTCGTTGGCCAGGGTGGCGGTGATCATCGGGCTGCGGCCGAAGGCGACGACGATACCCGTCCCGAGCTCGATCCGCGTCGTCGAGCGTGCGGCGCCCGACAGGATCAGGAATGGGTCGTGGCCCACCTCGGCGGCCCACAGCCCCGAGTACCCCGATGACTCGGCGGCGGCGGCGCCGTCGTAGGCACCGCCGGGATCGAACGCGACGTCGGTATCTACGAGCACGGCTCGACAGTACTCACGTCGGCCCCGACGCGGCTACACCCGAAGGGCACCGGTGGTGACCCGATGAAGCCGCTGCGGTCCGTCGTCGGTCACGAGCAGGCACTCACCCGTCTGAACCCCAGCTCGGTGGTCGGTCGTCACGACGTTGGGCTGGACGACCACCAGCATGCCGGCCCGTAGCACCATGTCGGGGATGGGCTCGTTGGGCCGGCTCCGGGATCCGAGTATCGGTGCGAGGTAGCCACCACCGTAACCGTGGACGAGGTCGTCGAACGTCGTGAAACCGGCCTCCTCGATGACGTCGGCCGCCTCCACCAGCTCGGCGACGTGGACGCCGGACCTGAGCCGAGCACCGATGCGGCGGTAGGCCTCGTCCGCCACGTCGTGCAGCTCGCGAAAGAGCGGCGAGAGCTCCGCCTCGACGCTGAAGGTGCGCAGGACCTGAGCTCCGTACCCGAAGAAGTCGGCGGTGATCTCGGTCGTGAGGACGTCACCGGCGCGCACCACGCGCGTCGACGGAAACTGGCGCGGTACGCAGTAGCGCGGATCATCCATCGCGTTGAGGGCGAAGTAGTGGATCCCGTTCACGCCACCGTACGGGTGGTAGGCCGATTCGACGATGCCGACGAGGTCGCGTTCGCTCACACCTGGTCGCAGCTGTTCGACGAGGGCTTCGATCGCCCGGTCGGCCAGGGCGGCGGCCAGTCGGAACCACCGGATCTCTTCGGCGGACTTCACCAGTCGCAGCCCCAGGTAGTCCGCCGTCAGGTCGACCACCGGACCGACCGCCGCCTCGAGCTGCCGAGCGGCCGCGAGCGGCAGCGGTCCCACGACGCCGACTCGATGGGTCCGGGCGCCGCGGCGGACGAGCTCGCCGGTCGTCGCGGCGATCGTCGAGGGTCCGCCGCACTCGACCGTCGCCTCGTTCGCGAGTTCGCGCGCCAGGGGGACGTGGTTGAAGTACTGCACGAAGAGGACGTCACGTTCGCCAGGCGACACGACCAGGTGCGCCTCGTTGGTCACGGGCCACTGCGAGAGCCACGCCACGGCGCCACCGCGACCGCCGATGCCGTAGGCCACGACGTGGTCAACACCCCTCGCGGCGGCTACCTCGATGCACCGGTCCCGCCGACGCGCCATCTCGTCGACCCCGAACCGGGGGTACGTCATCGCCACCAGCGCGGCCAACTCCTCGTCGGCGTCCCAGGGTGTCACGACCTCACCCCACCTGACCTCGCCGAACGACGGGACGGGCGGTCCCCGGTCACGACCCGAAGTCCCAACCGGTGCCGGCGTCGAAGTGCCGCAGGACGTTCTTCGCGATGAGGATCCGGTGGACCTCGTCGGGTCCGTCCGCCAGGCGAAGGACCCGAGCCGTCTGGTACATCTGAGCGAGGGGCAGGTCGTTGCTGACGCCCGCCCCGCCCCACACCTGGATGGCGCGGTCCACCACGCGGTGGAAGGCCGCCGGCACGAAGACCTTGATCGCCGAGATGGCCGTACGGGCGTCGGGCGCACCGTCGGCGACCTTGCGAGCGGCGTCGATGGTCATCAGCCGCGCCGCCTGGACGTCGAGGTAGCTGTCGGCGATGAATCCCTGGATGAACTGTTGGTCGCGCAGCAGCCCACCGTGGACCTCGCGAACCCGGGCACGCCCGACCATCAGGTCGAAGGCGCGCCACATCTGACCGACGGAGTTCATGCAGTGATAGACCCGACCGGCCCCGAGTCGGTCCTGAGCCGCCTCGTGACCCTGTCCCACCCGTCCCAGCGTGTTGGCGACGGGGGCCCGGACGTTCTCGTATCGGATCAGACAGTGGTCGGACGTGGCCCCGCCGAATATGCCGATCCCCCGCACGATATTGGCGCCGGCCGTGTCGCTGGGGACGATGATCTGGGTCATCTGACCGAGCGGGCCGAACTCGCCGGTGGGATCCTTCGCGCGGCACATCACGATGAAGAAGTTGGCGTCCACGCCATTGGAGGTGAACCACTTGTGGCCGTTGATCACCCAGTGGTCGCCGTCACGTACCGCCTCGGTCTGGATCGACCGGGGGTCCGAACCGGCGTGCTCCGGCTCGGTCATCGAGAACCCCGACTCCATCTCACCGGCGATCAGCGGCAGCAGCCAACGTCGCTTCTGCTCCTCGGTCCCATACTTGGCCAGGATCGTCGCGTTGCCCGAATTCGGTGCGGCGATACCGAAGAGGGTCGACGCACCGACGGCGTAGGCGAGGATCTCGTACATATAGGCCAGGGAGAGGAAGTCGAGCCCGGCGCCTCCGTACTCGCGAGGTAGGTGCGGTGCCCAGAGTCCGGCTTCGAAGACTTTGGCCTTGATGGACTCGCGCAGCTCGATGCTTCGGCGTCGATTCGCATCTCGCTCATCGTCGGTGCGCTCCTCACCCCGCCGAGAGCGCCACAGCGCCTCCTCGTTGGGCAGGATCTCCTCGTTGACGAGTCTCGCCGTACGTAAGCGAACGTCGTTCACCGCTGGATCGAGTCCCGCGATCGGCGTCACGTTGATGGCCACGGTCACTCCCAGGTCGTTGTCCGTCTCGATTATGACCCGAACTCGGCGGTGGGCGCGGGGACCATCTCCGCGCTCCACGGCGGCGCCCGGTACGGTCGTAGTACGAGGGAGGACTGTGACCAGCGGCGGCCATGACGTACCCGACGAGTTCGCGCGCGAGCACCGTGCGCTCGCCGTCTCGATGGCCTACGGCATGGTCCTGGCCGCCGTGGGCATCGCCATCGGCGTGGTCACCGGTTCCCAGATCATCCTCTTCGACGGCTTCTACACGTTCCTCGGGATCGGCCTGTCCTGGATGGCCATGAGGGTGTCGGCACTGGGCGCCAGCGGTCCGACGTCGCGGTATCCCTTCGGCCGTGAGGCGCTGGTCCCGCTCATCATCGGGGTCGAAGCCGTGGCGCTGCTCGCCACGTGCGCCTACGCCTCGTTCAACGCCGTCCTCTCGATCCTTCACGGTGGGGACACGCTGGCCTCGGGATGGGGCGTCGGGTACGCCGTGGTCTCGCTCATCGTGCCGACGTGGGTCTGGTGGGGGTTGCGGCGAAAGGCGAGCGACTCGGAGCTCGTGCGAGCGGAAGCGACGCAGTGGCTCACCGGGGGGGCGCTCGGGTCGGGCATGATCGTCGCCTACGTGCTGGCGCACGTGCTCATCGGAACGTCGTGGGCGCCGGCCGCCCACTACCTCGACCCGTCGCTCGTCATCCTCGCGTGCCTCGTCTTCGTCGCCCCGCCACTGCGGATGATTCGCACCACCTTCATCGAACTCGTCGAGGGTAGCCCCGACATCGACCTGCGGGGGCCCGCGGATGAGGCGGTCAACGCGGTGGCCGCCACCTTCGGCCTCGTCGACCGTAACCTGCGAATGACCAAGATCGGGCGCAAGTTCTACGTCGAACTCGAGTTCACGGTGCAGCCGGGTTGGACCGTGGAACAGTCGGACCTCGTTCGCAACGCCCTCGCCGAGCGGCTCGACGTCTTGCCCCACGACCTCTGGCTGACCGTGGAGTTCACCGCCAATCGCTCGGCGTGGTCCTAGCGCACCGACGGGTCCGGGGCGACGTCGATGACGCTGTTCGCACCGTGACGGACGACGAGAAGGCCGATGACGGCGGCGGCGAAGCACGACCAGGCTCCCACGCCGAGCCCCACGCGCGCTCCGAAGTGGCTCGTGATCAGTCCGACGAGCGGACCGCCGATAGGGGTCGATCCCATGAACGCCACGGCCCACAGCGCCATCACCAGCCCTCGCATCGCCGGTTCGCTCGCGAGTTGCAGCGTCGAATTGCCCATGGACAGGAACGAGACGCTCGCGAACCCGACCATCGCTAACGACGCGAACTCCAACGCGATCATCGGCGCCACCGTTGCGAAGGTCAGGACGACTCCGAACAACGTGCTCGCGGCCACCATCGAGCGGGTGCCCGTCCGGCCCCGCGTGGCCGAGACGAGACCGCCGACGACGGCCCCAAGGCCCATCGCCGTGACCAGGCCGCCGTAGATGCGCGATCCACCGTGGAAGACGCTCTCGGCGACGACGGGGAGCGTGACTTGGAACTCGTAGGCGAAGGTCCCCACCAGCGCCATCATGATTAGCGGAACGAGCAGACCCGGGGTCCGCGCGACGTAGCGCAAGCCCGCACGGAGCTGTCCCCGTTCCCGAGGTGCGGGCGGACTCGGCGACAGCGCCGTCGGATCCATGGCGAGCAATGAACCGACCACCGCCACGAAGCTCACGGCGTTCACGACGAAGCACCAGCCCTCGCCGAAGGCCGCGATAAGCAGGCCGGCCACCGCCGGGCCGATGGCGCGCGCCGCGTTGTTCATCGTCGAGTTGAGGCTGACGGCGTTACGCAGGTCGCCGGGCCCCACCATCTCGAGGATGAAGGCCTGTCGTGACGGGTTCTCGAAGCTGTTGTTGAGCCCCAGCACCACCGCCAGCACGCAGACGTCGAGGTAGGTGACGATATGCAGGAGCGTGAAGACCGCGAGCACTGCGGCCTGCGCTCCCATGAGCGACTGGAGCACGACCATGAGCCGCCGCTTGTCGACGCGGTCCGCGACGACGCCTCCGTAGGGCCCGAGCACCAGCACGGGCAAGGTTTGAAGGGCTACCACCAGTCCGATGTCCGTCGCCGAGTGGGTCAAGACGAGCACGAGCCACGACTGCGCCGTGGACTGCATCCAGGTGCCGATCAACGAGGTTGTCTGGCCGATGAAGAACTTGCGGTAGTTGGGATTCGACAGTGAGGAGAATGTTCGGGCAGCCGTCGCGCGCCAGCTCACCGCCTCACCGTCCGAATCGAGTCGGCTAGAGCCTCGAGGATCGGCAACGCCTCGCGCAGTCTGCGTACGTCGCGCTCACTCAAGGCGCCCACCGCGTCGTCGAGCACCGCCGTGCGCTCCGACCGCAGCTCATCGAAGAGCCGGCGGCCCTCGCGGGTGACCGCGACGTGCACCACCCGACCGTCGAGGTCGTCGGCGAAACGTTCTACTAGTTCCGAACGCTCCAGTTGACCGACGATGCGCGACAGCATCGTGAGGTTCATGCCCTCCAACTCAGCCAGTTGGGACAGGCGCATCGGACCGTGGCGAGCCACCGTCCCCAGCACGTCACGGTGGCTGGGCGATAGCCCTCCGCCGATCCGCGTCGAACGCAGCGAGCGGCTCAACCGGCCGATGGCGGTGCGAAGTCGGTCGACCAGGTCGTCGGACTCTCGACCACGCTCCGTCGCCATCGTCATCACGCTACTCTATTTGCCTGCCAGCAAGCAATTATTTCATCACGGTTCGGCCGTACTCTCCGGCTCGACCACGATCGGGCCCGTTCGAGCGCGGCGACGGTTCCTTACCGCCTGGTAAGGGGGTGGTGCGAGGCCGCGCGACGCGCGCGCGACCGAAACGGATCCCACTGCGTGGCGTTTGAGTCCGAGCGGTGACCCGAGCGTCACCGTCGACCGCCGAACGGAGACGGTGTCCAACCCGTAAAATTCGTCGTTGACGTACATGGAAGACTGCGCGGTACACGAACGACCCTCGAACAGGGTGACAACGAGAGATCGGCGTCGATGACCAATCAAATGCACGCACCCCACACGCCGGCGAACCGACGCACGCCCAAGACGACGCCTCGAGCCGGCGCCGTCGTCCGCGCGCCCGAGGAGAGCGCTCGGCTCGTCGACTTCTACCGGCGGATGCTCCTGATCCGCCGATTCGAAGAGCGCACCGCCCGCAGCTACACCCAGGCGCTCATCGGCGGCTACTGCCACCTCAACCTGGGTGAAGAGGCCGCAGTCGTCGGTCTGCTCTCCGCCCTCGCGCCGACCGATTACCTCTTCACCAACTACCGCGAGCACGGCTACGCGATCACCCGCGGCATCGACCCCAACCGGGTGATGGCCGAGCTCTACGGCCGGATCGACGGCGTGTCCAAGGGCTGGGGCGGTTCGATGCACATGTTCGACGTCACCCATCGTCTGCTCGGCGGCTACGGCATCGTGGGCGGTCAGATCCCGCTGGCCACCGGTGCGGCGCTGGCGATCGACTACCGCGGCGGCCGCGAGGTCGTCATGTGCACCATGGGCGACGGCACCGCCAACATCGGCGCGTTCCACGAGTCCTTGAACATAGCGGCGTTGTGGAAGCTCCCCATCGTCTACGTGATCATCAACAATCGCCTCGGCATGGGCACGACGGTGGAGCGGTCGTCGGCCGAGCCCGAACTCTTCCGTCGCGCTTCGGCGTACCGCATGGAGTCCGCGCGCGTCGACGGGCTCGATCCCGTCGCCGTGGCCGACGCGAGTGCGCACGCCATCGCCATCGCGCGAGAGGGACGTCCGTATCTCCTTGAGGTGGTCTCGGAACGCCTGCGAGGGCACTCGGTGGTCGACCCGGCGAAGTACCGGACCGAGGCCGAAGTGACGCAGTTGAAGGAGCACGACCCCGTGGTGACCTTCGGCGCCCGACTGGTCCGTGACGGTGTCCTCGACGCGAACGGCCTCGCCGCAATCGACCACGAGGTCTCCGCTCGCGTGGACGAGGCGGCCGCCTTCGCCGAGTCAAGTCCGGCCCCCGACGTAGCCACACTCTTCGACTACAACTACGCGAGTCCGGTCGCCAACGACTCTCGACGGCTCCCGGGCGAAGCACTCTTCGAACCCGCCCCACTCCCCGATCCTGGAGTAGCGCAGTGACCACGATGACCTACCGCCAGGCGTTGCACGACACGCTGCGCTCCGAGATGCTGCGCGACGAGAGCGTCTTCTTGATGGGTGAGGAGATCGGGGTCTTCGAGGGCTCCTACAAGATCACGGCCGGCCTGCTCGCCGAGTTCGGTGAGAAGCGGGTCCGGGACACGCCCATCGCCGAGGAGGGCTTCACCGGTGCCGCCATCGGCGCGGCAATGTTGGGGCTGCGACCCGTCGTCGAGATCATGACGATCAACTTCTCGCTGCTCGCCCTCGACCAGATCGTCAACCACGCCGCGAAGATCTTCGGCATGTTCGGCGGCCAGGCCACGGTCCCGCTCGTCATCCGCACCCCCGGCGGCGGCGGTCAACAACTGGGGGCCACGCACTCCCAGAACGTCGAGCTGTACTACGCCTTCGTGCCGGGTCTCAAGGTGGTGGCTCCGAGCACGCCGGCCGATGCGAAGGCCCTCTTGATCGCCGCGATTCGTGACGACGACCCGGTCTTGTTCCTCGAGAACCTCGCCCTCTACAACACCAAGGGCGAGGTACCGGACGACGACACCCCCGCCGAGATCGGTCGGGCCGCCGTGACCCGAGCGGGCCGCGACCTCACCCTGATTGGCTACTCGCGCATGGCCCACGTGGCGGCGCAGGTCGCCGACCAGCTGGCCGCCTCGGACGGACTCGACATCGAGGTCATCGACCTGCGCAGCCTGCGGCCCCTCGACCGGCCGACGATCATCGATTCGGTGAAGAAGACCCACGCCGCCGTCGTCGTCGAAGATGATTGGCTCACGTACGGCATCGGCGCCGAAGTCGCCGCCACCATCGCCGACGGTGCCTTCGACTATCTCGACGCCCCGGTACGGCGGGTGGCGATGGCTGAGGTGCCACTGCCCTACTCCAAACCGCTCGAGTCGGCGGCGCTGCCCTCGGTGGACGACGTCCTCAGGGCCGTGCACCAGACGCTCGACGCTGTGGGTCACCGTCGCCAGAAGGTCGGCCATGATTGAGATCACGATGCCGCGCCTCTCGGACACGATGGAGGAGGGTTCGATCGCGACGTGGCACAAGCACCCGGGTGACCGCGTCGAGCCGGGCGACGTCCTGGTTGAGATCGAGACCGACAAAGCCACTATGGAGTACGAGGCGTACGAAGCGGGCACGCTCTCCGAGATACTCGTCGCCGAGGGTGAGGTCGTCACTATCGGCACCCCGATAGCGCTGCTGGACACCGGGGTCTCGACCGCGCGGGCCGTCGCGAGCCCGGTCAGGGCCGCCGCACCGCAATCCGTCGCCGCCCCCGAGGTCGTCGCCGTCGACTCGGCTGCTCGACCGGTCGCGCGACCAGTCGAGTCGGAGCGGCAGTTCGCGTCACCCCTGGTGAGACGGGTCGCTCGCGAACGCCACCTCGACCTCAGTCAGGTGCGGGGTTCGGGCCCCGGTGGTCGGATCATCCGGCGCGACCTCGATGGACTGCTCGAGCCCGCCGAGGACGCTGGCGGCGTGTTGACCCTCGACGTCGATGGCCCACCCGTCATCGCCGACGAGCGCCGAGGGTCCGAAGCCGTCCCGCTCAGCAGCGCCCGGCGCGTGATCGCCCGCCGATTGGGTGAGAGTGCTCGCACGATCCCCCACTTCTACGTCACGGCCGTCGTCGACGCCGAACCGCTCGGCACCATGCGCGGTGAGTTGAACCGCCAGCTGGCCGCGGTCGGACGACCCAAGGTCAGTGTCAACGACCTCCTCGTGCGCGCCTGCGCACTCACGCTCCGGGAGCACCCGATGGTGAACGCGTCCTACGTCGACGACGCGAGTACGACCATGCACGTGCACCACCGGGTGAACATCGGCGTCGCGGTCGCTTCGGACCACGGACTGGTCGTACCGGTGATCGTCGACGCCGACACGAAGTCGGTCGGTGAACTCGGGGCCGAGACGAGAAGACTGGCGGCGCTGGCCAACGACAAGAAGCTGAGCCTCGAACAGATGTCCGGCGGCACCTTCACCATCAGCAACCTGGGCATGTTCGGCGTCGAGCAGTTCACCGCGATCATCAATCCTCCCGAGGGGGCGATCCTCGCTATCGGGTCGACGGCCCTCGAGCCTCGCGTGATCGACGGCGCCCTGGTGGCGCGCCAGACGATGCGCTACACCCTCTCGTGCGACCATCGCATCATCGACGGGGCCCTCGCCGCGCAGTTCCTCGCGACCCTGACGGGCTACCTCGAGAACCCCTGGTCACTCGTAACGTGAGTACCGACCGCCGAGGCCGGTCAGGTCAGTGCCCCGCAGGAGCTAGGCGCAGTCGGACCTTCGTCGTTCGCAATCCCTTGACGGCCACCGTCGACGTGGAGCGATACGGGGCGTAGTCCTTGGGCGTAGCGCACGTGGCCAGGCGGTATCGACCCGGCAGCAGCCCCGCGACGGTGAACGATCCGTTCGCCGCCGACGTCGACGGGTAGACAGCCACGCCCAGGGACCCTCCCTGACGGGAGGCCCTCAGACACACCTTCGCGACGGGTCGTCCGGTCACCGAGTTAACAACGGTACCGGCGATGCGACCCAACGCCGTGCCGACGAGGTTCGCCGAGACGGCAGTGCCCGCTTGCACCGTCGCCGTGGCTGCGTGCTGGAAGTCGTAGCTGCCCTGTTCGCCCGCGCCGATCGAGTACGGGCCGGGCGCCAGATTGGTGATCGTGTAGCGGCCACCCGCGTCGCTGCGCACCGGCATCAAGAAGTCGCTGGTGATGCGCTCGCCCTGGGCGTCGGCGATGACCTCGATGCCCTTGACCGGCGCGTTCGTCGAACCATCGGTGACGACCCCCGTGATCGACCCGCCAAGGGGCAGCGACAGCGCGATGCCGGCCGTCGGGACCGTCGGGCTCACGGTGAGCGACGCCGTCTGGTTGGCGTAGGGCGACGACCGGCCGAGACAGGTCGTAAGCGTGTAAGCGCCCGGCGACAGGTTCGTCAACTGGAAGACACCGTTCGCGTCGGTCGTCGTCGGCGGCGTACCGGTATAAGAGAACGTGTTGTCGAAGATCTCGACGCAGACGCCAGGAATCGGCCCGTAGGGGGCCGCGGCGAACACGGTGCCGGAGATCGAGTAGCCGGTCGTCAGCGCGATGGTCTTCACCGACGCGGTTCGTCCCGCCTTGACGTTGACGACAGTGGCGGCCCGCCCGTTCGCGAGCGACGTCGTGGTGAGACACGTCATCACCTCGTAGTCACCGGGCGCGAGATTGCTCACCGTGTAGCGCCCGTCAGAAGCCGTCGTGGCAGTGGTGACGACGTCGTTGTTCTGCACCGCCGCCACGCACGCCCCGGCGATCGGCGCACCAGTGCCCGCGCTGGTCACGAGGCCGGCCAACGATCCCGAACCGCCGAGCCCAGCGGTCGCCACACTGGGCGCACCAACCG
>VFSW01009936.1_pt1 | contig 13548 bp, 12 predicted proteins | sample 5358111 | NCBI WGS metagenome assembly VFSW01 (sample SAMN11554181, study PRJNA540505) | mine drainage metagenome | isolation source: sediment from site ElyBrook_90M | place: USA: Ely Copper Mine, Vershire, VT | collected 2017 | reverse complement strand
GCAAGCAGGCTGTGCGCCGCAAGCGGCAGGGTTCGGCCTTGCAGCGTCAAGGGATGAAGCAGCTTGTCCGACCCGAACCGGCGCGAAAATCCCGCGGCCAGCACGATGGCCGCAATCCGATCAGGCAAGGCTTTCCTGCCCGAAAGGCATGCGCCTCAAGCGCTTCTTGGTCAGCGCAAACACCGCGTTAGCCACCGCAGGCGCGATCGGCGGCGTGCCGGGCTCGCCTATGCCGGATGGCGGCATGCTGCTTTCGACGATGTGCACGTCGACCTTGGGCATCTCGGAAAACCTGAGCGGCGGGTAGTCGTTGAAATTGGACTGCACCACTCGCCCCTTGTCCAGCGTGATCTCACCGTGCAGCGCGGCAGACAGGCCGTAAACGATCGCGCTCTGGATCTGCTGATGCACGCCGTCCGGGTTGACCACCATGCCGCAATCCACCGCGGACACCACGCGGTGCACGCGTATCCTGCCGTCTTCGAGCGAGACTTCTGCGACATGGGCTACAAAGCTGTCGAAGGACTGGTGAACCGCGACGCCGTGGGCATGTCCTGCCGGCAGCTTTCTCCAGCCCGATTTTTCGGCGGCGAGCTTCAGCACTCCCCTGTAGCGCGAATCGGCAGGCAGCATGCCCAACCTGTACTCGACCGGATCGCGGCCTGCCAGATGCGCGAGCTCGTCCACCATGGTCTCCACCACGAAAGCGGTATGCGAATGGCCGACCGAGCGCCACCACTGAACGGGCACCTCGTTCTTCGGGCTGTGCAGCTCGACCTCGATGTTCGGAATCATGTAGGGAATGGTTGCCGCCCCCTCGACGGATGTCGCGTCTATCCCGTTGTGGATCATGAAGGCTGAAAACGGCGTGCCTTCAATGATGGACTGGCCGACTATCGTGTGCCTCCATGCGACAGGCTTCCCGTCCTTGTCTATTCCGGCCTCGATGCGGTCCGCCCACATCGGCCGGTAGTTTCCGCCCTGCATGTCGTCCTCGCGCGTCCACACCACCTTGACGGGCTTGCCTACGGCCACCGCCACCTGCACCGCTTCCGTGACGAAATCCGATCTCGGGTTGGCTCGCCTGCCAAATCCGCCGCCCAGGAATGTCGTGTGTATTTCCACCTGTTCGGGTTTCAGCCCCGAAACCCTTGCCGCCGCAGCACGGTCCATGGTCTGCGCCTGAGTGCCCGTCCATACCTCGCAGCGGTCTGGCTTCAAATCCACCACCACGTTGAGCGGCTCCATCGCGGCATGCGCAAGATATGGCACTTCGTATTCCGCGCTGACTTTCTTGTACGCTGCCGCAAGTCCCTGCATTGCATCGCCGTCGTGGCGCGCAACCAGACCTTTCTTCTTCGCAAGCTCGAGATATTCCGCGAACATCACTGACGTGGAAAGTTTGGCGCCTTCTCCCTCGTCCCATTCGATCTGCAAAAGGTCGCGCGCGGTCTTCGCGGTCCAGAAGCCATCGGCCGCGACCGCGATTCCCGTCGGCACCTGATATATCCCGTGTACGCCGCGCTGCTTTTTGGCCTCGTCCGCGTTGAAGCTTTTCACCTTGCCGCCGAACACGGGACAGCGCGCGATTAGCACGGTCAGCATGCCGGGCAGATACACATCGAGGCCTAACATAGCGCTGCCGTCAGTCTTGGACGGCGTATCGAGGCGCTTGGTCGCCGTTCCGATGAGTTTGAAATCCTTGGGCTGCTTCAGCGCGACCTCATCGGGCAGAGGCAGCTTCGCTGCCGCCTCGGTAAGACTTCCATAGCCCAGTCTTTTGTCGTGATGGATCACCTGGCCATTTTCAACATGGCACTCGCTTTCTGGCACACCCCACTGTGCGGCCGCCGCGCGGATCAGAAGCACCCTTGCGACGGCTCCCACCCTGCGCATCTGATCCCAGGATGAGGAAACGCTGGAGCTTCCTCCGGTCAACTGCATCGGCATGTGCGTGTGGTTGTAAACGGCAGCCACCGGCGCCGAGATGACGCTTATCCTGTTCCAGTCCGCCTCGAGCTCCTCGTTGATCAGCATCGGCAGCGAGGTATAGACGCCCTGCCCCATCTCGGACTTGTTGACGATGAGGGTGATCTGATCGTCGGGTGCGATGTGGATGAACGCATCGGGCGGATAAATCTTTGCAGCCTCCATCCCGGCCGCATAGGCGCGCCCTCTTGCAGGCAGATTAAAGCCGATCACAAGCCCGCCCATCAGGGCCGCGGTATCCTTCAGAAATTTCCTGCGCGTGACGTTCATTTCTCACCTCCGGATGCAAGCCTGATCGCGGAACGGATGCGGTTGTATGTGCCGCAGCGGCAAAGGATGCCGTCCATCGCATCGGTGATCTGCGAATCGCTCGGGTGCGGATGCTCCTTCAGAAGTGCGGTGGCCGCCATGATCTGCCCGGACTGGCAGTATCCGCACTGCGGCACATCCACCTCCTGCCATGCGGATTGCACTTTTTTTCCCAGCGCCGTCTCGGAAAGCCCTTCTATGGTCGTTATCCTTTTGCCGCTCGCCATCGACAAGGGCGTGACGCAGGAACGGATCGCGCGGCCGTCCAGATGCACGGTGCATGCGCCGCACTGCGCGATGCCGCAACCGTATTTCGTGCCTGTCAACTGCAGATGGTCGCGCAACACCCAGAGCAGCGGCGTACCCGGATCCGCGTCGACCTTCGTTTCCTTGCCGTTGAGAAAAAAAGAAATCATGAGCATGCCTCCTTGAGGACGGGTTGTTTGGCACTCGCCTTTGCCCTGACTGAGATCAGATGGGCGAGGATGGATACGGCGATTTCGGGGGGCGTTCTGCTGCCTATGGGCAGGCCCACCGGCCCGTGCAGCCTGTCGATCTCATCCTTCGAGAGATCGAACAATGCAAGCCTCTCACGGCGTCTTGCATTGTTGACGTTGGAGCCCAGCGCGCCCACATAGAACGCCGGTGATTTTAGCGCCTCGATCAGTGCCATGTCATCCAGTTTCGGATCATGGGTCAGCGCGATGATCGCGGTGTCTTTATCGGCATGAAGCGCGATCACCGCATCGTCCGGCATCTCGCTTGTGAAATTCGTGCCCGGCACATCCCAGACATTGCGCATCTCCGCTCTTGGGTCGCAGACATGAACCTGATAGTCCAGCGCCTGCGCCATGCGCGCAAGATAGGCTGCGGTCTGGTTAGCACCTATGATCAGCATGCGCAAGCTGGGGCCATGCGCGCCCCTCATGATACGCCCGTCGAACGAAAAATCCGCCGCATCGCCGGAGAGCTCCACTTTCAATGTGTCCAGATGCAGCGTACGCAGGATGTGCTTTCGCGCCTTAACGGCCTGCAATACTTTTTCCACCCACTGCGCGCTGCAAACCGGTTCGACCACGAGGCGCAACGTTCCGCCGCAGGGCAGCGAGAAGCGCAACGCCTCCTCGCGCGTGACGCCATATGACAGCACCTCTGCCTTGTCGAGCGCAAACCGGCCCTCTTTTGCGCGCAGGACCAGGTCGTCCTCGATGCATCCTCCGGACACGGATCCCACCATGAGTCCGTCTGCTCTGAGCGCGAGCATGGCGCCCACGGGGCGCGGGCTGGAGCCGAAAGTCTCCACCACGGTCGCGAGCCAGCATGGCATACCGCTCTGCCAGTCCTTAAGTCTAGTCAGCACTTCAAGGTCGACGCTATCCACATTCCCTCCGTTTGAACCGCGAAGCAGCACCCGATGAATTGCAAGATCAATATCCGCCCGAACCCTGCGTATCTTTGGCAGCGCTGCTGCGCAATACCCAAGTCCTGAGCAGCAGCGCGGCAAGCAACGCGCATCCTGCCGAGAAGCCGAAGGCCGAGAGCGGGCCGAATCCCTGCCATAACCAGCCAAACAGGATGGACGCCGGCAGCAGCATTATGCCTGAAACCAGATTGAACCAGCCGTAGGCCGTACCCAAACGGTCGGAGGGTGCGAGGTCTGCCACCAGCGCTTTTTCCGCCCCTTCCGTCGCGGCCAGGAACAGGCCGTAAAAAGCGAACAGCGGCCACAGCGCATAGGAGCCTTCGATTCCCATCAGCAGATAGAACAGGCCATACACCGCCCAGCCTGCCAGGATCAGCCTCGCCCTTCCCACCCTGTCTGACAGCGCCGACAGCGGCACGGAAAATGTCATCGCCACGGCAGACACCAGCGCCCACAGCAGCGGCACCTGGTAATCGGGCAAACCGAACTCCTTGGCACGCAACAGCAAAAACATGTTGGACGAATTGCCCAGCGTGAACAGGGCGAGCACCATCAGGTAGCGCCTGTATGCGTGCGGGAAACTCTCAAGCGACCATGAATAGTGTATACGGTTTTCCACTTTGGCTGCCGGCTGTTCCCTGACTGACAGCGCAAGCGCGACCGCAATCACACCCGGCACGACAGCCCAGAGAAAGATGTCCTTGAGCAGCATCCCCCGCTCCAGAAGCAGCGCCGCCAGCAGTGGCCCGATCACGGCACCCGCATTGTCCATCGCACGATGCAGGCCGAACGCCAACCCGCGGCGGTCCTTGTCCACCGCGCCGGCGAGCAGTGCATCGCGCGGCGAGGTGCGCAGCCCTTTTCCTGCCCGATCGATAAAGCGCAGCACCAGCACCACGAGCCAGCCCGACGCGAAATAAAACAACGGGCGCGACAGCGCGGCGAGCGCATAGCCGCCGACCACCCAGTTTCTGGCATGCCCCCAGCGATCCATGAGCACGCCCGAGAGAAACTTCAACAGGCTGGCGGTCGCCTCCGCAACACCCTCGATCAAACCCAAAGCGCGCGGCCCGGCCATCAACACCGAGGACAGGAAAAGCGGCACCAGCGGATAGACAAGCTCGCTTGTGGAATCGTTGAACAGGCTCACCAGTCCCAGCAGCCAGACGGTGCGCGGCAATGCAATGACGGCTTTGAACATGCCCGGTATCCTCTGTGCAGAACGCCCCGATCTGACGCATGGCTTCATCCTATGCAGTCTCCGGCGGAATGACAAGCCCGCAGACGGGCGGGATGCAGCCAGACCGTGCAGCGCTGTCGTGGCATAATCGCAAAAACAACGACGGGAAGGCAAGTGGAAAAATCCATGCACAGCAACGCGCGCAGCTTCCGCCAGAACCTGCTGGCGATGCTGGGATTGTGCTTCGTGCTGATCATGGTCGCACTCGACCAGACGGTGATCGGCACGGCGCTGCCCACCGTGGTCGCCGAGCTAAACGGCTTCGACCTCTACGCCTGGGTCGGAACCGCCTATCTTCTGACATCGGTCATCACGGTGCCCATCTTCGGCAAACTGGGCGACGAGCATGGCCGAAAGCCCTTTGTGGTCGCCGCGATCATACTCTTCACGCTGGCTTCCATGCTCTGCGGCATCGCACAAAGCATGCTGCAGCTCGTGCTCGCCCGCGCGCTTCAGGGAATAGGCGGGGGCATGCTGGTCGCGACCTCGTTCGCCTCGGTGCCAGACCTGTTTCCCGAGGCCCGCGAGCGCCTGCGCTGGCAGATACTCTTCAGCACCGCGTTCGGTCTTGCCAATGCGGTGGGGCCGTCGCTTGGCGGCTATCTCGCGCAATACTGGGGATGGCGCTGGGTGTTCTTTGTGAATCTCCCCGTGGGCATCGCAAGCCTCGCGTTCGTCTGGTTCTTCCTGCCCAGAATCCGCCACTCGAAACAACAGCCCTCGCGCATGGACTGGATGGGATCGCTGCTGGTCGCCACCGTGTTAGGCTGCCTGCAGTTGCTGGTGGAATGGTTGCCACAGCACAAGCCTTTACCCCTGCTTGTCGCACTCGGGACGGGCAGCATAATCTCCTGCGCGGCTTTGGTCTGGTGGGAACGACGCGTCGAAAATCCCGTACTTCCGCTTGCGATGTTCACCGATCGCGCGCTGGGCCCGCTTTTCACGCTGGGAATCACGATGGGTTTTTCCATGTTCGCGATCCTGTACTATGCGCCGCTGCTGTTCCAGGGGGGATTCGGACTGCTGCCCAACGAAGCAGGTCTTCTGGTCACCCCGCTTGCGGTGTTCATCACCGTAGGCAGCATCGTGAACGGGCGCATCGTGACGAGACTGCATGCGCCCAATGCGCTGCTCTATGTCGGTCTTGGTCTTTTCCTGGCCGCGGCACTTGGCCTGACACAGACCACCCCTGCCACGCCGCATGCGATGATCGCTCTGACGATGGTGACAGGCGGACTGGGCCTGGGCATGCTCTTGCCAAACCTGACGCTGATGGCGCAGTACAGCACCCCGCGCACTCAACTGGGTGTGGTCACCGCGATGCTGCAGAGCATGCGCATGGTCGGCAACATGCTGGGCACGGCGCTGGCAGGCGCATTGATCTCGAATCTCTATGCCGAAAAGACGGGCGCGATGCTGAAGATGCACCGCGCAGAGCAGTGGTCGTCCTGGCTAGACGATCCGCAGATCCTGGTCGACCGCGCGAAGGCCGCGAAATTTATCGCAAAGGCGGGGCTTGACGCAAATGCGCTGCTAGCGGGTTCGCGCGATGCGCTGATAGACGCGGTACACGACAGCCAATGGCTGATAGCCGCACTGCTCGCACTCTCCTTCTATCTTGTGCGCCGCATCCCGCCGATCAGCATCCACCGCGTCGCCGATCAGCCGATCGAATGAGGCTATGTCTTAAGCGGCGTCCATCCATGATTGCATTGCAGTCAAGTCTCCGCCAAGGCCGCTCCTCTGAGCGTATTCATGCAGAATGCAGCACATCGCAAAAAATTTTATGCTTGACGTACAACATAAAACGAATTAAATTTGACCATGATTAAATCATTCCGCTGCAAAGATACAGAAGCACTCTATAACGGTAAGCGTGTCCGGCGTTTCGAGTCTTGCCAAGCACAGGCAGAAAGGCGGCTCGAGATTCTAGACAGCGCAAAATCCATTAATGACCTGATGAATTTGCCTAGTAACCGCTACGAGGCATTGGGCGGCAATCGTGCCGGACAATGCAGCATCCGGATTAACCAGCAATGGCGCGTATGTTTTGAGTGGAAGGATACGGACGCTGACAACGTGGAAATCGTTGATTACCACTAAAGGAGATACACATGGCAAACAAGATGCGCCCCATTCATCCCGGCGAAATCCTCAAGGACGAACTGGAAGAATTAAACCTTTCCGCTAACGCCTTTGCAAAAGCTCTGGATGTCCCTGCGAACCGCATAACCGCAATCCTGAACGAACAGCGCGGCATTACTGCTGATACTGCTTTGCGTCTTGCCCGTTTTTTCGGAAACTCTCCCGAGTTCTGGATGAGCCTGCAAAGCAGCTACGATGTCAAACTTGCCCGAGCACAGGTGGGCAAGGATATTGACCGCAACGTTACACCGATGGATCGTCTCGCTGCTTGATGCTCTCCTATCCGTTGCGCCTTAAAACCCGCTGTTCAGGTCGGGAATATAAAACGTGCGACTCATGTTGCATTGATACCACGCAAGACGCTGCTGGTGTCGCTTGAAACTACGAAAAGAAAGGCCGGACATCGCAAAACGTTTTTACTACCACGACACCTTGTGGTCGCTATCCCACTTCGCTTCATAAGAACGGGAAAATGAAGACGGTGTTCAACGAATCTATTATTTTCCTCCCCGCGCGCTAATCTTCGCACCGCAGTTCGGGCATGAATAGGTGTGGGTCTTCAGCTTATGCTCGATAAAGATGAAGATCACGAACACCAGCGCCGGCACCACCATGCGTATGGTGAAGGCGAGCGCCTGATTTTCCGCAAAATAGGAGGCGAAGAAGAACAGCGCGATGCCCGCATAGAAGATCCGTTCCGAGAGCACGATCATCTGCGACTTTTTTGTGCCGGCCAGCCCCATCCTGCCCTCGTAGCCGCATTGGCATGTGAGCCTGCCCCGGCTCGACCGTGCGCTGCCTTGCAGTTCGTTCTCTATTTCAGCATCGCTTTTCATCATCACCTCATCCGTTTTCGACTTGCGATTCTGCTTGCTCTTCAAGAATTGTGCAATGGCCTCATTGGCTCAAGAAATAAGCTGCCGCAAACGACTGTCCAGCCAGTGGAAATTGTCACGAAATACAATCAGGAAGTGGCTGCAAGAAACATCGACTGGGCGAACTAGCCCGAAGTGGATCTCTTGAAGAGCCCGGATGCATCGGGGAGCGCATGCACATCCCAACGGTCGTCACCTCGGTCTTTTTTGGCGCTGTGGCAGCCACAGCGGCCCGGCTTCCGCTGCGGTCACGCGCGATGACAGACTAACCATCCGTCGATTTACCCATCCGCGTTACAAAAGATCATCGACAAAACGCTCGTAAGCACGCGCACTGACAATGTGCGAACCATCGCAATTGAACTGCATCTGGATGGCATCCTTGACAATATTGATCGTCGCACTGCGTGCATAAAAATTTGAAATTTTGCGAAGCTCGGGAAACTGCGCAATGATTTTTGGTATCTCAGCGGCGGGCAAAGGTTGCCAGTTCTGGAAATAACTTGAAAAGCCGTGCCTCAAATGTTCGGGCAGTTCCTTAAAAAATGCCTCTTGCCCGATCGCACTGTACATGCGTCGGATCATTTCAGCCTTGCGATTGTAATCGATTTCAGGAAAGTGCCGCTGAACATAGGAAGCATCGAGCAAGCGCTGAGCGGGATGAAACTCCTCTGAAAAAGGATCAAGCACGGTGGACACCCTGATCTCGCCATTGTTGAATCCTATCATGATGCGGTGAGCCGTGCGATTGACCAGCAAATCCTCAAAACAGGCTGCCAGGGCATCCAGATTTTTGTCCACCACACTTTCGTAGCGAGGTCGCAACATCGCCGATTCGCGCAGGGATGCATCGCCCTTGATGCTGACGTGCATGTCACGGTTGCCATGACCCGTGGCATTGAGCATTTTTTCTTCCAGCACCAGCTTCTCATTCCGCGCATCGACTATCGCACGGATGGTATGGTCAATTTCAGGCTCTTGCGCCAACAAGGCATGGAAATCTGCGGCAGAAATTCTTCCCAGCCGGGTGGCTTCCTTGGCTTTGGCCGAAGCAGTGCGGTAGCCCTTGTTGACCACCGCCACCTCGCCAAACCAGTCGCCCGATCTGGCTTCCTGGATTTCCTGAGCAGAATTGAATTTTTCAATGAAGAGCGAGACTGTTCCGCTCTCGATGTAATAAAGGCAATCCGCGAGATCGCCCTCATTGAAAATGACGCCCTCGGGAGCAATCTCGACATCGCTGATCAGACCATGCACCCTGCCGAGTTGAGGCTCGCTCAAATTCTGGAAAATTGATGCCATGATGAAACCCTCCTTTCATAGCAGTGTTAAAGTGTGCGAAGTCGCAGCGTCCTTATGCTTAGATTGCATGTCTTCACCCGATCCTGCACGACTACCCTTTGATACCGTACCTTTGCCATTACTACCCGAGAACAGGGGAGCTAGCGTATGCTGATCTCAACGCGCCGGTTTCTTGGCTCGGGTACCCCGTCAGCTGTCTTCACAGCCGGATCGCGCTTGCCGCGCCCCGATATGCTGATCAGATCAGCAGGGATACCCGTCGATATCAGGATAGCCCGGACCTCCTTGGCGCGATCCAGAGACAGTGTGTCATTGTATTCGGCAGTTCCGACGAGATCGGTGTGGCCCACGACGATGATCTCGGGGGCGCTGCGGGTCTTGAGGTCTTCCTTCAACTTTTTCACAACGGATCGCGATTCCGGCGTGATTTCAACTTTTCCGTTGAGATAATACAGAACATATGTCGCCGGGCGTTTGGGCTGCGCATCGAGTGCCGCGCCATAACGGGCGCGCACAGACTCGGGAGTTTCCTTGCTTTGGGTGATGGCCCCGTCTTTGCTCACGCTTACCGCCTCGTAAGGTTTGTCGATGACGCGCTCGCCGGTCGCCGTTTTCACGATGACAGCACTTGGACTGCCGTCTGTATTGGGCAAAAGAACAATCCTGTCAGGACTGGCACATCCTGCCAATACTGCGAGCACGGTCAATACAAGAAACTGTATGATCCTTTTCATCGTCATTTTAGACACGGTCAGTCACCTCCCGCCTCAAGCAGGAACTCGGTGCCGCGCACGCCGAGTATCGAGGTAGGGGTGCGGTACTTCACCGCGTCGGGTGATGATTTGGATAATTTTCCCGAAACCACCGCCAAAGTGCCACGCTTCAAGGAAGCATCCAGCTCACCCTCATGCGTCGTGCTATCGAATCTGAACTTGTTGATGGTGAGTATCGAATTGTGGCCAGCAGAGATCATTGTGCCGTCATGCAAGGTGATGCCCACGGAACCGTCAGCCCCGGTGACCACCCGGTCTGAAACCAGAAGCTCGGTTCCGGGTTTGGCTACGATCTTCTGATCTCCACGTTCTATCGTGGCAGCACCTTTTACATCTTTTACCAATCCGGCTTCATTGCCAGCATATACGCTGACGGCAGCAAGCATCGTGATCAAACCCACCATTGCTTTCATTTTTTTCACAGACATCCACATTCTCCATGCATTTAATTCAAGTGCGGAAAACAGTTCTAAAGTCAGTGCTTAGATTTCAGGCCAGATACAAGCCTGCGCAATACATGAAGACAGGAGAAGCAATTCAGGAAATCACATCCTGAATACCGGGGGAGGACGAATGATGATACCATCCCGCGTGTCCTGTCAAGGCTAAAGTCGAGGCCGATTAACACCACTAAAGTCATGATTTGAAAAACTTGCTCGCATTGTTCCTGCAGATCTGGCGCACCGGAAAGGGACGCCCTGTTACCTTTTTCCTTCTTGCCGCCTTTGCCGCAATGCTAAGCCTCCCCGGCTTGCAGCCATTCAAGTCCGTTCGTCTTGCATTGTTTGACGAATATCAGAACCTCCCTTCACACACGCCTCTGTCTCAACCGGTGGTCATCGTTGAAATCGACGATCCGACGCTGAATGCGCTGGGCCAGTGGCCCTGGCCGCGCAATTACCTTGCCGCGCTGATAGACTCTATTGCCGCGCTTAATCCCGCTGCGGTCGGCCTTGACATTCTCATGCCCGAGCCCGACCACGCTTCGCCTCAAGCCGTTGCGGAATCGCGGCCGGATTTACCCGAAGGCGTGCGCAACATTCTGAATGGCGCAACATCGAATGACCATCTTCTTGCTGCAAGTCTTGCCGGGGTGCCAACCGTATTGAGCGCTGTTGGTTTTCCGTATCGGATGCCCTCCACACAGGATGCCTTGCAGCATGCCGGCATTATTGAAGTGCGGGGAGACAATCCGCTGCCGTGGCTGAATTCATATCCTTACGTACTCGCGAGCCTTCCGGAGTTTCAGGCTGCGGCCAAAGGGCAAGCATTGATCAATGGCGACCCCGAGAAAGGGATCATACGACGCGCTGCATTGCTGTCGAATCTGAACGGCAGAATCACGCCCGGATTCGCACTGGAAATGCTGCGCGTCGCCCACAGCCTGCCGGACATCGCAGTCGTTGCGGGTGAACACGGTGTGGAGGCTGTCAGGATAGGCACGCGGCGCATTCCCTTACAGAGAAACGGGGAAGCCTGGCTGCATTACGACAAACCCTCCCGGCTACGCTATGTTTCCGCGCTCGACCTGCTTAAAAACAGGGTTCCAGCCTCGCGCATCCGTGGCAAGATGGTCCTGGTCGGGCTGACCGGCATGGGCTTGCAGGACTTGATCAGTACACCGTTAGGAGACCGGCGGCCCGGGGTCGAAGTGCATGCCCAACTGATCGAAAGCTTCGAGGATAATCATTTCCTGACACGCCCCTGGTGGATGCACTGGGTCGAAATGGCGGTACTGGTCTTGGGTGGCTCATTGCTGATATGGACGCTCCCCGGCATCCTTTTGCACAGTGAGATAAGACGCACAAAAAGACATGCCGCCTTGCAACAAGGCAGTGATCAAAGAGGAAAGGTATCCCGTGAGCGCAGGGAGCAGCGGCGCGCGAGCGGGATCAATCTGAGACTTGCAGCGATGCTCTTCATTCTTCTTGCTGCAATCCTGTTCGGATCGGGCATTGCATTGTTCCACTTTGCGGGCCTGTTATTCGATGCCGCCAGCCTGTTCATTGCGTTCTCCATTATCCTGGGCAGCCTGCTGCTAAGCGTCTTCGTCGAGTCGGGCCATCAACAAAAAAGAACCGAACTCGCGCTACAGAATCAGCATGTCAAAGCCGCCAAGATTGCGGGCGAACTCGAGCGGCTGCGGCGATTCTTCTCGCCGGCTGTCGCGGACCGACTGCTCTCGGTCAGCAGCGAGGATCTGTACCGGCCACACCACCGGGAAATCGTCGTTCTGTTTCTCGACCTTAGGGGATATACCGCCTTCACCCAGAAACATGGGGCGGATGAAGTCATGCGCATCCTTGGTGAGTTCCATGCGGCCATGGGCGAGTTGATCTCGATCTACGATGCCACGCTGGAACGATTTGCCGGAGACGGGATCATGATCTTTTTCAACGATCCGCTCGAGATCCCCGATCCCGCCGCCAAAGCGGCAAGCATGGCCTTGCAAATGCAAGACCATTTCAATGATCTCAACAAAATCTGGGAACAGCGGGGCTACAGCCTCGCCCTCGGCATCGGCATTGCCCAGGGTGTGGCGACCATCGGTGCCATCGGGTTCGAGGGGCGGCGCGACTATGCCGCCATCGGGAGTGTCACCAATCTGGCTGCCAGGCTTTGTGGAGAGGCCGGCGGGGGACAGATCCTCGCATCGAGTACGGTGGCCGGCAATATCGGAAAAGCCGCGCGCGTTCAACCGGTTGGCGATTTGGTTTTGAAAGGCTTTCCCGAACCGGTCAAATGCTTTGAGATCTTGCCGGCACAGGATCATCGCGGTTAAGCACAGTTGTTGCCGCGCGCTTAAAATTCTGCCGATCTATTCCTACGCGTACAGGTGATCGAAAAAATCTCCAAAACCGGGTTACACAGTGCCTACACGAGAGCCGGAAAGCAAAAAACCCGGTCTTTTGAACCGGGCTAAGTGCTTGTTTGGTGGGCCCTCGCGGACTTGACCCGCGGACCAAAGGATTATGAGTCCTCTGCTCTAACCAACTGAGCTAAGGGCCCGAAACTGTCAGCCTTCGCTGTCCAGAAAGCTCTTCAACTTCTCGGAGCGCGAGGGATGGCGCAGCTTGCGCAGCGCCTTGGCTTCGATCTGGCGTATCCGCTCACGGGTCACATCGAACTGCTTGCCGACTTCCTCGAGCGTATGATCGGTGTTCATCTCGATGCCGAAGCGCATGCGCAGCACTTTCGCTTCGCGCTGCGTCAAGCTGTCCAGTATATCAGAAGTTGCGCTTCTCAGGCTCTCGTAAACAGCCGCATCGACCGGAACCGTGGTGTTCGAGTCCTCGATGAAATCCCCCAGATGCGAATCGTCGTCGTCGCCGACCGGCGTCTCCATCGAGATCGGCTCCTTCGCGATCTTCAGGATCTTGTGTATCTTGTCCTCCGACATTTCCATCTTCTCGGCCAGCGTCTTGGCATCCGCTTCCTGCCCGGTTTCCTGCAGAATCTGGCGCGAGATGCGGTTCATCTTGTTGATGGTCT
>VFSW01009935.1_pt1 | contig 13548 bp, 12 predicted proteins | sample 5358111 | NCBI WGS metagenome assembly VFSW01 (sample SAMN11554181, study PRJNA540505) | mine drainage metagenome | isolation source: sediment from site ElyBrook_90M | place: USA: Ely Copper Mine, Vershire, VT | collected 2017 | reverse complement strand
CAATACCCAAAGCCTAGTGGATCAATGAAGCCTTCGTCCTTATTCCATCAAGGTCTCGCCTTTGAGACCTGGGATCCTCGCACCTCAACCACCGAGATGGCGGGTGGCGCACCCTTGAATATGCACAACTGATTGGGTGGCAGGTTCAAGTCTGACTAACCCTATGAAGACGCGGTGCCCCAGGTCTCGCTTTTGAGACCTGGGATTCCTCGCACCTCAACCACCCAGATACTACTTCAAGCTGACCGTGGCCTTCAGAGGCAACTTGTCAGACGAGCCGCCGACCATGATCGTGTAGTCGCCAGGAACCAGCGTCCAGCCGTCCTTCTGCTCGTCGAAGATCGACAGATACTTCGGATCGACCTCCACCGTGACTGTCTGCTTCTGTTTGGCGTCCAGCTTCACCTTGGTAAAGCCCACCAGACGCTTCGGCGGCTCCTGCGCGCTGGCAGGCAGAGCGGCATAAACCTCCGCAATCTCCGCCCCGGAGCGACCACCGGTGTTGGCGACTGTAAAAGTCACCTTGACCGTCGAGCCCGGAGTAACCGTTAGCCCCGAATAGCTGTAAGTCGTATATGACAGCCCATAGCCGAACGGGAACAGCACAGCCTTGTTCTCCGCGTCATACCACTTGTAGCCCACCTTCACACCTTCGTCATATGGGCGTTCAAATGGCGGCAGTCCCTTGGCCCATTGCTCGGGTGAAGCCGGACCCGAGAAGTGTTGCGACTCCGGCGGCGGTTGCGTGACCGTGGGGTGAGGCAGGTCGGCGTCGCTCTTCGGGAATGTGTTGGGCAGCTTGCCGCTGGGGTTTACGCTCCCGAAAAGAACATTGCCCAGCGCATTGGCGCCGTCGCTGCCACCGAACCACGCTTCCAGGATCGCCGCCGGAGCTTCGACCCACGGCATGGAGACAGGGCTGCCCGTTTCGAGCACGACGATGGTGTGCGGATTGGCCGCCGCAACCTGCGCAATCAGGTTGTCCTGGTTCACGCCTTGATAAACAGGCAGAGCCAGTGAGGGCAGATCCATGCCTTCGCTTTCCCACTCGTATGCGAATACGATCGCCACATCCGCGCCCTTGGCCGCGGCCGCAGCAGCCGCCGGATCGGTGCCCGGATCATACTTCACTGTCGCCCTGGGAGCCCGCGCCTGAATCGCCTTCAGCGGCGACGTCGGAAACCAGATCTGTTCCTGCCAATGCGTCGCGCCCGTGCCGGCTGGCTTGATTGCGTTGCCGCCAATAGGGTCCACCTGCGCCGAACCGCCGCCGGAGATCATGCCCACATCCGAGTGCGCGCCAATCACCGCGATGGTGCGGATCTTTGCCGCGTCAAGCGGCAAAGCAGCCTTGTTGTTCTTGAGCAGTACGATGCCGCCTTCCTCGATCTTGCGCGCCGTCTCGAACCCCGCAAAGGGATCCACAACGCTGCGCTGCCGGGGATAGTCGATTACTCCCGCCGCAAACATCGAGCGCAGGATGCGGTGAACGTGCTCGTCCAGTTCCGAAGTCGGAATAGTCCCCGCCTCCACCGCGGCCTTGTACTTGTCGCCATAGAAAAACTTGCCCGGCTGCTCGTTATCCAGCCCGGCAGCCGACGCCTTCTCTGTGCTGTGCGTTCCGCCCCAGTCCGACAATACAAATCCAGGGAACTGCCAGTCCTTCTTCAGCACATCTGTCAGCAGCCACTTGTTCTCGCACGCAAAGTCGCCATTCACGCGGTTGTAAGAGCACATCACCGCCGCGGGATGCCCCTTGGTCACGCCAATCTCAAACGCCAGCAGATCGCTCTCGCGAGCCGCACGCTTGCTTATTGTGTTATTGACGGAATTGCGCCCGCTCTCCTGGTCATTGAAGGCATAGTGCTTGATGTCGCCGATCACGTGCTCCGACTGCGTTCCTTCAATCAGTTTGGCTACCAGTGTTCCGGCCAGCACCGGGTCTTCGCCCAGGTACTCGAAGGTACGTCCGTTGCGGGGCTCGCGGGTAATGTCCACGCCGCCGCCGAGCGACATGTTGTATCCCTGCGCCCGCAGTTCGCGCCCGATCAGAGCGCCGTATTCATACGCCGCGTCCACATCCCAGCTTGCTGCCGCGGCCACGTTGGCGGGCAGGGCAGTCGAGTAGCGGCCGTTCACGCCGCTCGATCGCACCCCGTAGGCCGCGTCGCTCATGTCGATTCCCGGAATACCCAGTCGTGGCACGCCAACCGCATAACCAACCCCGCGGTTCGACGGCGCGTTCTCAAGCGTGACGGGTTCGTCCGTCGGCATCCCGATGCCGTGCAGCAGGGCCACCTTCTCATCCAGCGTCATTTCCTTGAGCACCAGGTCCGCGCGCTCATCGGGCGAGAGGCTCGTGTTCATCCACGGACCGGTGGGAGCGGGTGCTGCCTGGTGCCGCTGGCAAACTGCCGTGACAGACAGGCAGGAAAGAACTGCAAACGCCAGAACCGGTGTTCCGGCCAGGGCGAAGCGGAGAGAGTGTTTCATTGATCCCCCATAGGTAAAACGTTTGTGTGAGCCGCTCCAATACTACCAACCAACTGACTCCATGGGCAGATCTCTCCGCCGCGGTTTACAAAACTTATGATTCCTCCACCATTTACCATGGATGGGAAGCAATATCGCACGGGCTTCGATGCCGTACCGCGAACGCCCCGGTCTTGAGGGAAAAAATGGCTGCACTGATCGATGCAATTGATGTAAAGCGCAAAATGTACTTCGAGTTTGAAAATGCGCCCTACTACTGTCTGGATGTGGAAGTCTCCACCCCCACCGCTCGCGGAGGCCAGACCCTCGTACGCCTCAAAATGCGTAACCTGCTCACCCGCGCCGTCTTCGACAAAACATTCAAGGCCAGCGACAAGTTCAAAAATCCCGACCTCGAGACCGTCGAGGCGTCCTATCTCTACAGCGATGCCGACGGCTCGTATTTCCTTGACCAGGTGAGCTTTGAAACCATAACCCTCGCCGCTGAAAGGCTCGGAGACGCGCTCGATTTCCTCGTCGAGGGGGCCATCATTCAGATCGACAAGTTCAACGGCAATCCCATCGGGCTGCAACTTCCTTCCCAGGTGGAGTTGAAGGTGGAATACACCGAGCCCGGCGTCCGCGGCGACACCGCCAGCGGCGGCGTTACCAAGTCCGCCAAGCTCGAGACCGGCCTCGAAATCAAGGTGCCTTTCTTCATCAAAACCGGCGAAGCCGTCAAGGTGTACACCGAAACGCGGGAGTTTGCCGGCCGAGCCTGAGGCCATCCTGAAGACAACTCAAGCGAATCTGCCTCCCCCAGTCGATGGATCATCCGCTGGCGGGAGGCTCGCCGCATTTAGCATGGGCAATCGATGCGTTCGTAGGTCCGATAGACCGGTTCCCACACGTAGGCACGCAACTGCTCTGCGAGCGTCGAGGGATTCTCAAGTCGGGCCACGCCCTCTGCAATCGCTTGCTTTGCCACGGCCTCCGCCACCACCAGCCCCACCCTGCGGGACTCCCCGATCGGCGGCAGCAGTGGGGCATTGCTGTCCTTGAATGTGGGCGACAGGGAGGCCAGCGCCCGGGCCGCTGCCATCATCATTCCGTCGGTCACCCGGTTGGCCTTCGACACCAGGATTCCCAGGGCCAGGCCCGGAAAGATGAACGAGTTGTTGATCTGCGAGATGCGGATCAACCGGCCGTTCACCTCAACCGGTGCGAAGGGGCTTCCCGTGCCCACCAGCGCCCGGCCGTCGGTCCAGCGGAGAAGATCCTCAGGCGTAGCCTCGGCCCTCGATGTCGGATTCGAAAGCGGAAAAATGACCGGCCGTGGCGTATGCCGCGCCATCTCGCGAACCACCTCTTCGGTAAATGCGCCGCTCTGCGCTGAAACCCCCGCCAGCACCGTCACTTTGGCATTCCGCACCACGTCCAGCAGCGAAATCGATCCCGGAGCGGACAGGCTCCACCCCGCCACGTCCTCTTTGCGGCGCGCCAGGGCAAGCTGGCTCTCCCGCAAGCCGGGCTCGCCTTCCACCAGCAACCCATGCCGGTTGAACGCATAAATCCGCCGCCGCGCTTCGCGTTCGGTCAACCCCTGGTCTTCCATCGCGGAGATGAGCAGGTTGATAATGCCCACCCCGGCCGACCCGGAGCCAAACATCGCGATGGTCTGATCCTTGAGCGGTATGCCGGTCGCGTTTACGGCCGCCAGCAGCGTTCCCGTGGTCACCGCGGCCGTGCCTTGGATATCGTCATTGAACGTGCAAAGCCGGTCTCGATACCGATCCAGAATGCGCAGGGCATTCTCGCCGGCAAAGTCCTCCCATTGCAGCAGAATGTGCGGCAAGCGACGTTCCACGGCACTCACAAACGCCTCGATGAAGTCGTCGTACTCCTGCCCTCGAACGCGGTGATGTTGCCAACCGATATAGATCGGATTGTCGAGCAGTCCCTGGGTGTCCGTTCCCACGTCCAGCAGGATCGGTAGGCAATGGTGCGGCGGTATGCCCCCCAGTGCCGTATACAGCGCCATCTTGCCGATCGGGATCCCCATACCCCCAGCGCCCTGGTCCCCGAGCCCCAGAATCCGTTCACCGTCGCTCACCACAATGCAACGAATCTCGTCGTAGCGCGAATCGGCGAGCATCTGGTCCATCAGGTGCCGGTTCGGGTAGCTGATAAAAAGACCCCGCGGTTTACGCCAGATCTCTGACAAACGCTGGCATCCTTCGCCCACCGCCGGTGTGTACACAATCGGCAGAAGTTCTTCAGTGTGGTGAGCAATCAGCGAGTAAAAAAGGGTCTCGTCGTTGTCCTGCAAGTCACGCATCAGCCGATACTTGCCAAAAGCGGTCGGCTCGTTGTCGAGCGCTTTTTTGCGCCGTTCCCGCTGGTCTTCGAGCGTGCCGATGCGCGGCGGCAGCAGCCCGTGGAGCGCGAAAATGTCACGCTCATTTTCGGTGAACGCTGTGCCTTTGTTCAGCCCGGGATGCAGCAGTAAGTCGAACCCGGAGAGGGCCGTGCGAATAACGTTGCCATTCGTGGGGGAAGCTTGATTGTCTGCGGACACTTGGGCCTTCTCCTGTGAGAGAGGTGAATTTCCCCGAGGGGAAGAACAACTAATCCTACTACTCGCTCACGGGAATGCAGTGACCGCCGACATATTCATTGGCGTCGCCGCGCATTATGCAAAGGTGATCAGAACCACCTCCGGCTCGGTCCCCACGCGCATCGGCGGTCCCCACGTACCGGCTCCGCTCGACGTAAAGACCTGCAGCTTGCCAAAGCCCTGCAACCCATAAGTGAACTCCCGGAAGACGCGCCGGGTAAGCCACGTGAAAGGAACCATCTGGCCGCCATGTGTGTGGCCGGAGAGCTGCAGGCTCACACCCGCCTGCTCCACGATCCCTAGGCGGTGCGGAACATGGTTCAGCAGCACGCTGGCTGGGCCATCGGCGAGCCCCAGGCTATCCAGAAAGATCTTCAGCTGTGCCGGATAGTTCGCATCGCTATACGAAACGCCAATCACCTGGAGTCCGTCCACATCCACCCGCTTGTTGTGGAGCACGTGGATACCCCCGCGAATCAGCGCCGCCGTATACTCCGCCGCATCCCCAAACTCTTCGTGGTTGCCACCGCAGAAGTAGATCCCCATCGACTCGGCCAGTTCGAAGAGGGGAGCCGCAACTCGTCCCGCATCCACCTTGGACCCATCAAACAGATCGCCGGCGATGAATACCGCTGCCGGGTTCAGACGCCGAGCCACATTCGCGATGCGCCGTGCAAAACCCGCGCCATTCACGTTGCCCAGGTGCAGATCGCTCACCAGCAGCGCGGTCCGCCCCCGCCACGCTTCCGGCAGGTTGGGCAGCTTCACCGTCACCCGCCGCTCGCGGATGTTCCGCGCGTTGAGCAAACCATAGATTCCGGCCGCGAACGCCAGGCCAAAGAGAGTTCCCGCAATCCACGGTCTGGCTGCAGCTTCCCCACCGGCCCCGCCCAGCCGCACACCAAAATCCACCGCCCAGCTTAGGCATGCCGCCCAGAAAAGAAAATTCAATAGCCCCAGCCAGACCGCCGCAATCTTGTAGATGAACGACACAAACCCGTTGCTGTAGCGGTACCCCAGCAGCGCGGCCGCTACAAAGCTGACCGACAGCAGAACCAGCGCGCCGCCCACAGGCCACGCCGTCGCCGGATTGAGCCTCCAGAAAGCCATCCAGGTGTGAAAAATGAACCAATGTGCAAGAGAAAGAAAGGCTTGCATCCCGCCGATCGCGAGAACTGGCCCCCATCGAAGCCCCGTCTTGCTGCTCGAAACGCGTGCATGATTCCACTGTGGACGAGCCAGACTCTGCGGCTCGTTCGCCGGCGTGAAAGAATAATCCATAATGTCATTGATGCGGCACAACGCGCTTGGTATCTACATTTCCATACCTTTTTGCCGGTCCAAGTGCACTTATTGCAACTTCGCCTCGGGCGTCTACCCGGTCAGCGAGCACAGCCGCTACATCGATCGCCTCATCCGCGACATGGCCGGCGCCGGCCCGTGGGCGGCAGGTTTAGGCGTGGATCTGCCCCGAACCGTGGACACAATCTATCTTGGCGGCGGAACCCCCACCCTCTTGGCTCCCCAACTCATCACCAGCCTGTTTGGTGCCCTCCGCTCCGAGTTCAATGTCGATCCCGATGCTGAAATCACCGTTGAATGTGCCCCCGGACAACTCGCGGATGGCGCGCTCGACGCAATCGTCGAAGCGGGCGTTCGACGCATAAGCCTCGGCGTGCAGTCCTTTATCGATCGCGAGGCCCACGAGAGCGGCCGCCTCCACGGGCGAGCCATCGTGTTGGAAGACCTCCGGCGGCTCCGTGCGGCCGGAATCCACAACCTTAACGTGGACCTGATCGCCGGTCTAGCCGGGCAGACCTTCGCCTCATGGGACGAGTCCCTCACTACCCTGATCGACACCGGCGTTCCCCACGCCAGCGTCTACATGCTAGAGGTGGATGAAGACTCCCGCCTGGGCCGCGAAATGCTCTCCGGCGGAGCGCGCTACCACGCGGGCCTGGTCCCGGAAGACGACGCCATCGCGCGGATGTACGAGACGGCAATCGACACACTGGCTTCCGCCGGGCTGGCGCAGTATGAAATCTCCAACTTCGGCCGTCCCGGCTTCGCCTCGCGCCATAATCTTCGCTACTGGGAGCGCCGACCGTACCTTGGTCTGGGCCTGGACGCGTCCTCCATGCTTTGCGAGACGATGTCGTCCCGGGACGGGGAGGATGCCGTGGGCTACGTCTTGCGCTCCAAGACTACCGACGAACTCAAGGCTTTTCTCGAAGCCAGCGAACCACCCGAGACCGCATGGCTCTCCCCCGACAGCCAGCACGAAGAGGCTTGGTTTCTCGGCCTGCGGCTCAACTCCGGGGTTGAGATTGCCTCGCTCCAGCGGGAGTTCGGACGCACCCACGTCGCCCGCGCCCTCGAAGTGGTCGAGCAACTGGTCATTGATGGACTGCTCACCTTCGACAGCGGCATCGTGCGACTCACCCCCCGCGGCAGGCTCATGTCGAACGACGTCTTTCAGGAGTTCCTCGGCCTCGCGGCGCAAGAGCACGCCGTCGGCAATCCAAGTTAGAGCCGGCGGCGCGTCCAAATCTACCAGGCCAACAGATCGTCTCCCGACGTGGGTGAAAGAAAAGCCACCGGCGCCGCCTGCTGTTCAGGTGGATCGCTGAAACACTGGATCGATTCCGGCCCCGCGCTCTGCGCCTCCCGCAGCACCTGCTCTGCCTCGCGCAGCACCACCACGGGCGAACGGCCCCGGCTGGCCGCGACCCCAAAACACGCGGAGAGCCGGATCGCCTGCCCGCCCAGGCGAAACGGGGCGGAGAAAACCTCCGCGCGCATCCGCTCCGCCATCAGCACGGCATTCTCAGAGTTGCACCCCGGCAACGCAACCAGGAACTCGTCTTTCCCCACTCGCCCCAGCAAATCGTAACTGCGCAGCAGGCGCTTCACACGTCCCGCCACATGCACCAGCAGGTCGTCGCACGCGGACATCCCCAGCCGCGCGTTCCAATGGCCGAAGTCATCGATATCGAACAGGATCATGCACAGTGTCGTGTTCATTCGCTGCACCCGGTCCGTCTCCCGAAACAGCATCGAGAGCAGCGTCGCGCGGTTGTAGGTGCCCGTGAGCGGATCGGTCTGCTCATGCACCGCCGAGGTCTCGCGCAAATGCTCTACTTCAACCATCCGCTGGTGGCTGCGCAGGACCATCTCCAGCCGCAACCGCCAATACGCAGCTTGCGCCGAGGCGGGAATCAGATCGTCAACCGCCCCCTCTTCCAGGCGATCCATCCACTCATCGGCAATCGTTTCGGCAATCAGAACCACCGGGAACCTTCGCCCCCCTGCCGCGGCCCGGATCGCCGCCAGCATTTGTTCCGTCTTCACTCTAGGTAGACGCACGTCCAGCAACACCAGTGCGGGCGCGCCCAGCCTCGACAAACTTGCCAGCGCGGCTTCGGCGGAAAACGCGATTTCAACCCGCGCCCCCAGCGCCACCAGGACAGGTTCCATTTCCGACAGAAGTGCGGGCTGGTCGGACGCAAGCAGAAATGCAGGCTGTGGTTTCGAATGCATCGGGTCAATTCCTCGTTACCCCATGCATCGGCGATGATTAGAAATAATTTAGAAATACGGGCAGAAATGTTGGCCATTTCCAATGACTTTCGAGTTCCCGCGATGGTGCCGTCCGTAATCCAGGCCTCTCCCACTAATGAAAAAGGAGCCGCGGCTGCGGCCCCTTTTTCGTGAATCCCGGCAAGTCGGAATTCCAAAACACTAATCGACGAAATCCACCTTCGGTGCAATGGGAATGATGCCGCGCTCGTAGCCCAGGTCCAGCAGCTTCCGAATCGCCTCCCGCCCGTCAGCTCCATAATCCAGCGTGCGGTCGTTAACATACATGCTCACAAAGCGGTTGGCCAGAGAGGTGTACAGATCCCGCGCAAACTGCATCGCGTACTCCAGGGCCTGATCCCGATGATCCAGCGCATGCTGGATGCTGTCGCGCAGCGCCTTCGAGATGATCTTGTGCGATTCCGCTCCCAGCGAGCGGCGAATCGCATTCCCGCCCAGCGGCAGCACCAGCCCGGTGGTCTCGCGCCACCACACCCCCAGATCGATCACTTTGTACAGTCCGCTCGAAGAGTAGGTGAGCTGGCCTTCGTGGATAATCAGGCCCGCGTCGTACTTGCCCGCCAGGATGGCCGGGATAATCTGGTCGAAGGGAACAACCACGGTTTCGATATCCGGATTGAAAACCTTGAGCGCCAGGTAAGCCGTCGTCAGGGTGCCGGGAACAGCAACCCGAATCTTGCCCAGGTCGCCCGGTGTAAGTGGACGGATCGATACAACCATCGGTCCGTAACCCTCGCCCACGCTGCCGCCGCAGCCCATCAGCGTGTAGTTCTCCTGCAGGTACGGATAGGCGTGGAAGCTGATCGCCGTCACGTCGAAGAATGCCTCGTACTGCGCCCGGCGATTCAGCGTCTCGATGTCGCAAAGCGTGTGGCTGAAGCGGTATCCCGGAACACGCACCTTGTTTGTGGCCAGGCCATAAAACATGAATGCGTCGTCGGAGTCGGGACTGTGGGCGATTGAAATCTCGCGGACGGCCGCAGCCGCTGAGGGTTCAGATTGCTGGATGCTCACGGAGTGCAAGGTTCCTTTCAACGGGGAAGCTAGTTGGTTAGATGTGGCGATGAGTGGGAACGGCGCAGACGCTGCCAGCCCGCGGCGAGCCCGGCGGCAGCGGCGACTTTCAGTGCATCGCCCGGCAGAAACGGAAGTATCGATTGCGTCAGCACCATCTGCGCCGACGCGTGAGTAAGCACAGACAGCCACACCGCGCCGCCCGCCAGGATCGTCAGGTTACCTGCGCCCGCGCTCACCAGCGCCCAGCCAAACCCGCGCTGCCCGCGGCGCCACAGGAACGAAATCAAAAACGCAGCCACCGGGTAGGCGAGAAGATAGCCTCCGGTCGGGCCAAATAGGTGAGCCAGTCCTGAAGCCGTCATCGGCGCGGGTGCAAACACCGGAAGTCCCAGCGCGCCTTCCAACAGGTACGTCCCCAGCGTCGTCGCAGCCACGCGCGGCGCCAGCAGCAGCCCCAGCACCAGTACGGCAAAAGGCTGAAGCGTCAGTGGCACGGGAGTAAAGTAGAGGGGCAACACCACGTGTGCGCAGGCCGCCACAAAGGCGCTCCCCACCAGCACAATGCCTGCACTGCGCAGCCACGCATTCGGAGCCGCCGCAGGTACCGCACCCTGTGCCAACTGCACTGGAGTCTCGCTGTTCATAGAGCTTCCTCCCATTCAAATCTCGGTTTCGTCGGCCTTGCCGGCGACAGCCTCTTTGTTTTCCGGCCGTTTCCGCTTGCGCTCGGTATGCTCACGCCAAATATGATGGGCCGCGCCCGCGGACACGATCAGGAGCGCCCCGACAGAGACGAGAAGAACAATGATTAGCCAGCGCATTGGGCATAGAATCGGTTCTCGATTCACGTTGCCCGCCTGCTTCAAAACATCGTTGGCTTCCCATCTCCCCCAAACACAGCGATCCCCTTGGGAGTCGCCTGGGTTCATAAAAAAGCCGCTTGAAAGCAGTGGTTTCGGGCAGCAACAATCGGGAAACCGCTGTTGCCAAGAATATCAGACGGGGTCAGCCTCTCTCTGCTCCCCGCACCGCGTTTTCATTACCGTTGGCGATTACTGCCTCAGGGCCGCCGGAGACTCGCCTGCATCCACTCCAGGTAGCCCGCGTTTCCCGCATCCACCCGCACCACCAGGAACTCCGGCGTCCGGTAGCTGTGCAACGCCATCAGCCGCGCCTCCAGGGCCGCCAGCAAGCCTTCGCCGGTCTTCAACAACAGCATGGTTTCGCTCGACGACTCCACCGCGCCCTCCCAGTGGTAGATCGACTCCACTCCGGGAATCAGCGTGGCGCATGCCGCCAGCCGCTCCTCCACAAGCGTGCGCCCCAGGCGGCCGGCTTCTTCGGGGTTGGCTGCGGTTGTCAGAACAATGCGGGCTTCCATCGTCGATTCAGGCATGCGCAAAGTGTACGAGCACGATCCAATCCTCCGCCGCCTTTTTTGCATCCCAGTGACTATGCCGCCGCTGCTCCATGCAATTCGCCTGTATCAATCTTCTCAACGCCGCCAACTTGCCGAGCCGAGCCAAGTGTTGCAGTATGGACGTTGCAGTCCGCAGTGGCGGACGCGTGGAGAAAGATGATGAGCTCAGCGATCAAGTTCGGCACCTCCGGTTGGAGGGCCATCGTGGCAGACGAGTTTACCCTGGCCAACATCCGCCTCGCCGTGGCGGGCATTGCCGCCTACGTCAAAACCCAACCGCAGCCCCACCGCGTCCTGGTTGGCCGCGATCCGCGTTTTCTGGGCGAGTCATTTGTGGCGGAGGCTGCCCGCGTCCTTGCCGGAGCCGGCGTCACTCCCATCGTGATCCCCGATGCCGCGCCCACCCCCGCCATCGCCTACGCCGTACGCAATCGCAAGACATCCGGCGCCATCAACTTCACCGCGTCCCACAATCCGCCCGAGTACAACGGCATCAAGTTCTCCACCCACGACGGCGCGCCCGCCCTGCCCGAAGTTACCAAACAAATTGAAGCGGCCATCGAGCAGCTCGTCTCCAGCGGCGCAGGCATTCCCACCGCCAACCCCCCGTCTCAGGGCTTTGAAACTGTCGATGTCAAGCCGGCATTCCTCAGCCGCCTCAGCGAACTCGTGGACCTCATGGCCATCGCCAAATCCGGAATCAAGGTTGTCTTCGATCCCTTCTGGGGCGCCGGACGCGGCTATAGCTGCCACGTCCTTCGTCAGGCCGGCGTCACCGTTGAAACCGTTCACGACTATCGTGACGTGCTCTTCGGCGGCCACGCTCCTGAGCCCGATGACCACCTCCTCGGCAATTGCAAAGCCAAAATGAAGGAGATCGGCGCGGCCATCGGCATCGCCACCGACGGCGACGCCGACCGCTTCGGCATCGTGGACCAGAACGGAACCTTCATCCAGCCCAATTACGTCATCGCCCTCCTGTTCGACTATCTCGTCGAAACCCGCGGCTGGAAGAACGGCGTGGCCAAGAGCGTGGCCACCACCAATCTCGTTAACGCGCTGGCCGATCACCACAAGGTGCCTCTCTACGAAACCCCCGTAGGCTTCAAATACATCGGCGAGCTCATCATCGCCGACAAGATCGCCATCGGCGGCGAAGAGTCCGCCGGCCTCACCATCCGCGGCCACGTCCCGGAGAAGGACGGCATCATTGCCGGACTCCTCGTTGCGGAGATGGTGGCCACTCGCCGCAAGAGCCTCGGAGTGCAATTACGGGAATTGTTTGCCAAGGTTGGTTCCTTCTATCCAGTTCGTGAGAACTTCCGCTTGACCCCGGAGGTAAAAGCCGCGTTCACTGAGAAGTTGAAGGCTGATCCCACCGAACTTAGCGGACGCAAGGTCACCAGTGTGGTCCGCACCGACGGGCTCAAGCTGATTTTGGATGACGGCTCCTGGGTCTGCTACCGACTCTCGGGAACCGAACCCGTTGTACGGGCCTACACCGAAGCCCGCAGCGAGAAAGACATGGAGTCGCTGAAGGCTGCGGCCGAAAAATTTGTGATGTCCTAGGCTGAAAAGTATGCAATGTCTGGGCTGAAAGATTTGCGATGTCTTGTACCACCGTTGTAAATCGCAGATTCCGGGGGGAGAGCCGGAGCTTCGGCCCCCGGAAAGCGCCAAGAAGCACTGTCATCCTTCGATTCAGGACATTGGCAATCGATCTCCTGGCAATCGGGTTTGGCAATCGAAGTTGATTCAGGGAAGGGAACTGACTTCAGCCCTTACATGAATCGCGCAGAACAACCGGGGCTTTAGCCCCTCAGGGAATCCGGGTAATCGAGGTTCAATGCAGCAGGAATTCAATCGCGAAGAAAAGACCGTGGGCTCACCTGGAGCCGGAGCTTCGACGGCTCCCATCCCCAGGCGCGCGCTCGACTGGTCCCTTCGCGTCTGGCGTCCTGCGGGAACCGCCGTGGCCGTGTTCCTCGCCCTCATGCTCGGTTGGCACGTGGTCAACGGCAAGCACGGCCTCTCCGTCTGGCAGCAGAAACGTGTGGAAGACCGTCAGTTGCAAAAGGAGATCCAGAGCCTTCAGCAGGAGAATGCCCGTCTGCGCGGGCGCATTGACCACCTGAAGTCCGATCCCGAAGCCATCGAACACGAAGCCCGCGAAAAACTCCACTACGCCAAGCCCGGCGAAGTCATCTACGCTCTGCCCCCCGACCCGCCTGCCCAATCCCAGCCCACCGGCAAATAAACTCGAATTCGCAAAAGCTCACATGCCGTCAGGCGATATCGCTCCGGTGATATCTCTCCATCGGCCCGTCCACCCCGGAACCCTCGGAATCCGGCGTCTCGCTCCACAAGTCTCTCCCGCCAGGGAACAACCGATTGTTCGGCTGCGTAGAACTCAACACGGCGC
>VFSW01009933.1_pt1 | contig 13552 bp, 12 predicted proteins | sample 5358111 | NCBI WGS metagenome assembly VFSW01 (sample SAMN11554181, study PRJNA540505) | mine drainage metagenome | isolation source: sediment from site ElyBrook_90M | place: USA: Ely Copper Mine, Vershire, VT | collected 2017 | reverse complement strand
CGGCGCGGCGGCGGGCATCACCGTCAACATTTTGAAATTCGCGGTCGGCCGCGCGCGTCCGGAGCTGTGGCTGGGCACGTATCACCGCGTCCGCGGAGTGGCGTCGTCGTTCCCGAGCGGCCACACCATCGGCGCGTTCGCTCTCGGCGGCGTACTGATCCTCGGCGCACGGTCGCGAACCCTGCGCGCGGTCGCGCTGCTGCTGGCGGTTGCCGTGGCCGTTTCGCGCGTGCTGGCCTTGCGACATTGGACTTCGGATGTGGTCGCTTCCGCTGCCCTCGGATTGCTCTTCGCAGCGATGTTGCCGCCGACTGGGAACCGGTAACCGGCACCCGCTAACCGGCAACCGGCTTGCACAGTCCAGGCCGCATGAGATGGACTGGAATCTATTTTTTGGGCTTCCTGGTCATGCTGGGCGGAGTCATCGCTGCGCTCTGGAAGCTCGGGCAATCCACAGAATCGGCACGAGCTGGACGATCATCGGAATCGTGATCGCGATCGGCATCGGAGTCATGGTCGCCGTTGCCAACGGCGGGAAGAAAGAGTCGATCCGGATCGAGAAGTAGCTACGCTTCCAGCTCGGCGAAGTTCACGCTGACGAGCCGCGAGCAGCCCGCCTCCTGCATGGTCACGCCGTAAAGGATGTCGGCGGCCTCCATGGTGCGGCGTGAGTGCGTGATCATGATGAATTGCGTGTCGCTCGAAAGCTCGCGGACGAGGCGCACCAGGCGTTCGTTGTTGACCTCGTCGAGCGGCGCGTCGACTTCATCGAGAATGCAGAACGGGCTGGGCTTGGTGCGAAAGATGGCGAACAGCAGCGCGAGCGCCGTCAGCGCTCTCTCGCCGCCGGACAGCAGGGCGATGGACTGATTCTTTTTCCCGGGCGGCTGGGCGATCAGCTCGATGCCGCTTTCCAGGATGTCTTCCTCATCGAGCAGTTGCATGCGCGCGGTGCCGCCGCCGAAGACGGAGGCGAAGATTTCACCGAATGACCGGTTCACGGCGTCGAACGCGTCGCGGAAAAGATCGCGCGACGTGGTGTTGACGTTGCGGATCGTCGCGCGCAGCGATTCGATCGCCTGCACCAGATCGTCGCGCTGCGTGCGGAGGAACGACTCGCGCTGCTCCAGCTCCTGATGCTCCTCGATGGCCAGCACGTTGACCGGCCCGATGCGCTCGATCGATTCCCCGAGGCGCGCCACGTCGCTTTCGAGAGCGGCGCGCGCCTCATCGTCGGCCGGCGGCTCCACGTCGGCGAGCGCGTCGACTCCGGCATGCAGATCGAGCGCGATCTGCTCGCGCAGAAGATCGAACGCCGCGTTGGCGCGGTCGTGCCGGCGCTCGGCCTCGAACAGCGTGTCCTTGGCGGTGTTCCAAAGCTCGCGCGAGGCGACGGCCCGCGTCTGCAGCTCCTGCACACGAACTTCCAGATCGGCGACCTCGGCCTCCAGCGCCACGCGCGTTTCGCCCGCATCGTGCAGGCGTTGCATCGCCGACTCGAGCTGTCCCCGCGCGTCCTCGGCGGCCGACTCGGTCTCCTGCTGCCTGCGCCGGAGCGACTCGATCTCCTGCTGCAGCTGCGTGGCCCGCGATCCGAGGGAGAGCACGACGCGCGAGAGGTTCTCGTGCTCGCGCTCCGCGGCGTGCACGACTCCGCTCTGCGTCTCCACGTCGACGCGGGCGCGCGCAGCGACGTCGGTGATCTGTTCGAATTCGGCGCGCGACGCGGCGAGGCTCTCCTCGTGGCTGCGAATCTGCTCGTGCGTGTCGCGCTCGCGCTGCTCCAGCGCCTGAAGATCGCCGATGGCGGCGTCGCGGCGTGAGGCCAGTTGCGACTTCTCCTCGATGTAGAGCGCCTGTTCCTCGGACGTCACGGCCAGCTCGCGCTCGAATCGATCGAGCTCCAGAAGAGCGCGATCGCGATTTTCACGCTGGTCGCGCATCGCGCTCTCTGCCGTGCGCGCCCGCTCTTCGGCGAGAATGCGCGCATCGTCGGCCGCGCGGAGCTCGTCCTCGACCTGCTGCAGCTCCGCGGCGATGCCGGTGGCGCGCGACTCCTCGCTCCCCAGCAACGACTGCAGGTCCGCGAGCTCGCGCTTGAGCGAGAAGACGCCGGGTGTGGCCCCTTCGGCCTTTCCGCCGACCAGCAGCGGGCCGCGCACGATGTCGCCGTCGAGGGTGACGAACGTCGCCTGCGGCTGCTGCCGTGCGCGATCGATTGCCTCGCGCAGATTGCCGACGATGTAGGCCTCCGGGATCGCCGCGCGGACGGCGTCGGCCACGGGGCCATCGCCGAGCACGGCATGGTGCGCGGTGCCGCCGGCTGAAGCCGCTGCGCCATCCATCGTCAGAAACGCGCCGCGTCCCGCACCTCGGTGGCGAAGCCGGGCGATGGCTTCGATGGCCGTGTTCGCATTCTCAACGACCGTGGCCTTCGACACCTCGCGCAGCAGCATGTCGAGCGCTGCTTCGAATCCCTGACTGGCGTGCACCGACTCCGAAGCGGACGCGGCGTTCGGAATCAGCTCGAGAATGGCCCGCCGGACGTCCTCATCCTGCGACTCGAGTGAAATGAGCAGCGTGCGCAGCGAATCGATCTTCCACGTGGTCTGCGAGACGCGATCGCGCGCGCTGGCGAGCGATTCGCGCATGCCGTCGCGTTTTGCGGAGAGCTCGTCGCGATGGGTGGCGGCATCGCGCGCGGCATGCTGCGCCGCGACGAGGGCTGCTTCGGCGGCGCGGAGGGCGCTGTCCCATTCGCTCATGGTCATGCGCGCGCCGTCGCGGCTGTGCGCCGCCTTGTGGGCCGCGTGGGTCAGCTTGCCGGGGGAGAACTGGCGTTTCTCGACGGCGACCTCGATCTGATGGACCTGGTTGCGCGATTCGGAGAGACGGGCAATGGTCCGCATCAGCTCTTCGCGCGCGGCGGCCAGCGCTTTTTCGCCCCCGCGTACGGCGTCCGATTTCTCCTGCCGCTCGCGCTCGAGCTGATCGGCGATCGCGCGCAACCGGTTGCGCTCGCCGCGGGCCGCTTCCAGCGCCGCGGTCTTCTGTTCGAATTCGATCTGCTGCTCGGCGGCTTCGCGCTCCACGGAATCGATTTGCGACCGCGACGCTTCGATCCGCGTCCGCAGATCGGTGCCGTTCACTTCGGCCTGCTGCAGAAACGAGCGAAGGCGCTCCACTTCGCCGCCCAGTCCAGCGATTTCCTCGCGCACGGCGGACGCGCGCGCGGCGCCGGTGGTCAGAAGGTTGCGGTTCTCCGCCAACTCCGCTTCGTCGGTGGCCAGCTGCGCCGCGAGCTCGCTTTCACTCGCCTGCGCCGCCGCGACGCTGCCCCGCGCCGACTGCTGCTCCGACTGCGCGGCGACGATGCGCCCTTTGTACAGAGCTCGCTTCGCGGTAGAGAGCTGTTCGGACAGCTCGCGATGCCGCCGCGCTTTTCCCGCCTGACGCTTCAGCGAATTGAGATTGCGCGTCACCTCGGACAGCGTGTCGTCGATCCGCAGCAGATTCGCCTGCGTCTCTTCGAGCTTCAGCTCCGCGGCGCGCCGTTTCGTTTTGTATTTCGTGATCCCCGCCGCCTCTTCGATCAGCCGCCGGCGGTCCTGCGGCTTGTTGGAGAGGATCAGGTCGATCTTTCCCTGCTCCATCACCGAGTAGTTGCGGATGCCGAGGCCGGTATCCATCAGGATGTCGGAGATGTCCTTCAACCGGACACGCCGGCCGTTGAGGCGGAACTCTGACTCGCCGGTGCGAAACACGCGGCGATGCAGCGTGATCAGGCCGTCTTCGGCGGCCGGATGGCCGTTGTCGCTCCGGAGCGTCAGGGTGACTTCGCCCATCGACAGCGGGCGCCGGCGCTCCGATCCCTGGAAGATGACGTCCTCCATCGTCTCGCCGCGGATGTGCGTGGCGCGGTTCTCGCCGAGGACCCAGAGGATCGCATCGCAGATATTCGACTTTCCGCAGCCGTTCGGGCCGACCACGGCGGTCAGCGCGGCGGGGAAGGCGAGTTGTGCGGGATCGTAGAACGACTTGAAGCCGTTGATTTCGAGCTTTTCGAGACGCAGCATCGAGCCGGGTCGAGACTAACACGAACTGCAAGCGTTGACACAAACCCGCCGCACATGCTCCAGTGCGATCGAAAGTGCCGAGGGCCGAGTCGATCGATCGCTTTCTGCGCCGGGAAATTGACCTCGGCAGTTTTGCCTCGGCCGTGTACGCGGTTGGCTCGCCGCACGGGATCGAAATCGAAGGGGCGCTCGGCAACGCGGTCGCCGTTCCGTTTCGCATTCCGGCGACGCTGGAGACGATCTTCGATCTCGCTTCTCTGACGAAACCGCTGGTCACTGCGGTGCTGACTCTACAGGCCGTAGCGAACGGGACAGTCCGCCTCGACGATCAATTCCGCGGATACTCGTATCGAGAGCTGCTGACCCACACGTCGGGACTGCGGGCCTGGATGCCGCTCTACGCGCACGGGGATTACCTTGACACCATTCTGAAAAAAGGACTCGAGGCGCCGCGCGGGACGAAGGTCATCTATTCCGATCTCAATTTCATTCTGCTGTGGTACGCGCTGCGCGAGCTCGGGATCGGGTACCGCGTTCCGATCCCGATCGAAGACGCGATGTTCCATCCGCCGGCGACGCTTCGCCCGCGGATCGCTGCGACCGAGTGGGGGCAGCGCTACGAGGCGAAGATGGCAAACGGTCCCGCGCAGCGCGACGGCTTGATCTGGGGCGAGACGCACGACGGCAACTCGTTTTTCGCGGGCGGCACTGCGGGGAACGCAGGCCTCTTCGCCACGGCGCGCGCGGTGTTCCGTCTGGCGCAGGCGTGGGCGAATGCCGAGATTCTGCCGCGCGCGCTGGTCGAGGAGGCCACGCGCAATCACACGCCGGGCATGGATGACGCACGCGGATTCGGCTGGCAGCTCCCAACCGGCAGCGAGGCGACCTCGATGCTATCGCCGCGCGCCTACGGGCACACCGGATTCACCGGCACGTCGGTGTGGAACGATCCCGATCGCGACCGCATCATGGTTTTGCTCACGAACCGCGTGCATCCGTGCGCGGCGCCGATCGCCATGCAGCGGATCCGCGGCGCCTTTCACCGGCTGGCGCTGGAGCGCTGAGCCCACACGCTTCCCGGCGCCCATGCCGCCGCTTTGGCGCGAAGGGCGGCCGCGCGATCGGGGTCGCCCGCGGCTTCCGACAGCTCGGCGTACATCCAGAGCGTCTCGGCGAGCAGCGGATCGGGATCGGTGTAGTCGTCGCGGAACCGCGTCTCCAGCAGCTCGACATTGTCGCGGAAGATTCGAAGCGCATCGTCGCGCTTGCCGGCGCGAAGAAGGACGAACGCGAGCTCGAGCGCCTGGAACTCCTGGATCTGCGGATAGAGCGCGATCTGCTCTTCCATCAGCCGCTGCGCCTCGCCGAGATCGCGGCCGAGGTGTGCGAGCGAGAGCGCGATTCCCTCGCGCGCGGCGGGATCGTCCGACTTGCGATAGGCGGCGATCGCCTCGTCGAACCGGCCGAGGAGCTTGAGCGCTTCCGCCCGATGCAGCCAGTCCTCGCCGGCGGCTGCCACCGCCTCGTCGTACTTTCCCTGATGGATGAGCTGCTGCACGCTCGTCACAGGCTTCTGGGCAAACATGTACAGCAGCGCCCAGATCACGCTGGCGATGATGACGAGTGCGATTGCGATGGTCACAATTCTCAGCTCTCTGTTAACTCTGCATTGTCATTCCGAGTCCCGCAGAGCGGGACGAGGAATCCCCTGCAATTCGAAAGGGATCCCTCGCGCTCTACGGCGCTCGGGATGACAGAACGCGACTTAACGGTGAACAGCTTACCTGCTAATGCGACGCGGTCGCCGTCTTGCCTGGCGTGGGGGCCGGCTGTGGGGGAGGGGCGACCGCTCCCGGCTCGACGAGCAGGGTGCGCATCGCCTTCGGATTCCCGTCGTATTGGAAATGCAACGCGGGCATGGGGAGCGCCTGTGACTCCTGCGACTGGCTGTTCAGGTCGGCGATGTCGGTCAGCGGAACCGCGGGCGCGCTGGAAACGTCGGCGACGTTTCGCTGGGCGATGAAGGCATGCACCCCGGCGAGGATCACCAGGAGGACGACGATGCCGGCAGCGATGACCACTCCCTGGCGATGGCGCGCGTACTCCAGCACGCCTTCGGTCAGGGAGACTCTGCGCGGATGAAATTCCTCCTGCAGGATCGCCTGGGTGTCGACGGCTTTTTCTCCGGTATGCGGATCGGCGCCGCAATACGGACAGACACGCGCGGCCGCGTCAATATCGTGATGGCAGCCGGCGCAAACGGCCTTATCCACCATTTCCATGGAAGAGTATATCGACTGCCACGCGCGCCTGGACCGGCATGCCGTCTGCGGTCGCCGGCCTGAATTGCCATCCATGCACGGCAGCCACCACCGCGTCGATGTTCGGAATCGGTTCGTCCACTTCCACATCGTCGACATGACCGTCCGGACCGACGGTGACGGTCAAATGCGCCGTGGTGTCCTGATCGAACATGAGGTGTGGGAGCGGCTTGTAGATCGGAACGGCCACGGTGCGGACCTGCTCAGCCGGGCCCTGTCCGGCGGGCGGCGCCGATTCCGATGATGCCTCCGGCACCGGTTTCGGCGGAGTATTCCGGTATGGCTGTCCCGTCAGCGCCCGCGGGTCGGTCGTGTTGTTGGCCTGCTGCGCTTCCTTCAGCGCCTCCGCTTTCGCCTGGGCGGCCGCTTCGGCGTACTGCTGCGACGGCAGCGCGGTGGTGTCGTTCGGCTGTTGCGCAGGCGTGGCAGCGGGCGCGCTGGTGATCGGCTCTTCGAGCGCCCCCGCGGTATCCGACCCGGCGAACGGGACCAGGGTCACGTTTTTCGGCGGAGTCGGATTCGGATTGGCGTCGGCCGCCGCGGCGCTCATCGTCCTCTCCTGCGCCGCCCTCGCTTCCTTTTCGTCGAGACCGCGACTGAGCGATCCGACCACGAAGGCGATGACCACCAGTGCGACGAAGCCAGTCGCGGCCAGGATGGTGTTTCTCGGTCGATGCCTTGGCGGCACGTAATGGGTCGCTGGCGGCACCTCCTCGGGTGAGGGAGGCGGCTCGCTCTGGTCCCAGTTACAGAACGGGCAGATGCGCGCATATGCATCGATCTTCCGGGCGCATCGAACGCATGGTTTTCGTTCCGGCATCTCGCTTCGATTTTTGCAACCGGCATACCGTCGCGGAAAGATGCGTCCTACAATGGTTTCCATGGCTGTGCCCGAACAAAGCCTCGGGCCGTATCGCTTGATCGAGCGCATCGGCGCCGGCGGAATGGGAGAAGTGTGGAAGGCCGAGGACAGCCGGCTCGGCCGTTTGGTGGCCATCAAGATCGTCGCACCGGAAGTGGCCACCGACCCGGAAGCGATCGTTCGCCTGAGGCGCGAGGCGCGCATGGCCGCGCAGCTCAACCATCCGAACATCGCCATGATTCACTCCATCGAGGAGTCTGACGGGGTGCTGTTCGTGGTGATGGAGTTCGTCGAAGGGCAGCCGCTGTCGGCGCTCATCCGCCGCGGCGCTCTTCCGGAAGGAGAGCTCTGTAGAATCGGCCGCTGCGTCGCCGATGCCCTGGCCGAAGCGCACTCCAAATCGATCATCCACCGCGACATCAAGCCGGACAACATCATCGTTTCCGGGCCAAAGGTGAAGGTGCTCGACTTCGGCATCGCCAAGCAGGTCGGCACTTCCGGATCGACTTCCGACGCGCCGACGGCGACGTTCATGACGCAGCAGGGGATGATCGTCGGCACGATCCAGTACATGTCGCCGGAGCAGGCTCTCGGCAAGCCGCTCGATCCGCGAACGGACATCTTTTCACTCGGCGTCGTGCTCTACGAAGCGGCCACGGGACGCCTGCCGTTCCAGGGTGAAACCGCCACCGACACCATGACTCGGATCATCCGCGACGACCCGCAGGAGGCCGTGCGCGTCAATCCGGCGATCTCGCCGGCGCTGAACGCGGTGATCCGCCGCTGCATGAGGAAAAATCGCGAGGAACGGTACGCCACCGCGGCCGACCTGGCGCGGGCGCTGGAGCTGCAGCTCGGGCGGGCCACGACGGCGCGCACGGCGGCGAAACCGACCGTCTTGACCGGATCGCGACTGCAGACGATCCAGAGTCCGAAGAAGAAATCGCCGCTCGGATGGATCGCCGCTGCGATTGTCGTTCTGGCCCTCGGCGCCGGCGCCGTGGTCCTGCGGCATCGCAACGCAGTTGTTGCCGCGACCGCCTCGCCCGCCGCAACCCAGCCGAAAGCGCCTGCGCCGGTGACCAGCGCTCCCACGCAAACCGCGGTGACCGTGACCGCGCCGGCGCAGCCGGCCGCAACCGTCGCCGATGTCGCACCGCCTCCGGTCCCGGCACAAACGGAGAGCACTCCCGTCCCCGTCGCGCAAAGCGTGCAACCGCCTCCGCAGAAGCCGCGCGGCGAATCGGCGCGCCAACATTTCCAGCACGGCGAGCGCGCGCTGTTGAACCGCAACTTCCCGAAAGCGATCGAGGAATATCAGATGGCGCTCGATCACAAAGAGAATCTCAAGGACCGCGAGCGCGCGCTCTGCCACCTCGGCATCGCGGTGGCCATGCACAACCGGATGCAGGCGCAGCGCCTGGGGCGCGAGATCGAGTTCCGCTGGCCCGGCGATCCCGACCTCGAAATGATCCGCGACTCCTTTGCGCCGGCGGGCGGGCAGCAGCATCCGTTTCGCCGGCGGCCGCGCTGATTCCGCGTGATCTTCACGGACTCGCACTGCCACTTGACGATGTCCGACGCGGATGCGCTCCTTTTGCGCGCCCGCGATTCCGGCGGGCGCGGGTTCGTGGTCCCCGCAACTAATTGCGGCGATGCGCCGCGCGCGACAGCGACGGCGAAGGCGCACGACGGCGTCTGGGCGGCGGTCGGATTCCATCCGCACGATGCGAAGGACTGCGACGAGCGCGCGTTCGCGGAAATCGAGAGGCTGGCGCGGGAGCCGCGCGTGGTGGCCATCGGCGAGGTGGGGCTCGACTATCACTACATGCACTCGCCGCGCGAGACGCAGATCGAAGTTTTTCAGCGACACATCGATCTCGCGATGCGCCTCGATCTGCCGGTGATTGTCCACAATCGCGAATCCGCCGAGGACATGCTGCGAATCCTCGACCGCGGGAAGGCGATTCTGCATTCGTTCACGGAGTCGTACGAGGTCGCGGCGACGCTGCTCGATCGCGGATTCTTCATCTCGTTTTCGGGCATCCTCACGTTCCGCACCGCGGAGCCGCTACGCGAATGCGCGCGGAAATTGCCGCGAGACCGCGTTTTGATCGAGACAGACACGCCGTACCTCGCGCCGGTGCCGTTTCGCGGACGGCAGAACGAGCCGGCGTACGTGATCAAGGTCGCCGAGCTTCTGGCATCGCTCTGGGGAGTTCCGCTGGCAACTGTTGCCGAAACGACGACCGCAAATTTCGAGCGGGCGTTCTCGGTTACAGTGCCGCGATGACTCCCGATCTGTCAGTCGTCTTTCCGGTGTTCAACGAGGAGGAGAACATCGTTCCCCTGCTCGAGGAGATCGCGACGGCGTTGGAAGGGCAGCCGTGGTCCTACGAGATGGTTGCGGTCGACGACGGATCCCGCGACCGCAGTCTGGAGATTTTGCGCCAGAGCCGCGCGAAATATCCGAACCTTCGCGTCCTGGCATTCGCGAAAAACTGCGGCCAGTCGGCGGCGCTCGATGCAGGATGGCGCGCGGCGCGCGGGACGTACGTCGTCTCGCTCGACGCCGACCTGCAGAACGACCCGCGGGACATCCCGGCGATGATGCGGAAGCTCGAGGAGAGCGGCGTGGACATGGTCATCGGCACACGCGTCAACCGTCGCGACACGTGGGCGCGCAGGATTCAGTCGCGCATCGGCAACGGCGTGCGCAACTGGATTACCGGCGACCGAATCACCGATACCGGCTGCTCGCTCAAGCTCGTGCGGCGGACGGCCATCGAGCGCGTCGCGCTCTACAACGGCATGCACCGGTTCCTTCCGACGCTGGTCCGCATGCGAGGCCATCGCGTCGTGGAGATGCCGGTCAATCATCGGCCGCGAAAGTTCGGCGTCTCGAAATACGGAGCCATGAATCGCGCGCTCCGCGGTCTGGTCGACTGCTTCGCCGTCCGCTGGATGGGAAAGCGAATGCTGCGCTATGAGGTGCGGGAGGAAGCATGACTCTCGAACGGATCTGGGTCGCTTTCGGCCTCCTGGGTCAGGTTGTTTTCGGCACTCGCTTCATCATTCAGTGGATTGCCTCCGAACGGCGCGGCGAGAGCCATATCCCATTGATTTTCTGGTACTTATCGATTGCCGGCGGCATCATTCTCTTCGCCTATGCAATCCACAAGCGCGACGTCGTGTTCATCATTGGGCAGGGAGCCGGGCTGGCGGTTTACATCCGGAACCTCATGCTGATCTACCGTGCTCAAAGACGAACAACGACAGAGGCTTCTGGAGCTAGCGCGAAAGTCGATTGAGGCGGCCCTGGAGCGGCGCCTCCCGCAGTGGAACGCCGAAGAGTTCGAGGCGGACCTTCGCCGTCCGGCGGGAACCTTCGTCACTCTGCGTACGAAAGAGGGAGAGCTGCGCGGCTGCATCGGATCGATCCGCGCGGTGCAGCCGCTGTTCGAAGCCGTGACCTCCAGCGCGATCTCGGCAGCATTCCGCGACCCACGATTTTTCCCGGTCGAGACGCACGAGCTCGCGGAGCTCGAGCTGGAGATCTCGGTCATGGGTCCGATCGAGGTCGTCGCGAGCGTGGAGGAGATCGTCGTCGGGCGCGACGGATTGATCATCACTCATGGCCGATTTGCCGGCCTGCTACTTCCCCAGGTGGCCACCGAATACGGGTGGGATCGCGAGACCTTTCTCGACCAGACTTGCGTCAAGGCGGGGCTTTCTCCAGGCTCCTGGAAGTCGCGAGAAACACGGATCGAGCGCTTCTCAGCAGAAGTTTTCTGCGAGTAAAAACCCTCTCTTCAGCATCTTACAAACCTCAGCTTGCTTAAACTGGCATAACACGCGATCGTGTGACGTTCTCGACGCGTGGTTTGAGAGGACCTTGGGTTATTTTTAGCGAAATAAGTGTCTGAAATGACGAGGAAGCCGCTGGTCCAACCCCTCTGTTCGCAGATCGCGAGGCTCCGGCATCGGACCGAACGACATCGGCTCGCCCGATGGGTCTCCGGACGGGCGCTGGCGGTCGTTGCGCTTGGGACGGCTCTCTCGATCGGCGGCGCGACGGACACGCTCCAGAACGTTCATTTTCTGCTGCAGAAAGACCTCGACGCCGTGCGGGTGGTGAAGGATGAGGGGAATCGCGCGACGGTGGTGGCCAAACTGGACGACGGATTCGCCGCCGACTCGTTGTTCAAGCTCTCGCGAATTCTCCCCGACGCTCTCGTCCAACGGAGGATCGCTCTGTTCGATGATCGCTGGCTGCCCGTGCTTCCGCCCGTGTCGAAAAAGGGCGACGTATTCGACGCCGAGATGGCCCGCATCAACGACGCCATCAAGCGCGAGTTCTTCGCGAACGCAATTCCGTTTGGCGACATCATTCACGACAAGGCGCAAAAGTACGATGTCGACCCTGCACTCGTCGCGGCGGTGGTCGAGACGGAATCGAGTTTTCAGAATCGGGCCGTCTCCTCGAAGGGCGCTCGCGGGCTGATGCAACTGATGCCGGGCACGGGGAGATGGCTGGGAGTCCGCAATCTTTACGATCCAGAGCAGAACGTCGATGCCGGCGTGCGATACCTCAAATATCTTCAAGATCGTTTCGACGGCAATCTGAAGAAAACTCTCGCCGCCTACAACGCCGGCGAGGGAAACGTCCTCCGGTACGACGGCATCCCGCCGTTTCGTGAGACACGTTCCTACGTGAGGACTGTCCTCAGCCGGTACCAGAAGCGAAAGCAGCAGTTCGCCCGATACGGTACCGAGCCGCCTCCCGCCGGCCGCTAAACCCATTCAGCATCGTTACTTGACCCTTTTCCCGGCATGCGCTAACGTTAGAGCGCCTCGACAATTTAGGGAGGGGATATGGTCAGTGTGCGTCGGGTGGTTCCCATACTCCTGCTGGCGGTGACGATTCCCGCATGGGCCGATCAGTCTCAGGCGGTGAAGACGGACACGCTGCCTGCCGTCAAGCCAACAACTGCCACGAAGAAGACGAAGAAGGCGGTTGTGAAGACCACCGCGCCTGCGCCGAAAGCAAAAGCGGCCGAGACGAAAAAAGCGGTTCCAAAGCCGATGAAGAAAACGGCGGTCGCGGAAGCGGAAAAGAAGCCGACTCATCCGCCGCGCTCGCTTCACAAAGTTGGCGATCACTGGACCGCCTACAATCCGCCCGATCCTTCCACCTATCCCGCCGGTTCGAAAACGTACACGATCAAAAAGGGCGACACGCTATGGGCGCTCGCCAAGCAGTTCTACAACAATGCGTATCTCTGGCCGCAGCTTTGGGAAGCGAACACATGGGTGACTGACGCGCACTGGATCTATCCCGGTGACGTTCTTCTGGTCGAGGGAGAGGTTGCGCAACAGGCTGCGGAAGGGGCCGCAGCAACCGGGACGACGACTCCGTCCACGTCCATGACGACCTTGACCCCGGGCCAGGCGGTTGCCACGCCTCAGGCTCCAGGAACCATCGCAAGCGGGACTCCCGCGTACCGGCCGGTTTTGCCCGGTGACGCCGTGGGCGGAACGACCGTCCCCGTTCCGCTGGGAACGGATAACGACGTTTATTGCTTCGGCTACATCGGTCATTCCGATGAGTCGATGCCGAACAAAATCTCGGCGTGGGAAGACGTCGATCTTCGATACCAGCAATACTCGGATGTCCAGGCGGACGGAGCCGAGGGCGATCTCTGCTACATCGACGGCGGAAGCTCGACCGGTCTGAACGCCGGCGACACCTACCTGCTCGTCGTGCCCGGCGACATGATTGAAAACCCGATCACGCACGAGATGGTCGGCCGGTCGTACGAATATCGCGGCCAGGTCCGCGTGCTCTGCACCGGTGCGACCAAGTCGCGCGGTTTGATCACGCAGTCGTGCGACACCATTCCGATCGGCGCGCGCCTCAAGCCGCTTCCGCAGATTCCGATTCCGCTGGCAAAGATTCCGTCGCTGCCGGCGTTCTGCGATCCAGCGAGCGGAAAGCCGACGGGCGTGATCGTCAACGCCCAGGGCGGCGTCTGGCTCGACAACCTCGGCGAGGGACAGCTCGTGCAGATCAACCTCGGCGCCGCCGATCAGGTGCAGCCGGGTGATTTTCTGACCGTATTTCGCGACGGTGTCGGCGGCACTCCGCGCGAGGTCCTCGGCGAGCTGGCGGTGCTGACCGCGGAGAACCACACCGCAACGGCGAAGGTCGTTCTGATGCGCTACCAAATGCGCGTCGGCGACATGGTGGAGCTCCGCTGAGCCCTAAGGAACCTCTGAACGACTCTCCATTG
>VFSW01009932.1_pt1 | contig 13552 bp, 22 predicted proteins | sample 5358111 | NCBI WGS metagenome assembly VFSW01 (sample SAMN11554181, study PRJNA540505) | mine drainage metagenome | isolation source: sediment from site ElyBrook_90M | place: USA: Ely Copper Mine, Vershire, VT | collected 2017 | reverse complement strand
CTCGCCGTTGAGCGTGAGGATCCCGTGCTCGTTGAGGAAGCCGAGCCGCTTCAGATACTCGATCTCGTAGGAGGGGATAACGATGCCGTGCCACATCCGCAGCAGTGCGGCGCCCCCCTGGGGCCGGAACGCCTCGGCCTGGGCCTGGACGCGCTTCTCGTTGCCCCAGGCGGCGAGGCGCTGGTTGGCAACCTCGTTGGCCGCTTTCACCCGGTCGAGCAGGGCGGCGAAGAAGCCTTTGACCGTCGCGACCGCGTCGTTGTAGGGCGCGAGTGCCTCCTTGGCGTCGGCCTCGACCTCCTTGATGCCGCCGCGGCACTGCACCGCGAACTCGGTCATCCGCTGGGCCTCTTCCTCGGAGGTGATCGTGGCCGGCAGCCGCAGCGTCGCGGCGGCGTCGATCTCGGTGATGCGCGCGACCAGCTTGGCGTGCGCCGCGCGCAGCGCCTCGTCCATCTCCTCGGGGGCCATTGGGGAAGGGGGCCGGTTATGGCCCATGGCGGGCGCGGCAGCGCGCCCCGGTGCTGCTGTCATTTCAACCTCTCGCTTGCTCTGGTGGGTGCCGGGGAGCGCCCACGCGGTAAAGGTAGTCTCTCTTGGCTACCGGCGCAACCGGGAATTTCCTTGTTCGATGAACAGGAGGGGCGACGCGGCGACGTGGCCGGCGGGTTCGTAGTTGACGAAGCCGAGCGAGCGCAGGTTGCCGAGCGGGTTCATGAAGGCTCCCCCGCGCTCGGCATAGCCGGCGCGCTCGGCCACCTCCTTGCGCGAGAGGCTGCGGGGGTAGGCGCCCAGCACGACCTCGAGGATCTTGCGCTTCGGCCGGTCAAGGATCGCCATGATCCTGCCGTGGAGTTCGCGCGTGGATGGGGTGGAATCGGGCCACTTTGCTATCAGTTGGCCGCTCTTCGTGAGGCTCACGCGGTCGGGCGCCGGGTAGGTCACCAGGCCGTCGCTGCGGAGCGCGCCCAGGGGATTGAGAAAGGCGCCCCCGCGCGGGCTGTACTCGGCGACGACCGCGATCTGCAACCGCGTCGGCGCCTCAATGCCGATGCTGCTCCACCATGCCAGGGCGTTGAGGATGCGCTGAGAGGGTCCGGGGAGCGCACCGTTGCCCTGCGCTTGGCGCGGGGCTGGCGCAGCGCCCGGCGCGTCCTGCGGGTCTGTAGGAGGGGCCGCGCGCTCGCGCGGGAGGGGCACCGGGGGCACCTCTGGCTCGGCCGGCCGCGCGAGCTCGTCGAGGCGCCTGCGCGCGATGTCGGCCACGGCATCAAGCCCTGCCGCAAGCCGGGCGTTATCGTCCTTCTCCCTGTCCCAGCCGACCTTGAGGTCTTCGACCTGACGCTCCAAAGCGGCGACGCGGTCTGCCTGGTCGGCGCCCGCGCCGCGCGCATCGATCTGGCGCTCGAGTTCCCGGATGCGCTTCTTGAGCTCGACCGGGTCGTTGGCCTTGGCCTCCTCGACCGCAGTGCCAATGATGGTCCGCAGCTTTTCCTGGTCGACCGGCGCCGTCGTGACCTGGCGCTCGGTGCTCAGGTGATCCGGCGTCGCCGTGTTGTCGAAAGTCGATATCCGCGGGAAGTCGACGAGACTGAACATCTTGGCCTCGCCCGAGCACACCCAGCCGCTGCCCGTGCGCAGGCTTGAAAGGGAAGCCGCGATCGCGTCGCCGACTGACTTCTCGGCGTTGGCCTTGAGCCATTTGAGAACCGGCTCCTGGTCGGCGGGCGTCGTGAAGCGGTGGGCGATCAGCGTCTCGCAGCTGCCAAGGACTCGGTTATGCAACTGCTGGACGCTCTGGGTCGCGACGATCAGCCGGACGCCCTTCGAGCGGCCGCCAACGGCCAGCTTCTTCGCCCAATGGATCGCCATGTTCTCGGCCCCGAAGCCGGCGCGCTCCTTGGGAGCCATCTCGTGCGCTTCCTCGACCACGAGATAGACGACGCCGCACATGTTGCGCCACAGCGCCTGCGCGAAATCGACGAAGAAACGCTGGATGCCGCCGGCCTCGAAATCCGCCATGTCGACGATCGAGAGCGGCAGCCATCCCCTCCCGATGATCTCGCCGATCGCGGTGCCGGCGCTCGAATGCAGCGGCACATGCCCGCGCGGACCGCCGAGGATGTGGAAGGGCAGCCCTGGCCGCTTGCCGTCGGCGCTCGAGGTGAGGCCCCACCAATCCGACTTGATCGGATCGAGGATGCAGACGCGCGCGCCCTGGGCGATGACATGCTCGACGATCAGGCGCGCCGTGTGGCTCTTGCCCGATCCGGTCTTGCCCAGGATGGCGATATGGCTCGCCAGGACTTCGGGCGGCAGCGGGAAATCAGCCACCGGCGCCGGGCTCCTTCGCCTTGGCGATTGCGGCGCGAACCAGCTTCAAGCCCCCGTCGAGCGTTTGGGTTGTGATCTCCCGCGGCGTATCCGTCGCGAGATCGATCAGGGCATTCAAGAAGTGCGGTTCAGCAGTCTTGAGCGCCTCGCGCAGCTTGGCGTTCTCGGCCTCGGCGGCTTTGGCGCGCTTCGTTTGTTCGGCAGCGGCGACTTTCCAGAGCGCGAGGTTTTCGTCGCGCAGGCGCTCGTCGCGCAGAACGTCGATCTCGTTCTGTAGCGCGTCCCGCTGCTCCATCGCTACCGCGCCGGCTTCGAGCATCGCCATTATCGGCGACGCCGCAGAGCGATCGAAAGTAGCGGCGCCATCTGCTACGGCCCGTAGTATGTCAGCGGCCTTGCGCAGATCGGCGGCGGTGGGCTTCGCGGGGTCACTCATCTGGGTTTTCCCTCAGCGCTGCGTCGATCATGTCGCGCCATGCCTCAGCGTATTCGTGCGCGTGATAGATTTCTTGGTCTTTCACGGCGTCCACCATCGCGGTTGTTGGTTCGCGGATGGCGCGGAGAGCAACGAGCGCCAATTCCAGATAAGTGCAGCGGTGGGCGTTGCCGGCGCGGTTAGCTTCGTTGATGCGTTCACCTAGCGCCTGCGCTAAGCGAACGATGAGCGGTGCACTCTGCGGGGTCTCACTCATCGGGAGTCTCCTTCGTTTGCCGTCCCGGCCGCGCCGACCGTGGCGAGGCCCAGGAAGCGCCGCGCGTGCTTATGCACGAAGGCGCAAAATGCGAGCCCGCTGCCTTCGAGCAGCCGCTGCGCCTGCGCGACCAGCTCGCGATCGCTGATCTCGCCCTCGGGCAGCCGCGCGCTCACCGTCTCGGCCCCGGCAGCGCCTTGACCGCACGGAAGAGCGCGTCGGCATCCGCGATTTCGATGCCGCCGTCGGCCAGCATCGCGGCGAGTTCGTCCGCCTGGGCATCGGACATCGGCGAAGGCGTCAGGCCCGTCCAGCCTGATCGCCGAGGGCGGCGCTGCGGTACTCTTCTGGCGCATCTCAACCTCCTTGCTCAAAACACGATCGGTTCCCGCTTCAGGTCGACCGCCGCCCGCGGGTCCGCCTCGCGGCAGCGCGGGTCGTATTTCCTCAGCCACCCCCGGTAGGCCAGGAGCTGGTCGTAATAGGCTTGCTCGACTGGCTCGCCCCAGGTCCAGATCCACCACACCCGGTTGGTCGGCTGGCGCGAATGGTTGGCCAGCGGCTCCGGCCGCCCGTCGACGACGGCATGCCAGAACCAGGACCGGTCCAATGGCTCGCCCGTCACGGGGTCGTCGGGCGGCGCGTGGACGATCAGCGCCGGCAGCCACGGGCCGTAGACGGCGCGGCTGACGCGGTGCCGCACCCGGAAAAACCCCGGCTGCGGGTCGCCCGCGTGGCGCGCCAGTTGTTGCATCGGCATGTCGCTTCTCAACCTCTCCGGTGAGATTAACAGTGGTCAGGACGCAACCGCAAGGCGTATTATGGGTGCGATCGATTTCCACCACCACACGGGAGCCAGAGCATGGCAGGCAGGAAGCGCGGCACAGGTGCCAAGAGCAAGAAGGAACGCGAGACGCCGGTGGACCGGCCGCCGCCGAGCGACGCCACCCTGGCGGCGAACGTCCGCGAGCGCCGCAAGGCGGTCGCCAACGCCAAGGAGGAGATCTACCGCATCGATTGCGAGGTGCGCTCGATCAAGGAGCGCGACATCGCGCCGCTGACCGCCGACCGCTCGGACATCCTGGATAGGCTGCAGGAGCGCTTCGGCATCGCCCGCAAGGCGTTCAACCTCTCCTACAAGGTCTTCCAGGCCGAGCAGGACGCCAAGGCCGGCGGCGACCAGCCCTTCCTCGACACCCTGGCGGAGCTGTTCGAGACCGAACCCAGCGGCCAGGTCAGCATGGGCCGTGCGCTCGCCTCGACGCTGCCGCTGGAGCGGGACGCCGAGGAGCCGTTCGATGACCAGGGCACCGCGCCCGAACGCGCCTACCACGAGGGCCGCAGGGCCGGCGAGCAGGGGAAGAACCTCGACACCTGCCCCTACACCGGCGACGGCCCGCTGCCGAAGAAGCTGCGGGCGAAGTTCCAGGAAGGGTGGTCGGACGCGCAAGCCGAGCGGGCGTTGCAGCTCGGCGCCTCCGCGTCGGGCGCGCCGGCGCTCAACTGACGGGAGGGGCGCCCGGGGTTGCTGGGCGCCCAACCGCCTTCCGATGTCGTCGATCTTCATCACCCTGGACGGCGAGCCGCAGGCCTGGGGACGCGCGGGAGCCCGGATCGTGCGGCCGCGGGGCAAGCCTTCCTTCATCCAGTTCTACGAGCACCCGGAAACGGCCAAGTACAAGAAACGGCTGCGAACCGAGGCATGGCTGGCGATGCGAAGCGCCCCGCTGCTGACCGGCCCGGTGATGGTGCATATCCTGGCCCGGTTCAGTGTCCCGAAAAGCTGGCCCAAGCGCGATCGGGTCGAGGCGCTCGCCGGCTCGCTGCGTCCGACCGGAAAGCCCGATTGGGACAATATCGGAAAATTGACCGACGCTTTTACCGGCGTCATCTGGAAGGACGACTCGCAGGTCGTGCGCGCCACGGTGGAAAAGCTCTACAGCGCGGAGCCGGGGCTCGCCGTGACCGTGACGCCGCTCCTCACCCGGCAGCAGATCGAGATCGAGGAACGCCGCCGCGCGGGCGCGGATCAACCAATAGCGCCGCTCGTTCCGTGACCCACAGCCGCTTGCCTGCGGCATTGTAACAGAACGTGACCACGCCACGGCGGCATTGCGCCCGCCGCGCGATTGGGCGTAACTTGCCCCAACTGATGGGCTAGACGAACGCCAGATGATGCCAAAAGGTTCCAGCGGAAACAGAAACGGCCGAGGCGGGAGGTTGAGTTCACCGCGCTCGGCCGCCACCGGCCTTTCGGCCGACCCCGGGGAGCAAGCTGCCCGGGCTGTCATCGAACGGCCTCGCCAGCCGCCCTGAAGAAATCGCCCGGGTGGGCATGCCGATGACCACCCGGAGCCGCAACCAACCCACCCAGCCACGAGTGAGGTTCGCATGAACGGTATACACTCAAACGCCGCAGCAGTTCAAGCCCGCGCAGGGGACATCTACCGGCGCGGGGCGCCCTGGTCCATGCGCCCTCCGGGCAGTGAGCGGCTCCTGGGCGCCGCGCTCACGCGGGGCGCGCTCCCATGACAGTGCGCAAGGTCGACTACTCGCCTGACGAGCTCATCGCCGGCGTGGCGGGCGAGATGACGGGCGACCAGTTCGCGATCTACTGGATGCTCTGCACGCTGATCTACAGCAAGCGGCGCCCGGTCCCGGACGAGGAGACCCGCGAAAAGCTCAAGATGCTCTTTCGCAACATGCACCGCCGGACGGTCGACGCCTGCCTCGAGCACCTGATCGCCGCCAGCAAGGTCGAGCTGATCGTCGGCCCAAACGGTGCCGAACTTATGGTGAGCCGCTGCCGAAACGAACTTGAAAGAGCATCGAACCGTGTGCGAAACGCTGCTGAAAATGGGTCGAAAGGTGGCCGTCCCCGATCTGAAACGCTGCTGAAAATAGATCGAAACGAGTCTGAAACGGAATGTCTTTCCGGCGAAATCAATGAGATAGAGAAACCGGACGGTTTTCCCGTGGAAAAACTATCACCATCACCATCATCACCACCATCATCACCACCATCAATAAAAGAATCCCCCCTACCCCCCAAGCGGGGGAAGGTTCTGTCCGCAGCCCAGATGAAGGAATTCGATGTCTGGTACGAAATTTTCCCGCTGCACAAAGGCCGGGGCGCTGCCGAGAAGGCGTGGCTGACGGCGAGGACGATCGCCACCGTCGAGCAGCTCATCGCCGGCGCGCAGCGCTACCGCGCGGAATGCGCTGGCCGGGAGCTGCGGTACGTCGCCCACCCGGCGACCTGGCTGAACCAGAAACGCTGGCTCGATGAACCGACACCGACGCTGTTCAACGGGGCGGCAAAGGCGCCCGCGAAGTCGCCGCCGGCTATCGGCTCGCCCGAGGACATCGCCCGGCGCCGCGCTGCGGGGATCACGGTATGAGCGACAATCCAGCCCGCGAAGCCGAGCAGGAAATCCTCGCCGCCGTCTTCCGCGACAACTCGCTGGCCGTGACACTGGAACTCACGCCGGAGGATTTCGGCGACAGCCTGCACGCCAAGCTGTGGGACGTCGCCCGCGACATCGTCAGGCAGGGGCGCAGCTTTTCGGCCGCCCAGGTCGCGGCCGCGGCGCCCGAGCTCAGCGGCTACCTCACCGCCCTGGCGCATGGCGGCAGCGGCTTCCGCCCGCAGATCGACCAGTGGGCGTCCCTGATCCGCGACGCCGGCGCGCGCCGCCGCTTGCAGGACCTGGCCCGCGGGATCGCCGAGCAGGCGATGGACCCGGCGCTGTCGCCGGAGGAGCTGGTGGCCGATTTCATGGCGCGCGCGGCCGGCATCGGCGCCCGCTCGCCGGCGCGGGGCAAGCGGGCGGTGGCCGAGCAGGTCTATCGCTGGCTGAAATCCCCGGCGCCGTGCTACCCGACCGGCCTCGCCCGGCTGGACCAGGTACTCGCCGGCGGCCTCTTCGCCGGCAAGGTCGTCGGCCTCGCGGCGCGGAAGAAAATCGGGAAGACGGTCCTCTGCGCGACGATCTCGCACAACCTGAACCGCGCCGGGATCCGCAACGGCTTCATCGGGCTCGAGATGTCCGACGAGGAGGTCGAGCAGCGCAACATGGCGCGCGAGATGGGGATCAACTCGATCGAGTTCCTCACCCGGCGCAACCCCAACCTTGCCGACCGCGTCGCCACCTACGCGGCGACGATCCCGGACAACACCGTGTTCGAGCACATGCCCGGCGCCTCGCTGGACGAGGTGCGCCGCGCCGCCAGCCGGATGGTCACGCATCATGGCGTCAAAGGCATCTTCCTCGATTACTGGCAGCTGATCGGCGGCAAGCCGAAAGGCGAGACCGAGGAGTTCCACCTGCGCAGCGCGGCGCAATGGTTCGCCGATTTCTGCCGCCAGAAGTCGATCTTTGGCTTCATTGCGGCGCAGGTGAACCAGGAGGGCAACACCCGCGGCGGCGAGGGCTTGAAGCTCGCCTGCGATGTGTATTTTCAGCTGCACCGCGAAAAGGACGAGCCGCAGGCGTGGCTCGAGATGGAGGAAAGCCGGTATCTGCTCTATTCGAATGTAGGGTCGGCAGAGAGTCCGGGCCTGATCCTCAACCCCAGGGGGCCGTTCTTCGAGGACGCTGCCACGCCGGCCGAGCTGCCGCTGGCGCACGCGCCGGGGTGGGACCTGGATCGCGAAAGCGCGCCGCCCCCGCGCTATTCCGCGCTGGCGAATGGCGGCGACCACCAGCCGAACGGAGCGCGTTGATGCCGCCCAACCCAAATTGGCCCTTCGGCGATCTGCCGCGCGGGCACTTCGGTGCGGTGGTCGCGGATCCTCCCTGGCATTTCCGCGCCCGCACGGCTCTGCAAGTGGGCAACTGGACGAGCCGGCGCGATGCGGAGAAGCACTATCAGGTCATGGGCATCGAGGACATCGCCGCGCTGCCGGTGCGCGAGCTGGTCGCTCCCGACGCGCATCTGTTCCTCTGGATTACCGGCCCGCTGCTGGTCGAGGGCAAGCACATCGAGATCATGAAGGCGTGGGGCTTCCGCCCCTCGGCGATGGCCTTCACCTGGATCAAGCTGCGGCGCCGGCATGACCCGGCGCAGTTCCGCTTTGTCGCCACCGCGGAGGGTGATCTCCATGTCGGCCTCGGCCTGACGACGAGGAAGAACGCCGAATACTGCGTCCTCGGGCGCCGCGGCAACGCCCACCGCAACGCCAAGGACGTGCGCGAGGTCATCCTGGCGCCGGTGCGCGAGCACTCGCGCAAGCCGGACGAGGCGGCGGCGCGGGTCGAGCGGTATTGCGACGGTCCCTACCTCGAACTCTTCGCCCGCACGCGGCGCCCCGGCTGGAGCGCGTGGGGCCTGGAGGTTGGCAAGTTCGTGGAGCAAAGGAGCACATCAGATGCCGCTGACTGAATCCCCCTGGACCCCGGAACTCGTGCAGCAGCTCAAGGCCCTGTGGGAGCAGGGTTTGCCCACCGCAGAGATCGGCCGCCGCCTCGGCATCAGCAAGAACGCCGTGGTCTCGAAGGCGCACCGGATCGGCCTCAAGGGGCGCCCCTCGCCGCTAAAACGGCCGCCAACCCCGAAATACGCCCCGCCGCCGCGCGCCTGCGTGTGGCCGGAGGGTGACCCCGGCACCAAGGACTTTCGCTTCTGCGGCCAGCCGCCGTTGCCGGGCAGGCCATACTGCGCGCCCCATACCGAGGTCGCCCGCGCCAAGGTGCAGCCGGAGGCGTTCAAGCCGCTGAAAGAGAAAACCAGAACGTCATGGCGCTGACCCGGAAGCAGAAGCAGGCGATCTACGAGCGAGACGGATGGACCTGCAGCATTTGCGGGAAACGAGTGGACCGGGAAGCCAAGGCGCCCGCGCCGCTGTCGCCCAGCATCGACCACCGCCTGGCGCGGAGCAAGCGGGGCGGCGACGACCCGGCGAACCTCGCCTGCGCGCACCTCGCCTGCAACATCGACAAGCGCGAGCATGAGGACATCGGCAAGGTGCGCCGGCTGCGCCGCCGGCGCGGCCTCGATCTGCCTGCGCCGCCGCTGCGCGGCAAGGACGGCCAGCGACTCACGTGATTGTCCCCTAGACGCGCGGCGCGGGCCGCGTCATAATCCAGCGGTTGCATCGCGAGGAACAATGAACAACGAGAACTGTCCAGTCGCCCCTTCCGGCCGTCACGGCTGGGTGAAGGGCACGCCCAAGGACGACGGCGCCCGGCAGGAGGTCTGCCCGTTCTGCGACGGCCACCGAACACCGCCCCCCGAGGCGCCGCGCGTCCTTGGCACCCCCTCCGGCCTCTCGCCCGTGCTGCGGCACCTCGTTCCGCGCCCGCAGCTCGCCGATCCCCGCATCATCCCCGATCTCAAGCGCGCGAGCTACCGCTCGCCGGACGAACACAATGCCGAGCTGACCCGGCGCTACGGCAGGCGCGCGCGGTCGCTCGACCGCGACGAGACGGTGGCGCTCTACGGCTGGCCGGCCGCCCTCCAGCTCTTCCCGGTGCCCTGATGGCGAACGAGCGCGCGCGCAACGCCGACCCCTTCGACCTGGCGCTCGGGCAGCGCCTCAAGGGCCTCCGCACCGCCGCCGGCGTCTCGGTCAAGACGCTCGCCGAGCTGATCGGCGTCAGTTGGCAGCAGGTCTCGAAATACGAGAAGGGCATCGACCGCCTGCGCGTCAGCATCCTGGTCAGGATCGCCAAGGCGCTCAAGCAGCCGCTCGCGGCCTTCGTCGAGGAGGGCCTGGGCGAGGGAACCCCGGCGCTGCCGCACTACTCGATCCGCGAGATGCGCGATCTACAGGCGGCGTGGTCCAAGATGCCGCAGGAGCTGCGCCGGGACGTGCTCCGGCTGCTGCGGACGATCACCGAAGGAGGCGGAACGTGACGGTGCTGTGCCTCTACCACGCGGCCTGCACGGACGGGTTCGCCGCCGCGTGGAGCGTGCGCCACGCCCTCGGCGCCGCCGAGGTCGAGGCCGTGGCGTGCAGCTACGGGAACCCGCCGCCGGACGTGCGCGGCCGCGATGTCGTGTTGGTCGATTTCAGCTACAAGCGGCCGGCCCTCGAGGAGATGGCGGCCGTCGCCAACTCGGTGCTGGTGCTCGACCACCACAAGACGGCCCAGGAAGACTTGCGCGGGCTGCCCGACGCGCCGGCGAACTGGGCGCAGTGGGAATACGCGGTGCGGATCATCGGGGCACCGCGCCTCGCCGCGCTCTTCGACATGGAGCGCAGCGGCGCCGGTATCGCCTGGGATTTCTTCTTCCCCGATGGCCCCCGACCACGCTTGATTGACCTGGTCGAGATACGGGATCTCTGGCGCAAAGACCACCGCTTGTGGGGGGCGGCGCGCCAAGTTCACGCCTACATCAACAGCTTTCCCTTCACCTTCCAGGGGTGGGACGACCACATCAAGCTCGGCCAAAGCGACGCCGTGCATGACTATATCTGCGCGCAGGGCGATGCGATCCTGCGGCAGGCCGACCGGCAGGTCGGCGAGATCATCGGCATCGGGCGCCGCGAGGCGGTGATCGAGGATACCCCCGCCGTGCTGGTCAACTGTCCACCCTGGATGGCCTCCGATGTCGGCGACCGGCTCGGAAGCGACCCCGGTGTCCTCTGTGTCGCAACCTACCAGGACACGAAGGACTGGCGCCTGTTCTCGCTGCGCTCGCGCGACCCCGATGGGGTCGATGTCAGCGAGATCGCCAAGGCGTTCGGCGGGGGCGGCCACAAACATAGCGCAGGATTCCGCGTTCGCCGCGACCATCCCCTGGCCGCGATCTGAAGGAGGAAGAGAGCCATGACGAACCCCACCCGATCCAAGCCGGCCCTGGCGCTGGTGCCCCCGGCGCAGAAGCCACCGGCAAAGACGCCCGCGCCCTCGGTCTGGCAGCGCTGGCGCGCGCGGCGCCGGCCACCGCCCTCCACCTTCCACCGCTGCCTCGCCGTGCACCTGCACTACGCGCAGCGCGCCAGCGCGCTCGACTGAGGCGCCTCGGTGAGCATTGCGCGCCGCGCCATCCTGAAAATCATCGGTGCCGCGCCGGCGGCGCTCCCGATGGCGAGCTCGGTCGCGCCGGGGCTGTTCGCCGCCGCGGAGCCGCTGGCGGCGGCTGGCATGATTCTGGGCGCCCCGGCACCGCCCACGCACGTGGCGCCGGGCGAGCGCACGGGCGTGGGCAAGCTGCTCGGCGACCAGCTCAACGATCTCCGGTCCCAATTCGACGCGGAGGAGTACTGGTCGCAAAGCCTGCGGGTCAACGGCGTCGACCACGACCTGGCGGCGCTGAAGTCGGTCGCGCACCAGCACAAGGCGGTGCGGATGATCGAGCGGCAGAGAGCCCAGTTCTCGCTCTCGCGCCGCGTCAGCAAGCTGCTGTGGGGCTGAGGATGACTTCCGGCCGCTCCGACGCCGTCATGATCCGCGGGACCGTCCTGCGCAAATCCGACAAGGCGTGGCTGGTCAGCATCACGCTGCCGGCCGACATGCGGGGCGAGGAGGTCTGGCTGCCGTTCAAGGAGGTCGCTGCTTACAGCGACGAGACGATCTTCAGCGTGCCGAGGTGGCTCGCGGAGGAAAAGGGGATCGGCTGATCGCTTTTGCGAGGTGCCCGTGGCGACCAAGCACGTTGTCTCGATCTCCGGCGGTAAAGACTCGACTGCAACCGCGCTGATCTGCCTTGACCGGCATGCGCCCGAGAACGTGTGTTTGGTGATGGCCGATACCGGCAACGAGCACCCGACCACGCTTCAGTACATCGACTATCTGCGCGACCGGCTCAACATGCCGATCGAGGTTGTGCGCGCCGACTTCACGGCCGATATTGCTCGCAAGCGCGAATACGTTCGCAGGAAATGGCCGGAAAAAGGCGTCGCGCCGGAAGCGGTCGAGCGGGCGCTGGGCGCGCTGGTGCCCACGGGCAACCCCTTCCTGGATCTCTGCATCTGGAAAGGGCGCTTCCCCTCGCGCAAGGCGCAATTCTGTACCCAGGAGCTAAAGCGCTACCCGCTCGAACGCCATATGCTCGCCTTGATGTCGCAAGGCCTCGCGGTTGAATCTTGGCGCGGCGTCCGGCGTGACGAGAGCCAGCAGCGCGCCAACAGGCAGGAGCGCGAGCAGGCCGCGGAAGGCTGGTGGATCAACCACCCGATCGTCAATTGGAGCGCCCAGCAGGTGGTCGACTTCGTCGTCGGGCGGGGTGTCGAACTCAACCCGCTCTACCGGCGCGGCTTCGCCCGCGTCGGCTGCGCGCCCTGCATCAATAGCAGCAAGGAAGATATCGCGCTCTGGGCCAAAACGTTCCCGGAGGTGATCGATCGTATCCGGGAATGGGAATGGTGCGTCGGCCAAGCCGCTAAGAGAGGGGCGTCGTCCTTCCTCCCGGCGCCGGATGACGGCCGCGGCGCTCGCCAGGGCCGCAACATCGACGAGGTGGTCGATTGGGCGAAGACCAGCCGCGGCGGCAAAGCCTACGATCTCTTCAAGAGCGGCGCGGCGCCGGCTTGCAGTTCGGTCTACGGGCTTTGCGAATAGCAAAGGGGGATCGTCTGATCATGGCTGGCGAGTTGACCCCCTCCCGCGCGGTACGGGACACCCCGCCACTTCTGGCACCGCTCAAACTGTCTTGAAGCCGCTCGCCATCGACCTCTATGCCGGACTCGGCGGCTGGGCCGAAGGGTTGCTTGCCGAGATCGCCAAAATCCCGCTACCGCTCAGTCGGCATATCGGGCGCACCTTCTTCCCTCAGTCCCGATCCTGCCACCAGTAGGCTGCGCCCGCGCCTTCGGTCTCCCTGGGCGCCGCCGGCGCGCCACACCGGCAGGTGCCAGGGTAGCGGTTGGCCTGGGGCTGCGCCGTCATCGCGCGCCCACTTCCCCGTAGGCCGCCAAGTGCTTGCGCGTCGACCAGCCGTAGGTATAGGCCTCGAGGTCGACCACCGGGTTCAGCCGCTCGACCGCGCGCAGCCGGAGCAGCAGCTCGAGCTGGTCGGTCTCGTCCTCGATGTCGAGCAGCGTCTCGGCCCACAGGCGCAGTTCGGCCGCCGGCTTGGCGTTGATCCTGGCGATCGTCTGCCGGTTGCGCCGCAGCTGCTCCCGGATGGCTGCCGTCGTCATCGCCCGCCGGCAGAGCCGGATCACGGGATCACCAGCTGCGCGAGGATCACCGTGCCGAGCATGGCGGCGAGATAGGTCACCAAAATGCGTGTCGCCATCGTCCCCTCCTGACCCATGCCGCGGTGCCCGTCGCTGGCGTCCCCCGGCACCTGGGCATGGATCAGGCTCAGCCGGCGAAGGACAGGTCCTTCACCCGCCCGCACGCCTCCTGGGTGACCCAGTAGGTCGCCAGCGCCGGAGTGACGAACTGCACGATGCTCAGCGTGCTCTCGGGATCGACCGGGACGCCGTAGGAGAGCGCCAGCTCGGCCGCCTCCCGCATCGTTGCCGCGCTGCCGACGATAACGATACCCACGATCTTCACGGACTATCTCGCTGAGTCCATCTACCGCCTCCTTCTTCCTCGCGGGCGACCGCCAGCGCCGCCCCCAGCGTC
>VFSW01009931.1_pt1 | contig 13552 bp, 7 predicted proteins | sample 5358111 | NCBI WGS metagenome assembly VFSW01 (sample SAMN11554181, study PRJNA540505) | mine drainage metagenome | isolation source: sediment from site ElyBrook_90M | place: USA: Ely Copper Mine, Vershire, VT | collected 2017 | reverse complement strand
GTGGGGGTTATGGGGATTTTTGGGATGTGAGGGCTTGACATGCGGATTTGCTGGGGTTTTGGGGGAAAGAAAGAAATTGCGGCGGGTTGGGGATTGGCAAGAAACAGTTGTGAGTTGTGAGTGATGAGTTGTGAACCAAGAACAGGCAAGGGCCAGGGTGTATCGACAGATCATTCGACAAGATGTATCCATCGAATGAAGGGTATAGGGCGGGCCTTCAGCCCGCAAAGGGTTGGTTGGGGCGCGTACCTGGGGCTACGCCCCAGGCTGGTATAGTGCGCGCCTTTGGCGCTTGGTTTATGCTGCGAACCAATGACTCAGGACGCTGGAAAGAAGCGAAGGATGGGGCACCCGCTGTTGGGGGAGGAGCGAGATTTCAAAGACTTTGGGTGAGCCACTCGCCTGGTGGAGTCGACTGAATTTTACCCTTACTCGTCGGCGTATCCGGCGGAGAGGCTGACCTCAGGGGCTGAACCCCATCTCTATCGGAGTCGTTACGGCACGGCTGAAGCCGTGCCCTTAAGCAAGACGATGGTTCGACGGCAAGACGATGGTTCGACGGCAAGACGATGTTTCGACGGCTGGTGCCGTCTCGACCTAACAGAGCACTCTGAGGCGCTTCTTGACGGGCCATGGGGTGAATCCCTGGAGTGGGACAGAGTGGGAAGTCCCTGGGTGCTTCCTCTCCCGTTTCTCCCATTCAGCTTGACAGGGCAACGCAGGCCCTCCGCATAATGGGTGCGCGTCAGACGAGTGTGTCGAGTTGTGCGCGGCAACGAATGCCCGGTGCAGCAATTGGAAGGGAATGCCTTGAAGTTCATCCGTCTTTGTGCGATTGCGATTTTGCTGGTTGCCCCGATCTGCTTTGCGCAGAGCAAGCCTGCGGGCGAGTTTCTCTTCGAGCCAGGTTCCACGTCGTTTCCCGAGAGCCATGCCTCGACCATCGTGGCTTTGAAGAATGGCGAGCTGATGGCTGCGTGGTTTGGGGGGACGAAGGAACGCGCGCCGGATGTGGCGATCTGGGGCGCGCGACGGGTCAATGGCAGGTGGACGGCCCCTGTCGAACTGGAACGCGAGAAGAACGTGCCGTCGTGGAATCCCGTACTGTTCCACACGAAGGACGGGGTGCTGTGGCTCTACTACAAGGTTGGGCCATCGCCGGAAGAGTGGTCCGCGGGACGAATCTTCAGCCGGGATGAGGGAAGGACGTGGTCGAAGGACGAGCGTCTGCCAGCGGGACTGCTTGGACCAATTCGCGCGAAGCCTCTTGTTCTGGACGACGGAACCATCGTCAGTGGCAGCTCGGTTGAGGCGTATGGGACGTGGGCGGCGTGGGTGGAGAGAAGTACGGACGGCGGCAAGACCTGGGCGAAGATTGGGCCGATTACGGTGTCGCGCGCGGACGACGCGGCGGCGGCGCCCGCGCCCGACCCGCCGAAGGATGCGCCGGGATGGGCCGCGGACAAGGGGCCAAGGAAGTATGAGGGGATCATTCAACCGTCGATCGTCTCTCTGGGTGGCAAGCATCTGCGAATGTATGCGAGGTCGCGCACGCTGGCCTCGAAGATTGCAGTCTCAGACTCCATGGACGACGGACTGAGCTGGACGCAGGCCCGTTATCTGGATCTGCCGAACAACAATTCGGGGATCGACGCGGTGGCCCTGAAAGACGGACGGGTGGTGATGATCTTCAACGACACCACCGTGGGACGGACGCCGCTGAACCTCGCCGTCAGCACCGACGGAGAGCGCTTCCGCGTCTTTGCGACGCTGGAAGACACGCTGGGAGAGTACTGCTATCCGGCAATCATCCAGGGACCGGACGGTTCGTTGGAGATGACGTACACATGGCAGCGGAAGACGATTAAATATGTGCATCTGCCACTGGCCGAGGTGCCGGCGAAGTAGAGGTTCAGCGCGGACAGCGAGTGGCGATGCGGAAGACATAAGCAATCCCGCTCGGTGGGGCGGTAGCGGGCAGGGTGAGGTGCAGGCCGTCGAGCTGCTGGGTGAAGGGCACAGCGGTCGGTGATCCGATCAGGTGGACCGAGCAGACGGGCGAGGACAGATAGGGGTTGGCGCGGAAGAGCGTGTGGATGACGAGGCTGTTGCCGGTGGGCCATCCGAGCGCCGTAGCGTACAGCATCTTGCCGTCGCGAGAGGTGGTGAAGCGGATGTCCTGTGCGGTATAGGTCTGGATGTCGGAGTTCTTTTCAGTGGGGTTCCTGGGGGTTTTGGTAGGCCCTTCTCCGAAGACGGCGAAGGGCCGCGAGGCGTAGATGGCCTCTCCGTTCACGCTGAGCCAGGCGCCCATCTGAAGCAGGACAGTGCGTGCTTCGTCGGGGATTGTGCCGTCGGACTTTGGCCCGACGTTGAGCAGCAGATTGCCGTTCTTGGCCACGGTATCGATGAGTTGGTGGAGGAGCGACTGCGCCGAGCGATACTCGTCGTGCTCGACGTAGCCCCAGGAGTGGATGGAGACGGATGTGTCGGTCTGCCAGGGGACCAGACGCAGAGTGCCGAGCTTGCCGCGTTCAATGTCGAGGGTGGCGGCGTTGGCGGGCATCGACTCCTCTTTGTAGGTGAGGACGGGATGCTGGTTCCGTTCCGCGGAACGATCGTAGTAGTAGGCAGCGAACTGGCGCAGGGCTGGCTTGTAGGCCGGCTGGCCGATCCACCAGTCGAAGTAGAAGAAGTCGGGATGATATTTGTCGACCAGTTCCGTGGAACGAGCGAGCCAGTTGTCGAGCCATGCACGGTCGGGCGGGAACCAACGCTCGAGGTGGAGGGGATCGGGATCTTTGGAGTCGGCGAGGGTGCCCACTACATCTCCGTCGGGGCCGGGAAGGTTCATGGCCTCCGCGGGGCCGTAGAGGCTGGCGGAGGGCGTCGCGTCTGGATGCGTCATGGCCATGCGGACATCGGAGTCGAAGCTGCGCCCTTGGCCATACCACCACCAGTGTTCGGCAGTGTGGGAGGAGACGCCGAAGCGCAGGCCGCGCGCCCTGGTTGCCGCGGCGAGTTCTCCTACAACGTCGCGGTGCGGATCCATGGCGACGGCATTCCAGGGAGTGATGTCGGAGGCGTACATGGCGAAGCCGTCGCTGTGTTCGGCGACAGGGACGATGTAGCGCGCACCGGCACGCGCGAAGAGATCGACCCAGACGGCGGGATCGAAGCGCTCGGCGCGGAACCGCGGAATAAAGTCCTTGTAGCCGAAGCTGGACTGCGGGCCGTAGGTGGCAATGTGGTGTTTGTAGGCCGCATTGCCGGGGACATACATGTTGCGGGAGTACCATTCGTTTCCGAATGCCGGAACGGAGTAGATGCCCCAGTGGAGGAAGATGCCGAACTTGGCATCGCGGAACCAGTCGGGCGTGCGGTACTGGGCGAGCGAGTTCCAGGTGGGATGAAAGGGAACGCCGCGATTGGCGGAGGCCGTCTCTGCGCGTACTTTTGCAACCTGATGAACGATGTTGGCGTTGAAATCGCGTGCCGGCTCAGACTGGGCTGCGAGCGAGAGCGCGTGACAGGACAAAGCAGCAACGAGCAAAAAGAGTTTCACGGCGTCACGATAGCAGAAGGCAATGTAGTTTTGACAGCGGAAGACCGTTGTCGAGTCTGACGCCGCTCTCGTGGGACGAGTAACGCGCAGGCGCAGGAGTTGAGAGATTTTTTTGTCGATCAAAACTTCACCAGGGCCTGGAACGGGCCACAGCAATGCCGCGGACCTCAGTGGGGTACTTGCCGGAGACGGCACAGTAGAAGTGATACAACATCCCCCGGTGGTAGAGGACGGATGGCTTGTGGGCGAAGGTCTCGTCGATGGTGCCGGGCGCGCCGGTGTCGATGAGGACCTCGGAGACCTTGGTGAAGTGCAGTGGGTCTGAGCCGAGGGCGAGCATCTCGCAGGCCCGGCCCGGACGCTGGTAGCCGAAGCCGAAGTAGAACATCGCAAACTGACTGCCGTTTCTGACAACGTAGGGATTCGATGCGAAGCGACTGTCGCGAGCGTCTGGCGTGGTCGGCGACAGAGCATGAAGCGGGTTCGACGAGGGGTAGGTGGCGGAGCCTCGCGGCCCGTTCGGCAGGATGGGGTTGAGGGGCGAGCGAACCCAGTGTCTGAGGTCGGCGCTGGTGGCGACGCCAGTCTGCTCGCGCCATCCTCCGCCTTCCGACTTGGGAAGCGTGTCGGTCTTGGCGTTGTAGTAGAGGTAATATGTCGCTCCATCGAGCATGAGGTCGGGGCGATAGAGGCCTCCGCGCTCCCACGGTGCGCCGTTGGCAGGCGTGAGAATGGGACTGGAGAGCGTCCAGCGAAGGAGATCGGGCGAAGTAGCGAGACCGATGACGGCAGCGCCTTCCTCATATCCAGCGGACGGATAGGCATTCCAGGCGGCGAGGTACTGGCCGTTGACCTTGAGCGCTTCGCCGGTGCCGTGCAGATTCTTGTCGCGCAGAATAGAGCTGATGGCGAGGTTGTATTTTGTATCCTTCGAGGCCGGGTCGCGTGGGCCGACCAGCGCGGTGCGCGTCCAGTGGAGGAGGTCGGTTGAAGAAGCAAGGCCGGTCTGGTACCCGGCGCCGTCATAGCCGATATAGAGCATATAAAAGCGACCGTTGGCGCGAAACACGATGGGGTCGTCCACGGTGAGGCCATCGAAATCGGACTTGTTGCCGGTGGCTTTCAGGATCAGCTCGGGATACTTGTACGGCGTACGGTATGCGGCGACGGGATCTTCCGCGGTACGCGGCAGCCGCGGCAAAGAGACCAGCGCGGCAGAGGAAAGACTGCACTGAAGAAATCCGCGACGCGTAATCATTGCGCTCTCTCCGGGACAAGAACGGCAACGCCTTGCGAAGGGAGTTCGATCCTTGTGATGGCGGCCTGCGAGTTGGAAAGAAGATCCTTCATGGGGAAAGGAAGATTCACGCCCGCGGAGAGCGGTGCGTGATTGATGAGGACATAGACCGATGCGGTCGAGTTGCACCGGGTGGACAGTTCGACCTTCTCTGGAAGTTGGAATTCGGCGGTCTTCATCGCCGCATCCGCCGCGATTTTGCCGAGGAGTGTGGACATCAGTTCCGGGTTGGGGAGCGTGCCCAGATAGGAGATGCTTCCCTTCCCAAGGCGACGGGTCAGCATGGCGGCTTTCCGGTCCAGCCATCCTCCCGGATCGACATAGATGAGGTTGACGCGCGACTGTGGAGAAGAGGACTCGAGCTGCTCCGCCCAGATGGTTGCGCTGCCCGTCGGCGGGCGGGCATCTGCCGTGGAAAGATCTGGCACCGACAGAGGGACCTCTCGATCCAGCGCGTAGAACTGTTCGACGCGACCGCCCAGAGCCTCGACGAGCGGGCCGGGCTGACGCTGCGGGTTGAGCGAGTTGAACTCGTCCTTCATGCCGGAGCGTGGGCCAAGCAAAAGATGGCCGCCTTGCTCAACGTAGGCCAGCAGTCTGGATGCGAGCGCAGGCGAGATGACGTTGAGCGAGGGGGCGACGAGCAGCTTGTACTGGTCGAGCGGCTTGTCCTGAGTGGGATCGACGATGTCGACCGCATTGCCGGAGGACTGTGCAATGCGCTGGAGCGGCGTGTAAAAGCGCAGCATCACCTGCTGCTGGTCGTAGTCCTTGCTGAATGGCTGAAAGTCGATGGCCCAGCGCGAGTCGTAGTCGTGCAGGAGCGCGACCTCGGAGTGCGGCGAAGTGCCTGCGAGCGCCGCACGGGTGCGGTCGAGGTCCTGTCCGAGTTGTGCAATCTCCGCATAGATGGGCAGCGGAGCGCCGTCGGGGCCGACAATCGCGCCGTGATACTGCTCCTGACCGTTGAGGGCGTCGCGCCATTGCCAGTAGAGGACGGCATCGGCACCATGGCCGATCGCCTGCCATGCCAGTGCGCGGGTCTCTCCCGGCACCAGGGCGTTGTTGACCGAAGCCCAGTTGACATTGCCCGGCTCGGTCTCCATCACCCAGAAGTTCTGCCTCTTCCATCCGCGGACGAGGTCGTTCAGCATGGCATTCTTCGGTGCGTCGAGATGTCCCTGTCCCACATAATCGTCCCAACTGGCGATGTCGAGGTCGGCGGTCAGAGCGTAGTGGTCCCAGTAGTCCGACCATCCGAGGCCGCCGATGTTGGTGGTGATGAACTGCGTGGGCAGGACCAGCGGGCGAAGAACGTCGATCTGGTTTTTCTGAAAGGAACGCCACGTTGCCGTAACGAAGCGCTTGTGGTCGAGCAGAAGGCCGGGGTTTCCACCGGTGTTCTCCATTGGAATCTGCGACCACGCGGTGTATGTCTGGGACCAGTAGGCGGTGGACCATTGGCGATTGAGGTTGTCGAGCGTCTTGTACTTTGCACGCAGAAAATGTTGGAAGAGAGCGCGCGTGTCGGGACCGTAGGACTCGTTATCGCTGAACTCGTTGCCGATCTGCCAGCCGATAACGTTGGGATTGTGTCCGAAGCGACGCGCAAGTTGCAGGACGATGCGCGAGCAGAACTGGCGATAGCGAGGGCTGGCGTAGTTGAACTGTCGTCTGTTGCCGTGCTCGCGCAGGCGTCCGTCGGCGTTCCGTCCGAGAGTGTCGGGATACTTCGAGGTGAGCCACGCGGGAGGCGCGTCGGTGGGGGTCCCGATGACGACGGCGATGTGGTGACTGGCGGCAAGAGCGATGGCCCTCGCCATCCAGTCGAGCTTGTAGTGGCCCTCCGTGGGTTCGAGCGACGACCAAGCAAACTCGCCGATGCGGACGACGTTCATGTGTGCGTCCTGCATCAACTGTAGATCGGCCTGCCAGCGCTGCTCGGGCCACTGCTCGGGGTACCATGCGGCCCCCATCCGCAGCGGCGGCGAGGTGGAGGGAGGCTGCGCGGAGAGCTGCGCGGTCCCCGCGAAGAGCAGCAGCAGAAGCACTTTGCAACGGATCAAGAGGACCTCTCAATGGAGATTTATATTCGCTGCGGGGACTGCGAAGACCCGCCGAGTGCGAAGTAGGTTGTATAGCTCTCGTCCTGAACATGGTAGAGAGGGACAAAGACGATCTGCTGGCCGGCGTAGTTCTCGACAAAAGACTGTGGCGAGAGTTGTCGGAGGCCGACTGGCAGGGCAAGACGTTCCGTGCTGAGTTGCTGTGGCGGACTGAGAGCGGCGTACTGGACTGGCCCACGCATCAGCGCGACCACCTCTGGATGCAGGTCGTCGATCGCCTCGGTGCGGAACTCCTGCGGGAGGACGAGTTCGATGCGGTCGCCGCGATGCCAGGTGCGGTGGATGGCCGCGTACGATCCGGACGCCGCTGGCGTTCGCACCTCGCGTCCGTTCAGGCGGACCGTCGCTGGCCGTGCGACCCATGAAGGAATGCGCAGATAGACAGTGAAGGCGGCATCGCTGGCAGGACTGACGATCAGCGTTGCCTTGTCCTCGGCGGGGTAGCGTGTCGTCTGAACCAGCTCAACCGGAGTGCCGGAGTGGGTGAAGCGCAGGCGCGAGGGCGTATACAGGTTGACGTAGAGGCCGTCCGCCGAGTGGAAGTAAAGGTTCAGCGGATAGTCGGCAACGGTCTGCGCCAGCGTGCCCGAGCAGCACGGCCACTTCTTTGCATAGTAGGCCTTGCGCGCGCGCGGCGAGTAGCTGGAGTAGTACGGATAGTCGCCCTCTGAGTCGGGCGGCTTGACGGCAAGAATGGTGTTGAAGAGAACGCGCTCCAGATTGTCCGCGTGCCGTGTGTCCTTCGGCGCATCGGTAAAGCGGACAAGGAAGCGAGCGAGCTTGGTCGCGGCGTAGGCACCGCATGGCGTCTCGAAGTGATCGGACGTCGTGGAGAGCGAATCGTACAGTTGGCCCTTGTGCGGCGCAATGAAAGTCTCGTTCGGCCCCCATCCGCCGGAGGCGAACTGCTGGTGCGTGGTCAAGAGCGTGAAGGCTTGCCGCATCGCCTGTTTGTACTTGGCGTCGCCCAGCGTGAGCCATGCCTGCGCCGCCGAACTCAGTGCAATCGCGTGGGAGTAGGCATGTTGACCGGGAAACGGATCGTCGCCGCGGGCCAGCGGATCGAACAACTCGCGGTCCAGGAGGTATCGCCGCGCCAACTGGTCGAAGGCTGGGTTTCCGGTGAGTTGACCCGCGGTGAAGAGGTTCTCCGGCATCACATAGGTCTCGTCGTACGGCGGATCTTTCTTGCCGATGCGGTCCCGCCCCTCAGCCGGAAGGAGCGACTGCGATCCGGCGAGAACTCGGTTGAGAAGATCCTTCGCGCCCACCACGCCACTCAGCGTTGCGGCGTCGATGAGTCCAGCAAAGTGCTTGTCGAGGGTGTAGCAGGTCCAAAGATTTGTCTTGGGCCGCAGGATGCTCTGGTTGTCGGGGCCGAGTGTCGCGGCAAAACCCTCGACCAGATCGTGGACCTTCTGGTGGCAGGCGGCGTCTCCGCTGCCCGCGCCAAAGCGGGCGATCCCAGAGATGTACTGGCCCAGCGCATGACCGGGCACAAAGCCGTCGAGATCGTACCAGCCGCCCATATCGTTGCCCGGAGCGGGCAGTCCGGCACGCTGCCGATAGACCTTCAGCAACCGATCGTTGGAGAGCGCGAGGTAGTGGGCCTGAAGCGCGGCGTAGTGCTCCGCGAAGGGACCGTCGGTGAGCTGCACCTCGGCGTATTCAAACTGGCGCAGCGGCTCGCGCGGTTGCGGTGCGGCAAACGCCGCAAGCGGAGGCGTTGCAGCCAGCGCGGCAGCCGCTTTGACGAACGACCGGCGGCTCAGTTGCATGGCGTCCCCCGAACGGATGCCCCGGCATGGCCCGTCTTCACCTCCAGACGCGCATCCAGTGGATAGAGCAGATCGACGTTGCGTGTTGTTATCAGTTGATGCTTGACAAAGACAGCGGGGGGCACGGATTTCTTCTGCAACAGGCCGATGGCCAGCGGGAGGATCAGATCGCCATACCGCTCTGGGAAGTAAGCAACGGTACCGATCAGTCGCGTGCCGGGACGACGCAACTCATTGCGTGTCTCTTGAATTGCATTTTGACCGACAACGGCGCAGTTCTCGCTTGCACCCGACTCCTCGAAGGCACGCAGCGCGGCCAGGGCGCAGATGTCGTTGACGGTGCCAATCAGCGTGCGACGAGCGGGCGCGCGACGCAGATAGCGACGGACGACACTCAGCACCTGATCGAAGTCTCCGCGACCGTCGAGGCGAGCGACGGGGAGGTTGGCAACCGAGGGCAGCTCGGCGCGCAGACCGTCGAAGATCCCAGTCATGCGCAACTCCAACAGCGAACCGGCGATCGGCAGCTCGATCAGGGCGACCCGATCGACCTTGCCATCCCAGTGTTCGCGCGCCCAGCGACCGAGCGCCTTGCCGCCGATGAGACCTGCCTTGTAGTTGTTGGCCCCGAAGTAGGTCGCTCCAGGATGCGGTATCTCGATTGCAATGACAGGGGTATTCGCCTCGAGGAACTTGGACGCGACCGCTGGGGCAACCCGGTCGTAGGTCTGGTACTCGATCACCAGGTCGACGCGTTCCTTGATGAGCAAGTCGGCGTTACGCAAGGCTTCGCGCGCGGAATAGCGATTGTTCAACGTAATCAGAGGAATGCGCTCGCGCGATGCGGCCGCCTCGACGCTCTGCATCACGGCGCGACAGAAGTCGGAGTCGCCCTGGGCTGCAAAGCCAATGCGAAAGGGACGTTCCGTCACCGGACCGAAGCGGTTGCGATAGACGCCAGAGCCAGCGCGTTCCAACAGGCTTCCATGAATCAACGTGCGCAACAGACGAAAGGCTGTCGTTTTGGGCAGACGGGTGCGCTCCTGAACGTCAGTGAGGCTCAACTCCTCTCCGAGCGAACGAAAGGCTTTCAACACCTCGCAGGCGCGCAGAACCGTCTGCGACTCGTTGCGGTCTCCGCGACGGGCTGGCGCGGAAGGCGGAGAAGCGACGGCAGCCCCTGCCGTGGATTTTCGACTGCGTTTCAAGGCGGTCATGCAGTTCCTCAAGCGAGCGACTCACATTCTATATTCCGTAATTCGGAACTCGCAAGAGCCGTTTGCGGAACGAAAAGACCGCGGGCAGTCGGGAGGAAGACGAGAAAACTGGCGAACGGTCCGTGCGCTGCTCCTCTTCCAATTCCACCTTACGGAACCGCAGACAGCCCAGCACCGGTCGGAAGTCCAGCGCTGGATGCAAGAGAAAAGCTGGAGCTGGATCGGCATTGCCAACGGTAGACCGGTTGCGTATAAGGTGAGACTGGTTCAATTGATAAGTCAGGTCCAGTGAGGTCGAATGAGAGTTGCCGAGATCGTGGGATTGCGATTGGCGTTTGCGATGTGCATAGGAGCACACCTGTTATCCGCGCAGGACCTGCCCCTGACCCAGAAGCTCTCCAGAAGTCAGATCCAGGTGCTGGACCCAACACGGGGGATCGGTCAGCCAGTTCTGGAAGGCAGCCTGCACCGTCCTCTGCCCGAGGAATATATCTGGACTGCAAGAGGTTCCGCGGCGAATGCGAAGCTCCGCTACACCTTTCCCAAGAATGGCGAGCAGACTGAGCCGCATTATTTCCGCCGCGAGTTTCCGGTAGCGACGATGCCGAAAGACGCGACGCTCTACATCGCCGGCCCGCGCCGGATCAAGGTGTGGCTGAACGGAAGACTGGCTGAGAGCGTGGAGAGCGACGTGACTTCACCGCTGGGGATGCACGTCTTTGAAACCAGCGTCGCCCAGTATCTGAAGGTGGGTGCGAACACGATTGCGATCGAGGCTGTGCGGGGGCGAGGCGTGACTGGGTTTGCCAACAGCGCTCTGGTGCGACAGCAGACATTCGGCCAGGTACTTGTCGCCAAGATCCTGGCCCGCCCCAGGGACGTAGATGGACCGGCCCTCGCGATAAGCGACAAGGAGTGGAAGAGTTCCACCACGGCGTCGGTCGGATGGCAACAGACCTCCTTCGACGATGCCGGGTGGAAGCCGGTCCAGAGCCTCGGAGGAATCGAGAGTTCGGTGGATTTTTTTCAGTGGAACGCCGATGCGGGCCTGTACAACTGGCCGGGATACGACGGTGTCTCGGGGTATCTGGCCCATACGCCGATGCGGGCTGTCGGAATCCTCGCCACATACGCGGGCCGCGGCGGCTTCACCGATCCTGCCAGTCTGACAGGGGGTGCGGGAGAGTTCGGCGTGCGCCTGCCTGCCGTTGTCCTGACCGACGCCGAAGCTCCCAGCATTGTGCTGGACTTTGGCCGCGAGCTGACAGGCAGGCTTGAGCTGGTCTCGGACTCGGACACGCCTGTGGTCGTCACCGTCCAGGTGGGGGAGTCGGAATCGGAGACCATGAAGGTCCCCTTCCTGGGCGTCAACCAGATGACAATCGCCGCGCATGGCACAGGTCATGGCCCGAAGACGGCCTTCCGCTATGCGAAGATCCGGTTTGTGGGCGGCGGGCCACAGCTTCGCTTCAAGGCCATTCGCGTGGACGACATCTATTACCCAGTGACCTACCAAGGCTCCTTCGAGTCCTCCGACCCGCTGCTGAACCGCATCTGGGAGATGGGGGCGTACACCGCTCATCTCTGCATGCAGGACGGCGTCTGGGACGCCAGCAAGCGCGACCGTGGCCGCTGGATGGGCGACATGGACGTCAGCGGACGCGTCATCGAGGACGTCTTCGGCGAGCGCCCCCTGATGGAAGACACGCTGGACCGACTGATCGGTCCGGCACCGGTCGATCAGCACGTCAACAGTATTCCCGGCTATTCCGCCTTCTGGTTCACCGGCGTTGCGGACTACTATCGCCACACCGGGTCGAAGGAGTTCCTGGAGCGGGAACAGGCACGAATGGTCCAACTGCTGGACTTCGTGGACGAGGAATTCGATGCGCGGAACGAGTATGCGAACAAGAGCAAGATGTGGCTGTACATCGACTGGTCGCCGGATCTGAACGGAGACACGCCGGAGACGCGCCGCGCTACGACGCTGGAGTTCTATCGCGCCTACCGCGATGCCGCATGGATGCTGCGCGAACTCGGCGACACGCAAAATGCCGACAAGTACGACGCGCGCGCCGCCGCCATCAAGCTGGGAGCGCAGAACTACCTTCTGGACCACGCAACCGGCTCCTTCGGCCCGCGCTGGCAGACCAATGCAGCGGCGGTCATCGGCGGAACGGCAGACCCGGACCAGTACGACTCGATCTGGAAGAACGCGCTTTCAACGGTCGGCGGAGACGGCACAAAGGGCCTCATCGTCTCGCCGTACTACAACTACTACATTATTCGCGCGCTGGCCGAGATGGGCCACCGGCAGCAGGCGTTGCAGTGGGTCCGCCAGTACTGGGGAGGCATGATCGACGAAGGCGCAACCAGTTTCTGGGAGGCATACGACCCAAGCTGGTACAAGGAGGATTTTCACTCTTCCCTGCAGTCCGATAACCGATCGGGATACTTTGTCAGCCTTGCGCACGGCTGGTCCGCTGGACCGACGGCGTGGCTGATGGAACAAGTCCTCGGAATCCAGCCGACGGGAGCAGGCTTCCGCACGGTCGAGATACGCCCCGACCTGATCGATCTCGACTGGGCCAAGGGTGCGGAGCCAACTCCGCGTGGCTTGTTGAAGGTGGACGCGCACAGGACGGGGGCGCACACCGCAGTCGCACTCGACCTGCCACCGGACGTTACGGCCCAGGTTTCCGTGCCCGTAAGCTCTTCGACCGCACAGGTCACTGTCAACGGCAGTGCGGTCCAATCCACCTCGGCGGAAGATGGCGCGCGCAGGATGGTGACGCTGGATCGAGCAGGCCACTACGAGTTGGCCGAACAGTAGAAAATTTTGCCGAGAGTGCAGTCTGTCAGAGGAAGCGGAGCGGGTGCAGCGGGGGCAGGAGGTCGGCTTCGGCGGCGGTGCGACGGAAGAGCGCGATGGCATCGATGCAGGCGGCATCGAGCGTGTAGTGGATGTTACGGGTGAGGTAGTCGCGTATGGTCGCCGGTGGGAGGTCGATGCGCGGAGTCCACTCTGCTACGAGGGATTCGATGTGGGCGAGGCCGTGGTCGCGGGAGGCAGTGAGGTCTTCGGTGAGCTGTGCGGCGGTCCGGCCTGAAGGACCGAGAGCTTCCGGGCGGACGGCCCAGACCGCGGCGACCCAGGGGAGTTGAGTGCGGGTGTGCCACTCATGGGCGAGGTCGATCCAGAGACAGGGGCCTGCGCAGGCTTCGATCTGGGCGCGGGATTCGAGGGCTAACAGCGCGGGATCGCCGATGAGCAGCGCGGCGTCGGCTTGCTGCAACATCGCAATGGGGTCGGCGGGTACGGGGAGGAACGCGGGGTCGGTGCCGATGAACCTCTTGAAGAGAATCTGCGCGTAGGTCAGCGAGCTGCGCGATGCCGTGTCGGCGGCGATGGTGTGAACGGCGGCGAGAACGCGGTCGGTGTCTACGGCGGAGGAGTTCTTCAGTTTGACGATGAGCTGGATGGAGCGGACGCGGTCCAGCGAGGCGATGACGCAGCCGGGAACGATGGCCAACTCCGGCGTCAGCGCGGCGATGGGGATGAGGCCGAG
>VFSW01009930.1_pt1 | contig 13553 bp, 12 predicted proteins | sample 5358111 | NCBI WGS metagenome assembly VFSW01 (sample SAMN11554181, study PRJNA540505) | mine drainage metagenome | isolation source: sediment from site ElyBrook_90M | place: USA: Ely Copper Mine, Vershire, VT | collected 2017 | reverse complement strand
TCTTTGTGGGTTGTTTTGTTGGGTGTCTTGTGTGGTCCGGGGGGGGGCGGCCCCCACTACCCCGGGCCCCCCCCGCGCCGGCAGCGGAAGTAAGAGTTAGAACACTTACGCGACCAACAAGAGAAGCGAGACCATGACAGAAACTTCAGATGCACCATCCGTCGACACCAGTACGACTGTTGACGAGCGGCTCGAGAAACTGAGATTCCTTACGCGCACGTTGAAGAAGCCCTCGCTCGGGGCCATAGTCGGGGCGATCACGGTCTTCATCCTCTTCGCGTTCTTCGATGCCACGCCGAATCACCTGTGGCTCACACAAACGGGCCTGGCGTCGTGGAGCACCACGGCAGCGTTCTTTGGCATCATGGCTGTTCCCGTCGGCCTGCTCATGATTGGAGGCGAATTCGACCTATCGACCGGCGTGATGACGGGGGCTACCGCTATTTTGATGGCCGTGCTCATGAACAATCTGCACTGGAACGCGTGGCTGGCTGTCGTGGCAACGGTTATCTTCGCAACTCTCATTGGATTGCTGAATGGATACATCGTCGTTCGCACGAAACTGCCAAGTTTCGTGGTCACGCTGGCCACATTCTTCGTTCTCCGTGGCCTATCGATCGGAGGCGTCCTCCTCGTAAACAGCGGGTCAACCCAGATTTCTCTCGTGGGTTCTCACTACGGTGGCCTGCGTTCCCTTCAAATTGTCTTTGGCAGTAGTTTTCTCTCGACCTCGGCCCTTCCCAATGGGTACTCCACCGCAATCCTGTGGTTCATTGCGGTCACCATCATCGGTGTGTGGATATTGGGCCGCACTCGTTTTGGCAACTGGGTCTTCGCGGTGGGGGGTGACCTCAACGCGGCCCGCAGCATTGGTGTTCCGGTCCTTCGTACCAAGCTCTCATTATTCGTGGGCACCTCGGTCGCCGCTGCACTGGTGGGAGTGATTTCATTCGCCCAGTCGTCATCGGCGGTGTCGGAGCAGGGGGTGGGATACGAGTTCTATTACATAATCGCCGCGGTGGTTGGTGGCTGTCTGTTGACAGGGGGCTACGGATCGGTCCTCGGGGCCGCGCTCGGCGCGTGCATCATCGGAATGGCCTTTGAGGGGGTCATCTACGCCGGTTGGGACAGTTCGTGGGACTTCACTTTCCTTGGGATCATTTTGTTCGTCGCCGTCGCCGTCAACATGTACGTGTTCGCTCGGGCCCAGAAGGCTCGACACTGATGACACAGCCGCTTCTCAGTCTCGCCAACGTGTCCAAGTTCTACGGAAACGTCAACGCGCTCAATGACGTGTCGTTGGACGTGTACGCGGGTCAGGTGACCTGCGTCCTCGGGGACAACGGTGCGGGCAAGTCGACTCTTATCAAGATCCTCTCGGGTGTCGTCACCCTCGATTCGGGCGAATACCGTTTCGAGGGAGAGCCGGTCTCCTTTTCGGGGCCTCGAGCCGCCCAGGAAGCAGGCATCGCCACGGTGTTCCAGGACCTCGCCACGGTGCCCCTCATGTCGGTGTGGCGCAATTTCTTCTTGGGTAACGAACTCACCGTGGGCAAAGGTGTGTTGTCGCGTTTGGACATCAACCGCGCGAAGGCGATTGTGTTCGAAGAGATGCGGAAGATGGGCATCGACGTGCGAGATCCGAACCAGAATGTGGGCACGCTGTCGGGAGGTGAGCGACAAGCGATGGCCATTGCCCGCGCTGTCTACTTCGGTGCCAAAGTCTTGATCCTGGATGAGCCCACCTCCGCCCTCGGCGTGCGTCAGTCCGGGATTGTCCTTCGCTACATCGTGCAAGCGCGCGAGCAAGGTAAGGGAGTGGTGTTCATCACTCATAATCCACACCACGCCTTTCCGGTCGGCGATCGCTTCATCCTGTTGCGTCGCGGCAAGTTGATGGCTTCCTTCGAAAAGGAGCAGACCACCATCGAGGAGCTGACCCGGTTGATGGCTGGAGGGGCGGAACTGGAGCAGTTGGCTCACGAGCTCAATCAGGCGAGTCGCGTGAAGTCCGAGGAGTAGTGCCTCGCTCGGGACAGTTCTACCGTGGTGGTACATCGTGGCCGATAGATGACGTGAAGGAGTTATCAGGAATGAAGCGCATTGGAGTCGGAGTCATCGGATTTGGCTGGATGGGACGTGCGCACAGTCGAGCACTTCGGCGTCTGCCGATGGTCTTCCCTGACCGGGGCCTGTCACCGCATTTGGTGGTGTGCGCCGACGCCGACGAGCGTGCCCGCAATGTAGCGAGTGAGGGGTTCGCCTTCGAACGAGTGACGCCGGATTGGACGGAAGTCATGACGTCGGATGACGTCCAGGCTGTCTATATCGCTGCACCCAACATGCTGCACGTTGAGATGGTCACGGCGGCCGCCGAGAACGGCAAGGATGTGTTCTGCGAGAAGCCGGTGGGGGGCACGCCCGCCCAGACTCTCGCGGCGTGCCAGGCGACGAACCGCGCAGGAGTCCTTTCGGGCGTTGGCTATAACTACCGCTGGGCGCCCTTGGTACAAGAAGTGAAGTCGATGATCGAGAACGGTGAACTCGGCGAGATCACCAACTACCGGGGACGATTTTTGTCGATGTACGGATCAAATCCTTTGGGGCTACTGACGTGGCGATATCTCGTGAGTGAAGGCCGGTACGGAGTGACGTCGGACCTCCTCTCGCATGCGGTCGACCTAGCCGAGTATCTCATCGGACCGATGACGTCGGTGGTCGCACACACGGCCACGTTCATCACCCAACGACCGCTGCCTTCAGCTCACTCGTCGCACTACGTGGCAGGGGAGGCGAACGCCCCCAAGGGCGACGTGACCAACGAGGACTACGTGGGCCTCTTGAGCACGTTCGCCAATGGTGCGCGCGGCGTATTTGAGTCGAGCCGCGCCATGGTCGGTCCGGAGAGTCAGATGGCGTTCGAGATTCACGGCACGAGGGGTGCCGTGGCGTGGAACTTTGAACGGATGAATGAACTTCAGTACTACCGACTCGAGGATGGACGCCACGCGGGGTATCGCACGATATTCGCCGGCGATCGATTTCAGTATCACGGCAATTTCGTTCCCGGTTCCGCTAACGGAATCGGCTTCGAGGACCTCGTGACCATCGAGGATCTCGAATTCATAGATGCCGTCGTTCATCGCCGACCATTCCATCCGAACTTCGATGACGCGCTGCGCTACGTGTCGATTCTGGCCGCGATACTTCGATCGGTCACGAGTCAAAGGTGGGAAGCAGTTGGTTCGCTGGAGGGGTTATGACGACGATACGACTGACGATGGCTGACGCTCTCGTTCACTGGTTGATGGCGCAGAAGACAGAAATTGATGGCGAACGGGCGCCACTCTTTCCCGGGGTCTACGCGATCTTCGGTCACGGAAATGTGACCAGCTTGGGCCACGCGCTGGAGCAGGTTAAGAAGGATTTTCCCACGTGGCGCGGGCAGAATGAGCAGGGGATGGCCTTGGCGGCGGTGGCATTCGCCAAGGCGACGCGCGCGCAGCAGATCATGGTTGCCACGACGTCCATCGGTCCAGGGGCGTTGAATATGGTGACGGCCGCGGGTGTAGCGATGGCCAATCGCCTGCCCGTTCTCCTACTCAGTGGTGACACCTTCGTGAGCCGAGCACCGGACCCGGTGTTGCAGCAGATTGAGGTGGACGGCTCACCTTCCACGACCGTCAATGACGCATTCCGCCCCCTGGTGACTTTCTGGGACCGCGTCGTTCATCCCCAGCAACTCCTGACGTCGCTGCCCGCAGCGCTTGCCGCACTCACCGATCCGGCCCGTCGGGGTCCGGCCTTTTTGGCGCTGCCCCAGGATGCGCAGGGATTCGCCTGGGACTTTCCCGAGAGTTTCTTCGAGCCGACCGTCCACACTTTGCAACGACTTCGTCCAGATTCACGTGCGCTGACTCGCGCGGCCGAAGCCCTGCGCCTCGCGCAACGGCCGGTCATCATCGCCGGCGGGGGTGTGCACTACTCACTGGCGGAGGACGAACTGTCAGCCTTCGCCGCGCGTCACCGCGTGCCGGTCGTCGAGACCATGGCGGGTCGGACGTCGCTCACCGGTGACGATCCGTCGTGGATCGGCCCGCTGGGGGTCACCGGCTGGGATAGCGCCAACGAAGTGGTCTCGTCGGCTGACGTGGTCATCGCTGTCGGGACGCGCATGGGTGATTTCACAACGGGATCGGGGAGTGTCCTGAGTCCCCATTCTGTTGTGGTGGGAGTTAATACTTCGCGATTCGACGCACTCAAGCGCAAGTCTCTCATGTTGGTGGGTGATGCTCGCGAGACGTTGCGCGAACTGTCGCCCGCCTTGGGTGACTACCGCGCACCGGCGCAATGGACCTCTGCGGCCAGAGTCGGAGCGGACGCGCAGTTGCAGCGGGTGGCGCGGCTCAACGCGAGTGTCACGCAGGTACCGACTTACGCGCAAGTGGTCGCCGCGATCAACGATGAGGCTTCGGTCGAGGACTACGTCTTGACGGCATCGGGTGGCCTGCCCGGGGAACTCAACATGAATTGGATTGCTCGCGGGCCATCCACGTTCGACTGCGAGTATGGATTCTCGTGTATGGGGTACGAAGTCGCGGGGGGTTGGGGTGCGGCGATGGCTCGTCGTGGTGGCCGGGTCTTCGCCCTCGTCGGCGACGGTTCGTACATGATGATGAACAGTGACGTTTTCTCCTCGGTTCTCTCGGGCCACCCGATGGTCCTCGTCGTGTGCGACAACGGAGGATTCGCCGTCATCGATCGCCTTCAAGTGGGTCAGGGTGGCGTGTCATTCAACAACTTGCTGGAGGATTGTCGCGGTAACTCAACGGCCCGCGTTGACTTTGCGGCGCACGCCGCCGCGATGGGGGCTGACGCACGTCACGTCACGTCGATTGCCGAACTGCGTCACGCATTGAGTGACGCGCGCGAATTGACGCGAACCGTAGTGATCGTCATCGACGTTGACGCATACGCGTGGACTGCAGGGGGAGCGTTCTGGGAAGTGGGTTATCCCCGCAGCAGTTCGCGTCTCGAAGTCCAAGAGGCCGCGGCCCGGATGTCCAAGGCCGTGCACGTGCGAGATGAGCGGAGGCGCGCATGAGTCATCGAACCCTGGGAGTTGTCATTCTCGGTAGTGGGCGAATCGGCTCGCTTCACGCGGAGATTGTGGCGCACGAGACCCCCGGCGCCGAGCTGATTGGCGTGATCGACTCGTCGCCCGCGGCGGCCCAGATCTTGAGTCAACGATTGTCCGTTCCCTCGATGACATTCGAGGAGGCCCTGGGCCGCGCCGATGTTGACGCGATCGCGGTGTGCTCTTCGACTGATAGTCACGTCGAGTCGATCATTCGCGTCGCGCAGGCGGGCAAGGCGATCTTCTGTGAGAAGCCGATCTCCTTGAACCTCGCGCAAGTCGACGAAGCACTGGTGGCGGTTAACAAAAGTGGCGTCGCGATGATGGTGGGATTTAATAGAAGGTTCGATCCTTCTCATCGGGCAGTGCGCGAAGCGGTGGTGGCGGGCGACGTCGGCGACGTCCATATTGTTCGCATTACTAGCAGGGATCCGGCTCCGCCGCCCCTCGAGTACATCAAGGTGTCTGGTGGCATCTTTTTGGATATGACCGTGCACGATTTCGACATGGCTCGCTTCGTGACGGGATCGGAAGTGGTGGAGGTCTTCGCACAGGCGGCGACGCGAGTGGACCCGGCGATTGGTGACGCGGGAGACCACGACACGGTGGTGGTGAACCTTCGCCACGCGGATGGGGTACTCAGTGTGATCGACAATTCTCGCCAGGCGGTCTACGGCTACGATCAACGTGTCGAGGTATTCGGATCGAGGGGCGTGGCGTCCTCGCAAAATTGGCCGCTTCATTCGGCCGTCACGATGGGCGCCCAGGGAGGGACTAGCGCCCCCCTGCAGAATTTCTTTCTGGAGCGATACCGACGCAGTTATCAGCTCGAATGGCGGTCGTTCGTCGACGCGGTGATTGACGGTTCGGTGATGCCCGTAACGGGTGCGGACGGCCGTGCCCCTTTGGTGCTTGGGATGGCGGCACGCATGTCGGTGCAGACGGGTCGCGCGATTGCGGTCAGTGAAGTGGTCTGAGTCACTGTGGCGCGATCCCTCGGGTCAGTCGATCTCCAAGGTCATGTCGAAACTGTAGTGACGCGCCAGGTAGACGTGGTGGCCGTACTCGACGGACCGACTTTCGACGTCACGCGCCACCCTATCCATCGTCAAGACCGTGTCGGAGCGCGACGTCGACAGGAGCTTCGCCTCGCGCGCCGTAATCGTGCGGGCGCCGATTTCCTGACTCGCGGAGTGGAAGCGGATACCAACGGATCTCATAATCGCGTAGAGCCCCTGGCTGTTGAGCTGGGCCTTCGTGGGAACCTCGGAAAGGACGCTCAATGGAATGTGATTCTCCAACAGGGCGAGGGCCAAACCCTCGGCGGACCTCAGGCGTTCGATGACAATCACGTTCGTACCGACCTCGATCTCCAAGAGCGACGCGACTTCTTCGAGGGCCGGACGTACCTCGAGACGGGTCGTATGAGTGCTTGGTCGACGGCCCGCCGCGTCGAGCGCTTCGTAGAGGCTGCTCAGCGAGGCGGGCCGGTGAATTCTCTGAGGTGCGACGACGGTACCTATGCCGCGGCGTCGAATGACCAGTCCCTTGACAGCGAGTTGTTGAATCGCTTGTCGCACAGTGGGACGCGAGACGTTGAGAAAGTCGGAAATCTCGATCTCACTCGGAATCGAATCGCCCGGACCGTAGACACCACGGTCGATGACGTCTTGGAGTTGTGCCGAGATTTGGTAATACAGGGGAATAGGACTCGTGTGGTCAAGTTGCGTGAACGGCATGTTCGTCATGGAGGTCCTTCGAGAGTGCGATTGGGGACACTGTAGCGAGAAAGAGTAGGTTATATGGTTGTCAGGACATTATCTTGACTTATGTAACCGCCATCAATAGACTCGAGGCGTAGATGGAGCCACCTGAGATATGAAAATGACTTTCATGAGGGGTTTTGAGGTGCCAAAGGGCATCGGAGACCTCAAGAAGCAACAGAAGGGCTGTGCGGATGACCGCGACCTCGTACCCGCTTGACCTCATCGCGATGGGTCGAGTCGGTGTTGACATTTACCCTCTCGAAGTCGGCGTTGGTTTGGAGGATGTTCACACTTTCGGTAAGTATCTCGGAGGGAGTGCGACCAACGTCGCCGTAGCGGCGGCTCGTCTTGGGCGCCGCGCCGCAATCATCACTCGCACGGGGGAGGACGCCTTCGGTCGTTATGTGCATCGAGCGCTCCGCGAATTGAACGTAGGCGATCAATACGTCTCTTCGGTGGCGACGTGGCCCACCCCGGTCACCTTCTGCGAGATATTTCCTCCCGACAATTTCCCGCTCTACTTCTACCGGACACCAACGGCACCCGATCTTCAGATTCGAGGTGACGAATTGGACTTGGACGCGATTCGAACAGCGCGGATCTACTGGACCACCGTCACCGGATTGTCGCAAGAACCTAGTCGCGAAGCTCACCATGTCGCCTGGGACGCCCGCGAACGACATCCCCTGACGATTTTGGACCTTGACTATCGGCCGATGTTCTGGGGGTCACGCGCCGAGGCCCACGCGCAGGTCGAGCGGGCGCTCCCACGCGTCACCATCGCCGTCGGCAACCTCGATGAGATGGTGACCGCCGTGGGTGAAGATGATCCCGTTCGCGCTGGTCACGCACTGCTGGAACGCGGAATAGAGCTGGCCATCATCAAGAAGGGCTCTCGCGGAGTGCTGGCCATGACCACCGACGAGACGGTCGAGGTCGACCCACTTCGTGTCGAGGTCGTCAATGGCTTGGGTGCGGGAGATGGTTTCGGTGGCGCGTTATGCCACGGGCTGCTGAGCGATTGGTCGTTGGGGCGCGTGATCGCCTTCGCCAATGCGGCGGGCGCCATTGTGGCGAGTCGGTTGGAATGTTCGACCGCGATGCCCACCGTCGCCGAGGTCGAGGCGTTGATTAAGGGAGCGACAAAGTGAAAGTGATTGACACGGCTGCGATCAGCGAGGTTCGTGCGCAGCGACCGGAAGCCATTCGCAGCGCTGCTGCCGCGCGGCGTCGAGGTCCCCGCATCGCGAGTGACGGTCGACTGATGTTGGTGGCCGCGGACCACGCGGCGCGCGGTGCCCTGGGCGTACGCGACGTGCCGCGCGCGATGGCGAATCGTCACGAACTCCTGGGTCGCCTGGTCGAGGCGTTGTCACGACCCGGAGTTGACGGCGTCCTGGCCAGTGCTGACATCCTCGAGGACTTGTTGTTGATGAATGCCCTCGAAGGTAAAGCGGTGTTCGCCTCGATGAATCGAGGCGGACTGATGGGCTCGGTCTTCGAGCTCGACGATCGCTTCACGGGGTACGACGCGAAGAAGATCGCCGAGATGAATTTCGACGGAGGCAAAATGCTCACCCGCATCGACCATCGTGATCCCGGGACCGTCGCGACGCTCGAGTCGTGCGGCCGACACATCTCCGCTCTCGCCGACCAGCAACTGATCGCCATGGTGGAACCGTTCATTTCTCATCGCAATGACCAGAGAGTGACGAATGATCTAGGCCCGGACGCCGTCATGCTGTCGATGGCCATTGCGTCGGGTTTGGGAAACACCAGCGCATACACCTGGTTGAAGCTGCCGGTGGTTGACGACATGGAGCGGGTGATGACGGCCACGACGCTTCCCACTTTGTTATTGGGCGGCGATCCTACGACGGCGCCCGACGAGACGTACGCTAAGTGGGCCACCGCCGTGGCGCAACCGGGGGTGATCGGACTCGTCGTGGGTCGGGCATTGTTATACCCGCCCGATGGCGACGTGGCGGCGGCCGTCGACGTTGCGGTACAACTGGTACACGGGTCCGGCGACGACCGATGACTGCGTCTCGACAACTTCATTTCCCCAGCGGCTCGTTGACGTCGGATCCGTGGTCTCTTGAGATGACCCCGGCTAAGGCGTCGTGGGATTGGACGTCACTACGCATCGCAGAGTTAGCCGCGGGCGACTCGCTAGTGTTTGACACGGGCGAGGAGGAGATGCTCGTCCTTTCGCTATCGGGATCGGTCGGCGTGACATCGGAGTCCGATCACGCGACCATCGTTGGACGCCCCAACGTGTTCTCCGGCGTGAGTGACTTCGCGTATGTCCCGCCGGGGCGCACCGTCCGGCTCACCTCGGAGACGGGCGGGCGATTTGCGGTGCCGGGCGCGCGCTCTGACTCTGTACGTCCGTTCGCGTATCAGCCGAAAGACGCGATTTCGGTGGAATATCGAGGTGCGGGTCGTTGTTCGCGTCGTGTCGTCAATATGTGCACAGATCAGACGTTCGACGCCGACCGCATCATCGTGTGCGAAGTGGTGACCCCCGGCGGTAACTGGTCGTCGTACCCACCGCATAAGCACGACGAGGACGGGCCCAACGAGTCGATACTCGAAGAGATCTACTACTTTGAGGTCGACGGGGCTGGTCACGATGGCGCCATGGCCTACCAACGCGTCTACGGCACGACGGCGCGGCCGATTGATCTGCTGGCGGAAGTGCGAGATCGGGACCTCGTTCTGGTTCCGTACGGATGGCACGGTCCCACTATGGCGGTGCCGGGCTATGACGCATACTTCTTTAACGTCATGGCGGGTCCGGGCGCGCGTGCGTGGAGGATCTGTGACGACCCGGCCCATAGCTGGATCCGCGATGTCTGGGCCAATGAGGAACTCGATCCCCGAGTGCTCCCTTCATACTGAGCTCTTGAGTCCCCGATCCACCCTCGCCCACAGCTCGACCCTACGAAAGGATGGAAATGAAGATTATTGGACAATGGATTGGCGGACAGCACGTCGTCGATGCCGCATCGCCGGTGAGCCCCGTCTGGAATCCCGCGACGGGCGTTCAACAGGCGCAATTGCAACTCGCGAACCTGGAGTTGGTGAACACCGCCGTGGCGGCGGCCTCGAGTGCCTTCACCTCGTGGAGACAGTCGTCGCTGAGTCAGCGGACGAAGATCCTCTTCGAGTTCCGCCAGATCGTGAACAGCCGCATCGACGAATTGGCTCTCGTCGTTTCTGACGAGCACGGCAAAGTCGTCTCCGACGCAAAGGGTGAGGTGCAGCGTGGACTAGAAGTCTTGGAATTCGCGTGCGGGATCCCGACTCTTCTCAAGGGCGAGTACTCCGACCAAGTCTCGGGAGGCGTCGATCTCTTCACCTATCGTCAACCACTGGGCGTCGTCGTTGGGATCACCCCCTTCAACTTCCCGGTGATGGTGCCGATGTGGATGTTCCCCATTGCTATTGCGACCGGCAATACCTTCATCCTCAAGCCCAGCGAGCGCGACCCATCGGCGTCGTTGTTGTTGGCCGAGATGTGGAAGGAGGCCGGACTTCCCGACGGTGTCTTCAATGTGGTGCAAGGGGATGTGACAGCAGTTCACGCTCTACTGGATCACCCGGACGTGGCCGCGGTCTCATTCGTCGGATCGACACCCATCGCCAAGACGATCCACGCGCGGGCGATGGCCAATGGCAAGAGGGTGCAAGCGCTGGGTGGTGCGAAGAACCACTCCATCATCATGCCTGATGCGGACCTTGATTTCACGGCGAGTCACCTCGTCGCCGCAGCCTTCGGATCAGCGGGTGAGCGGTGCATGGCGATTTCGGCAGCAGTCGCCGTGGGTGACGTCGCGACGCCACTCCTTAAGAGGGTGGGTGAATTGGCGCGGGCGGTCAAGGTGGGTAGCGGCCGAGACCCCTTGAGTGAAATGGGCCCGGTGATCACCCGTGAATCGCGTCAGCGCATCACGGATTTGATCTCGACCGGTGAAGCCCAGGGCGCCAACATCCTCGTTGACGGCCGCGGACTCGTGGTCCCCGGCTTCGAAGAGGGCTTCTACGTTGGTCCGACGGTCATCGACAATGTCACGACCGACATGGACGTCTACACCAACGAGATATTCGGCCCGGTCCTGTCGACGCTGCGTGTGCGCGACGTCGACGAAGCTATTGCGCTCATCAATGCGAACCCTTACGGCAACGGCACCGCCATCTTCACGTCGAATGGCGAGTCCGCTCGTCGATTCCATCGCGAAGTTCACGTGGGCATGATCGGCGTCAACGTTCCCATTCCGGTGCCGATGGCGTACCACTCCTTCGGTGGCTGGAAGGATTCACTCTTCGGGGACCATCACATCCATGGACCCGAGGGGGTGCGTTTCTATACGCGAGCTAAGGCGGTAACCCAGCGCTGGCCAACGCCTCGGTTGGACTCCGGGGCGACGTTTTCCTTCCCTGTCGCTCGCTAGTGCGCGTGCGTCATTGGCGTTACGTTTTCTCGCGCGATCATTCGATTCGGACAGTTGGCGTTCGTGAGTACCTCATTGGGTTCGACCGCGTCAGGTGCTCGACGCTGATTCCGATAAGAGGCCGTGACACGCCGTGTCGCTCTTCACTTGGCGGTGCGGCGGGTCAGCTCAATCATCTCGCGGTGTAGCCGCCGTCGATCAGCGCCTGGGATCCGGTGATGAACGCGGCGTCATCGGACAACAGGAACACCACGTACTTGGCGACCTCCTGGGAGGTACCCAGGCGTCCGATGGGGTGCAGCGACACTAGGCCGTCGTACATCTCCTGGGGGATGCCGGCGAGGAGCGGCGTGTCGATATATCCCGGGTGCACCGAGTTGATGCGGATCCCTTGGCTGGCGTAGCCCAGGGCCGCGGCCTTGGTCATGCCGGCGATCGCGTGCTTCGCGGTCACGTAGGGCAGCGCCGTGGCCTCACCCACGAGTCCGAGGATGGACGAGGTGTTGACGATCGCCCCGCCGCCGGCCTTGAGCATCTTGGGGATCTCGTAGAACATCCCGTAGAAGACCGAATGCAAGTTGACGTCCATGAGGTGGTGGTAGCCCTCGATGGTGATGTCGGTGATGAGACCCAGCGGTCCACCGATCCCGGCGTTGTTGAAGGCGACGTTGAGTGCCCCGTAGGTGCTCACCGCCACCTGCACCGCAGCCTTCACGTCGTCGGCGTTGCCGACATTGCCCGCCGCAGCGACGGCGTGTCCGCCACCAGCGGTGATTTCATCGACTACGGCCTGCGCGGGCTCGAGGTGTAGATCGTTGACGACGACGTTGGCGCCTTCGCCAGCCAACGCCAGTGCGACGGCCTTGCCAATCCCTGACGCACCTCCCGTCACCAGGGCGGTCTTTGCTTCGAATCTCTTCGTCATGGTCAACTCTCCTTCTCCTTATTGCACTTTGCACTGCTCGCGCGCACGATCTGTAGCGGGCGAAAGGCTTCGACCCATGGCGAGCGGCGCGCCGCCACGAGAAGACGTCGCCCCCGCGCTCGAGACCCGGTACTGAGCGGGTGGGTCGGACTCGTTCAATCGTCGAGGACGAACTTGGGAACCAGTGAAATCCTACGAGGAGCACCGCGCGGTGATCAGGGCCCATTGTCACTGCGTGCACCTCGCAACGTCGAGGAGACTGGCACGCTGCGCCCGTGTCGAGATGGACCACGAGGTCGGTGGATCGACGACGTGGTCGCGTTTCGCGTAGACCCTTCCGGCGCCGTCGGTGTTCGGTCCCTAGTATCGGCAGTGACGCGAATGACGTGCGCGGGGCTGAAGGGGGAGTGATGGACAAGGTGGTCGCCAGTGCGCGTGACGCCGTGCGTGACGTGCGCGACGGCGCATCGATCAGCGTCGGGGGCTTCGGTCTGTGCGGTATACCCAGTGTCCTCATCGAGGCTCTCCTCGATATGGGCGTCAAGGATCTGGTGACGGTGAGCAACAACTGTGGTGTCGACGACTGGGGACTGGGCGTGCTCTTGGCCGCGGGTCGGATACGTCGAACGACCGGTTCGTACGTTGGTGAGAACAATGAGTTCGAACGTCAATTCCTCGCCGGCGAGCTCGAGGTGGAACTGGTCCCCCAGGGGACCCTGGCCGAACGCCTGCGCGCCGGGGGCGCGGGCATCCCCGCTTTCTATACGCCGGCGGGGGTCGGCACTCAGATCGCCGAGGGCGGGCTCCCGCTGCGCTACGACGGTCACGGGGGCGTTGCCCTGGCGTCGGCGCCCAAGGAGACCCGCGAGTTCGCGGGCCGGTCCTACGTCCTCGAGCACGCCATTCGCACCGATTTCGCACTGGTGCACGCGCGCTACGGTGACCGCCACGGCAATCTGGTTTACGAAGAGAGCGCCCAGAATTTCAACCCCCTGTGCGCGGGCGCCGGGCGGGTCACCATCGCCCAGGTCGAGGAACTCGTCGAGCCCGGCGACCTCAATCCTCGTGAGGTGCACACACCGGGGATATTCGTCCAGCGCGTCGTGCGCGTGACCGACGTTGTCAAGCGCATCGAGAAGAGGACGGTGGCGTCGTGAGCGCGCTCACCCGCGACCAATTGGCCCAGCGCGTGGCGCGCGAACTCCTCGACGGCCAGTACGTGAACCTGGGCATCGGCCTGCCCACTCTCGTGCCCAACTTCGTGCCCG
>VFSW01009929.1_pt1 | contig 13553 bp, 15 predicted proteins | sample 5358111 | NCBI WGS metagenome assembly VFSW01 (sample SAMN11554181, study PRJNA540505) | mine drainage metagenome | isolation source: sediment from site ElyBrook_90M | place: USA: Ely Copper Mine, Vershire, VT | collected 2017 | reverse complement strand
TTAGATGTTGATGAGCTTTTCTTCCTGCATGTTCTTGATAAGGTCAAGGATCTGAGGAAAATTGGTGCGGATCTGCTTCACGGCAAGATAGTACTTGCTGACAGGTATGTGATGTCGGTAATTGCATACCAGTGCGGGGGAGGATTCGATTACGAGAAAGGTAAGATGATAATAGGCATTTCAGGGCTTCCGCTTCCTGACCTTGTTGTTTACCTAGACGTCTCTGTCGGGGTTTCGATGGAGAGGAAGAGACTGCAAAAGGATGGGCGGCTTGACAGATTCGAGAGGGAGGCTGCATACCTTAATAAGGTTAAGGGAGTATACGATAGGCTGTATGCTGAAAATTTCTTCTCGAAAAAATGGATTAGGCTGAACGGGGAGGAGGATGAAGGGACAGTTCATGAAAAGATATTTTCAGAAGTTGGAGACGTACTTAGATAGATTGCTGGGCTTGGTTGTGACTGCATGCGGTACATGATTGGTGGAGATTGATTTTATGGTAGATAAACGACCCACGATAGATGAAGTTGCAGTGGAGATCGCCAAGATTATGGCGAGGCGCAGCTCGTGCCCTAAAAGGCAGGTTGGTGCTGTTGTAACCAAGGGAGGTAGGATTATAAGTAGTGGATACGTCGGAGCTCCGCCCGGGATGCCCCATTGCATTGATGATGGGATCGGATGCCTCTTGGACAGCGACGGAAGGTGTATACGTACAGTGCATGCAGAGCAAAATGCCATAGCTGTGGCTGCCAAGAACGGCATTTCCACAGACGGAGGTACCTTATACTGCACTGTGCAGCCATGTTTTTTGTGCGCCAAGAGCATAATTGCGGCAGGAATAAAGAGGGTCGTATATGTGGAGGAGTACAGGAAGGAAACACCCGGCTCGCTGGATCTCTTTCATAGTGCAGGTATCGCGGTGCTGCACTGGAAAGTACAGGACACTTCCGGCGTTGCCTGACTGAATTCAGGTTTCCTGCTTTTTATTTTACGGAGAACACCACGACTCTTCAGGGCGAGGTTACAGATTTCGAGGCTTAAGCCTTAACCAACCCGGCGAGTGATACATGTTGTGGAGGTCTCTCATTGCTAAATACAGATGGTACAGGATCAGATGCCGCAGAACCATATGAGCTAAATGCAGAAGAATGTTACTTTTCGGGGAAAGAGCGAATAGCTTTTCTTAAAGAAATATTACACAGCATAACCTAACGGTATGGATTAGATTTGATGCTGCAGGTACCGATGGTGGTCATTTTCATATGTTTGTAGATGCTACACTGGATATTACCCTTCAAAAATAATGCATCTTGTAAAAGACTAACTTCACGACAAATATTTGTGCGATTTCCTGAGGTTAAAAACCATACGTAGGGAGGGAGAACTTTGGGGCGGTGGAGGTTACATTGAAACTGCCAGAGACAATGCAGATGCAAACATTATCAGGAACTACATCTTGAAACAAGGGTCAGGGGGAGAAGCAGGATTTCGAACAGTTCAGACCACGGAACTTCCCCTAACGCGGGAAGGATGCCGGTCTTTATTGCGGGGCGATTCGTTGCTATTAATTCTGTTTCTCGATTCCGCCGGTTGATACCCTGCCCCCCTTCCACTGCCCTTCGTATGCGCGGGTTATCTCACCTGTGACTTCCAAAAAGACGATGTTAGCGAATCTGGCGCCGAGCTCCATTCTAAATGGCCTCGGGCCGAGGTTAGCGATTGCAAATGTGAGCTCTCCAGAATAGCCGGGATCGGTCTTTGTCGCCATAAGGTAAACTCCGCACCGCTGGAGAGTGCTTCGCGGATAGACGTGCAACGAGAGATATACAGGCGGAGAGCCTTCCTCCACAAGTACCTTCTCTCCGGGTATGTTGAATTTCTCTATCGTCTTTATGAGGAGGTAGTCTCCCGGAGGCATTATGATTTCCTTGTCGCCTTTGTCGATGTCGGCTGTCTTCTCCGTATCTGAGCTCTTTCTGTCGCTTAGCCCGAGAAATCCTTCGCCTATTATTCTATAGGCCTTTCCGGCCCTTATGTCTATTCCGACCCCTTCGGGATTCCTTTCCTCTCTTACGTCGAGGTTCTCGATAAGACCGTATTTCTTGTTAAGTTCAAGAACCTTCATAGTGGATATGATCATGTTAGGCGCCTTTTTCCTCTTTGAGCTTAATGTCAAGTTCTGAAAGCTTACGGTCTATGCGCTTCTCGCTCTCGATCCTTGGTAGGGCGTACTCGTTCATATCTACCAGCAGATACTGTGCAAGTGCAGGATGCTTCTCAGTCACGATGTCCCTCATTTTCTGGGCGATCTTCCTGTAGTCAGGGTGGCCTTGTTTGGACGACCTGAGCTCGGCGAGGTGGTATATTTCACGCAGGTTCAACTTCATGTACCATCTCATCCTAAAGCCCCTTGGAACTACATACTGCGCTTCTGAAGGGAGCTCCTTGGCTATCGTATCGTACGCCGCCTTTGCTTGCATCATGACCTCTTTGTATTCCCTGTCGAGCCCTATTGGCTCGAGTTCAGGAGGGGTGTCAAAGCCAAGGTCGGTGGTCAATGCCTGTCTCTCCTGGCTCAGTACCCTGTGCCTATGAAGGTCTCTGAACATTCCGTAGTTCGCACATAGTTCGAATGTATAATAGAGGTTTTCAAGGGCTCTGCCTGGCTTGTCCCTCCTGTTCCTTCGCTTTGAGAGGTAGTCGGAGATTAGTTTTTTACGCTGCTCGGGCGTCATGATAGAAACCCGTGAGACTATTGCCGAGATAGGCAGATTTGAGTATGGATATATCATAGCGGCAAGCACTCTGTTCTCCCCGTCTGCATCGTAGTCTACCAGTCGGAGATAAGGTTCCTCTGGCTCAGGACGGCTTCCTTGCTCGCTTCCGTACTGGCTCATTGCATTCCTTGTCGTGGTTATATATTCGGAAGGCTGTGCCCTCTTCACGAACGAGGGTATGACCTTTGCAAGTTCCTCATGCATGTCCCTTGCTATCTCCTTTGCCTCTTCTAGGTTGCTTGAGTAAAGTTTAGTGAGCAGGTACTCGAATGCGCGGCCGTTCCCATATAGACCCACATTGGTAAGTCTTCCTGCTGGTAGCAGGTTCTTGAGTATGTCACAGGCCCTGGCTCTGGTGGCGCTTGCGTATGCCCGGTCGGTGGCTTCCGGATCCTTCGGTGAGACTCTGCGCACATGTTCCATTACAACAGGCAGCCATTTTGCATAGGATGAGAAGAGAAGATCCATTGTCCGCTCATAGATGGATGCGTATTTAGATTCCATTAGGCGTTTGTCCCGGTGCCATAGGTACTTGCCTTTGATTTGCTTGTCGAAGAGTATGTATCGTGCTGATTTTTCCAGTGGGGAGATGCCGAGCCTGGAATCGGTAAGGAGATCTGCGGAAAGGCTGGAAATGTTCTCGCATGCTATGTGCACGCCCGCGAGCTCTGCCACCGAGTCGTCCCCATATCCTACCAGAATCCGCTGGTAGAAGTCTTCGGCGCGGCTTGTTGCCAGTCCCGCGCCTACTGACTGGCGGAATTCGGTCCCCATCACATCGGCGATGTCCTTGTTTGTTACGAACTCGTCAAGCAGCAGACGGCGCGCGCCTTTCTCGGACCTGCTGTATCTGGAAAAAAGCGTGCCCTTTATGACTTCGGGAAGATTCGTAAGAACAAAGATGTTTTTATCAACGCTTGAGAAATATGCGCCTATCCTCTCCTTTTCTTGGGATGTCAGCTCCTCGTTAAAATAGCCTCCTTCCACTATACCACAATGTAGTCTTCAGGATTAACCCATATAAAGCTAACTGCAAGAAGATGGTACTGTACCTACAGAAACGCGGAGTTTACCTTGAGAGATCATTTATCTCTTCTCTTGATGCGGTCTCCTCTTTTAAGCCCGAAGGGGCCGATACAAGAACCACGTCGCCCACGTTCTTTACGCTCTTGTACAGTATGCTCTTACGCTTAAGCAGGTTTCCGGCGTCTCCCTTGACGCTCTTCCATGGAGTCATGAGAAGCCTGCTGATTTCCCCCTTCTCGAGGTCTATGACTACGTCCTGCACGTCTCCTAGGTACTGCCCTGAATCGCTATATACATCCATTCTGTATATTTCAGATATCTTCATTTTTTCACCGTTCGCCTTGATATATATGAATAAGAGGGTATTTTAAACTTTACCCGTCCTCGTAGAGTAGCGGAAGTGTTAGTGCTGCCTCGTTTGCCTGCCTGAGGGGCGGTTTGTGCGTTTTTGATCAGGGCTGCATCCAGTCTATCTCGTAGTATTCGGACTCGCTTCCGGTTAGAAGTATCTGTCTCACTTTGTAGTACGTTACTGCGGTCTCCCTGTCGGCTATGGCTATCACCAGCTCGAGTTTTCTCTTCTTCGCCTCCCTTATGGCTCCGGCAAACTCGTCGCCGCCCAGATACTCGTCCTCGCCCAACGAGAGCATGGCAAACTTTGGTGCATTGGACGCCGGGTTTTCGGCCTCGCCGCCATGCCTGTGGTATAATATGAAGTCCACATCCATCTTGGCCGCCTCCTTCCTGCCTGGAACGGCAAGGATAAACGTTTTTCTGACCGAATGCGCCACTCTTATTGCCCTTGCCCATTCCGAGGTAAGGAGCCTGGATTCTCTTGGGAAGACATGAATAACGTGCTTCGAGTGTATCCACTCCTTGTCTTCCTGCTTGACTGGGCGTGCCCCGGGAAAGTATACGCGGAAATGGGTGCCGAACTTGAATCCGGTCTTGATCACGTACCCGCGCTCCCTCCAATCCTTGTAGACTTCGTAGAGAAGAATGAACTCCTTCCTTCTTGAAGTAGCTGTCTTCAGCATTGCCTTCAAGGAAATGTTTTTGATAGAGAGGTAGCCTTTTTCTGCGAGGAATGCCGCTTCGTAGACGTCGAGCTTGTTGAGCTTTCCCTTGTCTGCGGCTTTGTATGAGCCGTACTGGCCGAACCACTGCGTCTCGTATATCCTCTTGCTCGCCTCTGTGCTCTCGAGTATGGTTGTCAGGTCCGTGTGGAAGAAAATGCCCTCTAGAGAACATCTTTCCATCTTAAGCGAGGAGGATGGATATGACTTTATCGGTGTTTTTCCTGGTTCCTTGTTTTTTGATGCTGCCCCCTTTGCTATTAGCCCGCGCTCCCTCCAGTCCTTGTATGTGAAGTACTTAGCCATGAATTTTCTGGTCTTCCAGTGTTTTGATGCCAGCTCGCTGAACGATACCTGCCCGCGACGCGAGGTGCATGAGGCGTTTCTTACGTCGATTAGATACAGCGCCTCGTATATGGACAGTTCGAGTTTTCTGTTGTCAGCGCCGTGCGGCTCTCCAATAAACCCTTTTTGCAGAATGTCCTTGGTCGACTGGTCCTCGACGATTATCCTGCCTTTTGGAAGTGATTTTAGCTCCAGCATTAAATCTTGTCCTGTCAGCTTCATTTCTGTAGTTTTATATTTATATGCATGCATGTTTTCACATGGCTGACCTTGTGCCCAAAAGGGGTAATCACGTTAGGCAGAATGGCGGCAGGAGCGGTGCGGAGATACGTGACGAGGCGGACTATACAAGAAAGCTGAGGCGGGCGCGGCGCATTGTCGCGCTTATAATTGCAATAAGCTTGGGAATATTTGTCGCGATTGCTGCGCTTGCGATACTTAATGAAGGGGTTGGGCAGTTCGTAAGGACTGTCTCTTCCATAAATCTTTACTATTACCTGGCTGCCTTCGTGGTCCTTTTTGTGGGATACCTGATACGCTTCCCTAAGTGGGAGATGTACATGAAGACGCTTGGCATTAGGATCGGGAGGATGGACAATCTTGCGATATACTTTTCGATGTACTCGATGGACATAACTCCGGGAAGGTGGGGCAGGGGAATCGTATCTTACACGTTGAACAGACTAACCGGGTCAAAGTTCGCAACCACATTCCCCGCAGTTGTAGCGGACATATTCACTGATTTTGTGGGTTTCGGGATCCTGGCCATCGTGTCTGCGCTGTTCGTAAGGAAATACGTGACGATCTCGATAATCATAACTGCCATATTGCTGATTCCTTTCCTCTTCCTGTATGTGAAGGGGCCTTTTGAATACCTGCGCAGGAAACTTTCCAGGTTTAGGAGCCTGAGGAGCTTTTGGGAAGTTGGCGACCTTTATTTCAGGGAGAAGAACAAGCTTGGGGGCAGGGACTACCTGATCTCGATTGCATACACCCTGCCATCGGTGGTGCTTAACGGCGTCGCTCTCTACTTCGTGATACTTGCCTTCGGCATCCATATCGGACTTGCAGAGATGCCCGTTGTGCTCTTCATATACTCGTCTTCGCTTCTTTTCGGCATAATAACAGGTACGCCTGCGACGCTGGGGGTGACAGATGCCGCGCTTGTAAGTTACCTCTCTTTCTTCTTCCCGGTGTTTGGCGTAACTTTCGGGATAGCTGCGGCCATAACAATCTTCTTTAGAATAGTAAGTGTCTGGTTCGTACAGGGGTTCGGCTCTGTTGCGCTTTTCTACACGATGAGGCGCTGGCACCTGCCTAAAGTGCAAACCGGCTGACCAGCTTCTCTTCGGCAAATGTCAGTGCGGCGGGAATTATCAGTGCCGTACGCCGGCCTTCCAACTTCCTGCGCTCTCTGTCGAACTTTGGGCCTGACGGGTCAACGTATAGTATTTCCTGGTCGAGGCAGCCTGCCTCGCAGATGACTAGAATCTTTGAGCGGCCGCTTGTGACATTGCCGTTTCTCTTTTCAGCTGCCTTTTTGAGAAGATCGACGGCCTCGCCTGCGGACATGGTCCTTTTCGAGATAGGGTCTACATCCAGCAGTACCAGAGTATGTTCCCCGTTTTCGATGTTTTTCGAGATGGAGTCTAGGAACGAGGTTGGCTTGTACTTGGCGCTCCAGAAAGGGATGGTTGTTGTGGGGCCGAACTTGTAGATGTCAAGGCCGCTCTCGCCTATTGCGACGCTGAATATCGAGGGTGCGTGGTATACTCTTGTCTCAACGCCTGCCTCCGATGCCATGTCAAGGAGAAGGTGGTGCGTTGTTGCAACGAGAGGATCGCCGGGGATTAAGATTGCCGTTCTGGAGTCTCTTGCTTTCTCAATTGTAGCCTTCACTTCCTCTTCCATGTCTTTTCTGTAAAGCTCCTCCACTTTTTTCCCGGTCTCTTTTTCTATCATGGATATGTAACCAGCCTGCAGCGGCAGCGTATATCTTTCCGCATATATGGCATCTGCGCTTTTTAGTGCGGACATCGCCTTAGTTGAGATGTCTCCCTCCTCGAGGCCCAGGCCCACAAGCATTATCATGGCATCACTTCCCATTTTGCCTTATTGCCCTTGTTATGAATATGTTGGTTCCGTTGGGGTAGTATATCCGCGATGCTCCCGGAACGTCGAAATGCAGTTGGTCTGACTTCTCGGCGGGAGGTATTGCCATTTTGTTTTGGTATTGTTTTTCCCAGACGGTAACCGGCTGCCAGCCGGAGCCACGCACAACAAGCGCTGTTTCTTGGAACTCGGTCACTGTCTCATCTGGCATTTTTGGATATATGTTAACGTATTCTTGCGGTTCGATGGCACCGGAGATGGGTTTTTCGGTTACGAGTTCAGTCATTGGCCCAGTAATGTATCCGTTCCTGTTCTTGCCTCCGGTAAAAACTTCTCCGGCCTCCTTCGGGAGGGAAAACCGCGCTTCGGCAACGGCGGCGGTGTACAGATCTTCCGCTGTCATAGTAACTATGGTCTGGGAAGCCGGATGTCCTCCTCCTCTGCTTATTTTTAATGTTACTTCTATTTTGTCCCCTGCGTGAACTATTCCGTTAAATGAGACTCGTTCGCTTCCTCCTTTGGAAGGGTATATGGAATTTTTCCGATCCCATATCTCATACACTAATGAAAATCTGTCGTGTGGCCCAGGATTGGTTTGGCTTTGGAGAGGCTCAGTGCTCGCGTAGGCTATTCCCGTTTGGAACCACCGCCCCGTGTTTGTCTTTCCGTTGATCTCGTATGCGGCCATGTATACATTTTTCTGTTCGACGGCCCTGAGGGAATATTTCAATGTGTGCGTCTTGAAAGACGGGTCGGCGAAGAATCCTACTTTAGAGTGGTATAAGTGGGGCGTCTCCTGAAGAGCGAATGGATATTCGTGGGATGGTGTTTTTCCTATCTGAAGGGAATGTCCGGGCCTTTCTAATTGCGTCCCCTGCGCCTTTGACGGAACGGCTGCGAAAAGCAGCGGGACTAACGCCGCTGTGCCTATAATCCTTGCTCGGAGCCTTCTGCTCTTTTTGTCGTATTTTTGGATTTCGGGTTTGCCCTGCGAGGCAGGCTGCCTTTCCTTGTACATGCCACCGATACAGATTTGGACGTTTGGATATTTAAAACGTTTGCACGGGGAAGCTATTCCCTTATGCCGTTTGCAGTTATCTTCATGACGGCCTCGCCTTCCGGCATGCTGGGAGAATCGACGAGCCTTATGATTCTCTTGTCTTCCTTGCTCTTTCTGAGATAGAGCCTTGTTGTGGCTGCATGTGCCACTATGTTGCCCCCGACTGGCGTTGTAGGGTCTCCGAAAAGTATTCCAGGGTTGTCCATGACCTGATTTGTTATGTATACTGCGAGGTCGTACGTGTCTGCGAGCTGCTGCAGCTTATGGATGTGGCCGTTGAGCTTTTGCTGCCTCTCCCCCAGTGCCCCCCTTCCAGGATACTCAGATCTGAAAAGGGACATGAGCGAATCGACGATTATTAGCTTTATGTTGTGTTCCTTGATCAGCCTGTCGGCTTTGTCTAGCGAGAGTATCTGCTGTTCTGTTGTCGTTGCCCTTACTACGAATATGTTTTCAAGCGCCGCTTTTGGGTCTAGGCCTGCGGCCTTGGCGATTGATTCGATCCGCTCCGGGCGAAAGGTGCCTTCGGTGTCTATCAGCAGAACGCCGCCACCTAACCCCCCCTTGTCTGTTGGCAGCTGGGCATTGACTGCAAGCTGGAAGCCGAGCTGGGTCTTTCCCGATGCGAATCTTCCATAGGCCTCGGTTATGGCCTTTGCCTCGACTCCGCCGCCCAGAAGTTCGTCGAGCTCCTTGCAGTTGGTGCTTATTTTTCCTATTGCCTTTCTTTGCACATAAATGTCAGACCCGGTACTGAACTCGAGCGTTGTTGCCTGCTTGGCAGCTTCGACTGCCTTCTTGGCAGCTTCGACGCTCATTCCAACAAGCTCGGAGAGTTCGTGCGGGGCGGCTACGCCTATCTTGTCAAGCGTGTCGTATCCTGCGGCCTTCAGCTTTTCGGCTATTGTTGGACCTATGCCAGGCAGATCCTCTATCTCTTTTACCCCTTTGTCCTTTGGCATGCAAATCACTGGCGGCAGATGGATATATGGAGGGGGCAAAGTATAAATAAGCAGTTAGACCCATTGCTTACAATAAAAATCAGACAGGAAGAGGCCAGTGCACCCGATGTGCACCGGCAAGGCGACCAGTATACTCTTCCTATATAGAATTCGTAGTAAAGATATGTGAGTTTAAATTTATAAGTCTTTGGTTTGGGTGCCTGTTCCAAGGCCGTTTTGATGATCTCTTGAAGACTTTTTTGACTCTGGATGTAGTTGGTCTGCTGGCTGCGCTGACCCTAGGCGCGCTTATACTGGTTTTTGGGGGCCTTGCAGAGCTTGCAGTCATGCTGGCCTTTCTCATAGTTTCTGCTGCGGCGACCAGATATGGAAAGGAAAGGAAGATCAGGATTGGAACTTACGAAAATGTTCGGGGATGGAAGAATGTTGCAGCCAACGGCGCCGTTCCTTTGGCACTCGCCTTCGCCCAGTTTCTCTTACGGACCGGAGTCTTGCAAGAAACTGGGGCGGCTTTGCCCCAGCATTTGTTTTTTGCTTTGGTAGTAGGATACGCCGCAAGCGTCTCTGCGATTACTGCAGACAAGCTCTCTAGCGAGATAGGGGTGCTTGATGCACGGGCGTTTGGGCTGTTGACACTCAAGAGAGGCAGACCTGGGGTTTCAGGGCTTGTTTCGGCTCTGGGGTTGGAAGCGGGCTTTCTTGCTGCGCTGCTTGTGGCGGCGGTGTGGGCCGTTATTTATGTTGGTGGGGGGATTGTGCCGATGACTTCTGCAGTCTTGCTTGTTGTAGCTGTTATCGTATTTTCAGGGATACTGGGGGATTTGGCAGATTCGTTCTTCGGCTTTTTTGAGGAGAGGGGGATAGGAAACAAGTATACCTCGAACATCGCATGCTCGTTTTCTGGGGCGCTTGTCGCAGTCCTGTCTTTTTTGCTGCTCTTCCCTGCCCATTATCTGATATAGGTAAAGTTTTCGCTGTGCGGCTGTCCTGTTTGGCCTTCCTGTATGCCTCTTGAGACGTTTTCTATGTCCTTTAGAAGCTTTTCCGTCTCCTTTTTGATCTTCTCGATGTTTTCCAGGTTTATGTCTATGTCAAGTACTTTTTTGAGCACTTCCAGGACGGCTTTTGCGGAGTTAGCATCTATCTCGAGCATGCCGGTCTCCCCCATGATGCATGCCGCCTCCATTCCGTATCTTTTTGACATTGCAGGTATGAGTCCTGCCGAGCCCCAGATGGTTCCTGCCACTTCCCCAAAGATAACGCCGTTCTTTTCCAGTTCGGTCTTTATCTTTTGTCCTGTAGCTACCCCGAATGCCCGTGGTTTTTGGACGTACTGGCTTCCGATGTTATATCCGCCTATCGAGTAGATTGTCTTTCCGCCTGTGGATTTGAAGAACTTTACTATCCTTTCGTTTACGCTGTACTGTCCCCTAGGAGAACTGGCCTGCACGTCTCCGACTAATACTATGATGCTCCTGCCTTTTTTGTTCTTGAGATGGTAAAAGCGGTTGCTTACCATCCTCATGCCACCCCTCTTGCCCATTATTACCTGGTGTGGGAAAAATGGGGAGTAAAGCACCGCGAATTTCTTGGCTTTCGATTCGTTCTTTATATGCTCCCCGACTAGGCTGCCAACGTTTCCTATACCAGGGAGCCCCACTATCAGTATGGGGTTGTTGAATTTTATGCCGCTTTTGTGGTATATCGTTGTTTTGTTCGCTCAATCAGGCCTTTTCGCTCTTCATTGAATATGCAAGGGCTCTTCGTCGCTCTATTGCCTTTTGGACTTCCCTTATCTTGCCTTCGGCTTTCGGGTAGTCGCTGTCTTCGGAGGTAAGTCTGTATTTTGGTGCGCCCAGATACAGGACGTTTACTCCTTTAGATTCTGCCTCCACCAGAGCTTCGCGTATTGAGGATATCCCGGTCTTCGGATCGGTAGATCTCAGATCCATAATGTAAGATACGGTATAGCGCTTCGGCTTTATGTTCTTTGCTACTATTGCCTCCAGCTCGGCTTCCAGCGCCTTGTTTTTTATAAGTTCGTTGGCGTTCTTCTTTTCATACACCGCAAGAATCACTTCCGTGTATGTGCTGACTTTCTTTGAAAGCTCGCTCACTATTGCTTCTTTTTCCGATTCGAGCTTTGCCAGGGAGAGTGCCTGGTTGAATAGTTTCTCGTATCTTTTTTCAAGATTGTACTCGCTTGTTTTATCGTTCTTCTCCTTGGTTGTAACCTTCTTCAAGGATACGTCCACCGATTTCTTTTCGTTGTCTATTGCGATTACTCTGCCTACGTCTTTTTGACCCTCCTTTATGAATTCGTGTATGTTTTTTATCCATCCCGATGCGATTTCCGATATGGGAAGGTAGGCGTCAAGCCCATACTCTACCAGTTCGCAATATGCGCCATGGGGCATTATCTTGCTTATTTTAACCAATACCAGTTCTTTTTCTTTTGGCAGCTGCCTTTTGATAAGCATTTTATCTTGCTTTTATTTCTATTTTCTTCTTGGTCCTTCCGCCAAGAACCTTTTCAACAGACTTCTTGCATTTTGTGCACTCTAGGGTGACCTTCTGTCTTTTTCCCAGTTTCTTCGGGTGTATCTTAAGCTCTACGCTTCCTATGTATCCTTTGATCGCCCGGTTGTGTCTTCTTGTGGCTTTTCCAAGTCCCCTCTGTCTGCCTCTTGATGACGCCTTCACGATATGCCGCGTGTGGGTGTTGCAGTATGGGCAGAATGCGTTTATTTCCTTGGCTATTTTCATAGACCTCACATTTTGGTTGTTTCTCCTATCTTGTTCTTTATCATGAACTCCGCGTCGGAGGCGTCCGTAATGGCCGCCGTTGTGTTTTTCTTAAACGGGCCGATTTTCTTTCCTTCCGGGGTTACTACTTCTGGCGTGTCTGCCAATATCTTCAGATGTACGGCGGACGGTCCGCGCTCCTCTTCTTTTATTATTTCTTTTATACGTATATATATCCTTTCCTCCTCTTCCGGTATCTGGTGGGGTAGGCTTCTCCCGTATGCGATATATGTCAGTATTTTCTGAATTCGCCTCTCGCGGAGGGCGGACATGAGTTTTCTAAGATTGCCAATGTAGCGTTCCTCGTTTTCTTCCCCGGCGGCAAAAACCTCATTTTTCTTGTATATGTCGATTTCGAGGGGCAGAAGCTCGCCGGTTTTGCGTTCTTCATTGAGTCTGTTGAAGATATCCTCAACACGTGGGAGGGGGGAATTTTCCATGACACCACATTTCCACTAATACCTGATCCAATGTTGTAGTTAGTATAACTGTGTTTTGTTTTTAATTATTTATGTATATATTAAAACTGCAGCGAATAGTGGAAATGAGGGGTGTAGCGGGGAGTGGATTTGAACCACTGTTCTCTGGGTTATGAGCCCAGCGGGCACTCCGAGCTACCCTACCCCGCTGCAGAATCAGTTCCTCATGCGACGTTCTGCTTCTATCCTTGTTATAGCTCCTAAGTTTTTACCACAATTGCATTTAAAACTCTTGTCATAGGCAACATCGAAAGGGTATATAAGCTCCTGTTTCTTGCTGCAGCTAACGCAGAAAAAGAAATCATTGCAGTTTTCCGGCAGGCAGCTTCCGGTTGCTTCCACCTTTCTACCTAATATGGTATAAAAGTCCGAAAAAGTTACATAATCGACATGCCATTCGAAACTAAGCCATCCCGAGCTGTCTCTCTTAACGTCGTACCTTACTATGCCGTGCTTGTTAAGGAGATTAAGTATCCTTCTAACCTCATTCAGTTTCATGCTTACTGTTTCGGCAAGCATCTCGTCCTTCATGGGTCCCTTCGACAAGACGGTAAGAATGTCGTTGGCCTGGCTGCCTACGTTTTTTGATATGTACTCCACAAACAAATTGTCAACGAGCGCCTTCTTAACCAGTCCTGCCGCTTCCTGATTTATCAAAGATGCCGGAGCCTTTTCTTTGTGTACGCCGCCTTCGGGAGTCTTGGTCCTTGGTTTGTTTCGGGGCATCTGGGCACCGGACCTGCTTGCGTCTTTGTTAGGGGACGTTTTGGTGGTGGTAGGTCTGCGAGTTTTGATGTTGGGGGGAGACCTAGAGGCCTTTTGGTTTATTTTTTTATTCATAATATCAACAAGAAAACAAACAGCGTTGGAGTACGCGCACTATATCTTGTGCCTATTTAGATATATATATC
>VFSW01009928.1_pt1 | contig 13553 bp, 14 predicted proteins | sample 5358111 | NCBI WGS metagenome assembly VFSW01 (sample SAMN11554181, study PRJNA540505) | mine drainage metagenome | isolation source: sediment from site ElyBrook_90M | place: USA: Ely Copper Mine, Vershire, VT | collected 2017 | reverse complement strand
GTCATTGAGTAAATCATGGATATATCGTCATTAAGTATTAAAAAAATAAAACAACTCATTGATTCTAAGAGTTTAACTGCTGTGGAGTTAGCTTCGCTGTATTTGCAGCGTATCGATCAACTTAATCCAGAGCTAAATGCTTTTATCACCGTGGATAGAGAAAAAACTCTTCTGCAGGCTAAGGAGGTTGATCGGGCCATCGCAAAAGGTGACAACACTGCCTTAATGGGTGTTCCTTTAGCGCATAAAGATATTTTTTGCGCAAAGGGGTGGTTAACCACTTGTGGCTCTAAAATGCTGGCTAATTTTGTGGCACCCTATGACGCTCATGTGGTTGAGGCATTTAACCACAGTGGTGCCGTTACTTTAGGTAAAACCAATATGGACGAATTTGCTATGGGCTCCAGTAATGAGACCTCGTATTTTGGTCCGGTTAAAAATCCGTGGCATCTTGGTCGAGTTCCAGGAGGCAGTTCAGGTGGGTCTGCTGCGGCGGTAGCCGCGCGCTTAGCTCCCCTTGCTACGGCCACTGATACAGGGGGATCTATTCGTCAACCCGCTGCTTTGTGTGGGGTAACAGGGTTAAAGCCTACCTATGGCAATGTATCGCGCTATGGCATGATCGCCTATGCGTCAAGTCTTGATCAGGGAGGCTTAATGGCGGTCTCTGCTGAAGATGTTGCCTATGGGTTAAATATTATGGTGGGTCATGATGAACGAGATTCCACCTCTGTTAAAAGAGAGGTTGAGGACTTTACTGCTCCCCTGAATAACTCCCTCAAGGGGCTACGTATTGGTCTTCCTGAGGAGTTTTTCAAGGAAGGGGTTGATGCGGATGTGGCGCAAGCAGTAGAGCGCGCCATTCAAGAGCTAGAGAAGCTTGGTGCTGTGCGCGTCCCTCTGACTTTACCCAATACTTCCCTATCTGTGCCCGTTTATTATGTCTTAGCGCCAGCTGAGGCATCTAGTAATTTGTCACGTTTTGATGGGGTTCGCTATGGGCATCGAACCCATGACTACCGTAATTTAATCGAGTTGTATGAGAAAACCAGAGCTGAAGGTTTTGGCGCAGAGGTAAAACGTCGAATTTTGACGGGAACTTATGTATTGTCTAGAGGTTACTATGATGCCTACTACCTTCAAGCGCAACGAGTAAGACGTTTAATATTGCAAGATTATCTACAAGCCTTTGAGCGCTGTGATGTGATTGTGGGCCCCTCAACGCCCAGTGTCGCCTTTGGTTTTAATGAAAAAACCAGTGACCCTGTGAGCATGTATCTCTCTGATATTTTTACTATCAGTGTTAATTTGGCGGGGTTACCAGGCTTATCCATACCCATTGGTTTTGGTGATAGTCATTTGCCTGTAGGGCTACAACTTATAGGACCTCATTTCTCTGAAGCAAAATTATTGAACGTGGCTCATCAGTATCAATTGGTGAGCGATTGGCATCAACAACTTCCCACTGGGATAGCACAAGTCTAGGAGTTAATTTATGCAATGGGAAGTGGTTATTGGACTTGAAACGCATACGCAGCTTGCGACGCATTCAAAAATATTTTCTGGGTCATCAACAGCTTTTGGCGCACAGGCCAATACCCAAGCTTCTGCTGTGGATATTGCACTGCCTGGTGTACTGCCAGTCCTCAATAAGCAGGCAGTTGAATATGCCATTCGTTTTGGACTTGCGGTGGGAGCGGAGATAAATCCTCGTTCAATTTTTGCCCGTAAAAACTACTTTTATCCTGATTTACCTAAAGGGTATCAAATCAGTCAATACGAAGAGCCTGTTGTGAAAGGGGGGATGATTCATTTTTTGGTTAATGAAAAACCCCATCAAGTACGTCTGACTAGAGCCCATCTTGAGGAAGATGCAGGGAAGTCTTTACATGAAGAGATCCCCAGCGCCACGGGTATTGACTTAAACCGGGCGGGAACCCCTCTTTTGGAAATCGTCTCTGAGCCTGATATGCGCAGTGCTGCAGAGGCGGTGGCTTATGCCAAAGCGTTGCATCAGCTAGTTACTTGGATTGGGATATGTGATGGCAACATGCAAGAGGGATCATTTCGATGTGATGCTAATGTATCAGTGAGGGCTGTAGGAAGTGATCAGTTTGGTACTCGTTGTGAGATTAAAAACCTCAACTCATTTCGTTTTTTAGAAAGAGCTATTGAGTTTGAGGTTGAAAGACAGATTGAAGTTCTTGAGAGTGGGGGATCCATCATTCAAGAAACCCGGCTTTACGATCCAGACCGAGATGAAACCCGTTCCATGCGCAGTAAAGAAGATGCCATGGACTACCGATACTTTCCTGATCCTGACTTATTACCTGTCATGATTGACTCAGCTTGGGTGGAGCGAGTTAGAGCAGTCATGCCACCATTGCCGCAAGAGTTGAAAGAGCGATTTATTAGGGATTATGCCTTAACAGACTATGATGCAAGTCTGATTATTAGTGACAAGGCCTTGGCAGACTACTTTATTGCTGTAACAACTCAGCAACAGGTCTCGCCAAAACTTTGTGCTAATTGGTTAACAGGGGAGCTCTTGGCGTCACTTAACCGAGCACAATTAACTATTACCCATTGTCCTATTAGTCCAGAACAGCTGGCTAAGTTAATTGTTAGAATTGAAGACGGGACAATTTCTGGGAAAATTGCTAAGAGTGTCTTTGATGTATTATGGAATGATGGGGGAGAAGTTGACCAAGTCATTGAGTCTCGAGGTCTAAAGCAAGTTTCCGATACGGGTGAGATTGAAAAGATTGTGGATGAATTAATGTCTCGTTATCCTGATCAAGTGGCTGAGTTTCGCGCTGGTAAGGATAAAGTGTTTGGTTTTTTTGTGGGTCAAGCCATGAAGGCTTCAGGAGGCAAACTTAATCCCGCCCAGTTAAACGATGTACTCCGGAAAAAATTGGCAGGATAAATGATTTCATCCTTAGATACTATTCACCCTCAGTTCATACATTTTGCTGAACCAATAGCGTTATCTTCAGGTACTGTGTTGCCGGGATATGAACTGGTTTATGAAACTTACGGCAAACTGAATCAAGACAGATCAAATGCTGTTCTTATTTGTCATGCGTTATCAGGAAATCATCATGTGGCTGGAACCTATAACGGTGACCCTAAAACTGTAGGCTGGTGGGATAACATGGTGGGTCCTGGTAAACCCATCGACACCAATCATTTTTTTGTGATTGGAGTGAACAATTTGGGAGGATGCCATGGCTCCACCGGTCCTTCCAGTATTAACCCTCAGACCCAGCAGCCCTATGGTGCTACCTTTCCTTTTGTTACGGTTGAAGACTGGGTGAAGACCCAAGCACGTCTTGCTGATCATTTGGGGATTGATTGCTTTGCTGTGGTAATGGGTGGAAGTCTTGGTGGAATGCAGGCTTTACAATGGACCATTTCATTTCCCGAGCGCTTGAAACACTCTCTGGTTATTGCCTCGGCTCCCAAACTATCAGCCCAAAATATTGGCTTTAATGAAGTGGCGAGACAAGCCATTACCACGGATCCACATTTTTACGGTGGTAATTTTTATCAACATCAAGTGCTACCTCATAGAGGTTTACGTTTAGCAAGAATGCTAGGGCATATTACTTATTTAAGTGATGATGCGATGATGGAGAAATTTGGACGAGATTTTATTACTAGGACTCCTCAATTTTCTTTGGATGTGGAGTTTGAAATCGAGTCTTATTTACGTTACCAAGGAGATAAATTTGCCGATTACTTTGACGCCAATACTTATTTGATTATGACTAAAGCTTTGGATTATTTTGATCCAGCACAAAAAACAGATAACCGTTTAGATCAAGCGCTCTCTAGTGCGCGCTGTCATTTTTTGGTTATTTCCTTTACCAGTGATTGGCGTTTTTCTCCTGGGCGTTCCGAGGAGATTGTGGAGGCGCTGATGAAGAATCAATTGCCGGTAAGTTACGCACAGATTGAATCTACTCAAGGACATGATTCGTTTTTGATGGAGAATAAACATTATTTTTCGGTAGTCAGGGCTTATATGGCTAATGTACTTAAGGATACGCTGTGATACGTTTTGATCATCAAGTTATTGGCCAGTGGATAAAACCCAAGTCTCGTATTCTTGATTTGGGTTGCGGAGATGGTCAATTAATGAAATATCTTCAATATGAATACCATGTATCTGGATATGGGGTTGAAATTGAAATTGAACGCGTTACTAAGGCCATTGCTAACGGGGTGAATGTTATTCAACGGGATCTTGAGAGTGGCCTTGCGGGTATCGCAGAACAGTCTTTTGATACAGTGATATTATCGCAAACCCTACAAGCCATGCGTCAAACTGAGTTTTTATTGAGTGATATGTTAAGGGTCGGTCGTGAAGGAATTGTCACCTTTCCTAATTTTGGTTATTGGAAAAATCGCTGGCAAGTGATGAAAGGGATTATGCCTAAATCAGAGGATTTGCCTTATGAGTGGCACAATACCCCTAATATTCATTTGTGTACATTACAGGACTTTGAAGATTTATGTCGTCACTTAAATATTAAAGTGATTGAAAGGCATGTTATTAGTCATGGTAAGACAGTTCATTTCGCTCCTAATTTGTTGGGGAGTCTTGCCATGTACCGAGTCACTAAATTGATTTAATCGATAGGTTCTTTAGTGCTTCTCTAACCCACCATAAAATAACTATGCCTGGTATGGCAGAGAGGGTTGCCACAATAAAGAAATTCATCCATCCCAAGTTGGCTACAATCACTCCGGCGATGGGGGCAAGATAGACCCGTCCTACAGCAGAGAGTGCGCTCAATAACGCAAATTGCGTGGCGCTAAATTGGTGATGGCACAAAGACATTAATAATGCGCTTAATGCTGCCGTGCCCATACCGGAAGTTAGATTCTCTAAAAATACACTAGTGATCATGAGTAACGAATGATGTCCCAGGTGAGCTAGCAGAGCGAAGGAGAGTGTTGCAACAGCCTGCAGTAAACCAAATATCAATAATGATCGGTATAGATTAATGCGGGTCATCAATAATCCACCAATAAAAGCGCCGAGTAATGTTGCCCCAAGTCCTATCCCCTTGTTTACCGCCCCCACTTCTACCAGAGTGAAATGCACTCCTTGAATCAGAAAGGCGGTGGTGAGAGAGCCGGTGAGCGCATCACTTAATTTGTATAAAATCACTAATGATAGGAAAAAGAATGACAGCGGACGTTTTAAAAACTCCGCAATAGGAGCAGTCCATGAATAATCATGTTTAGTGAGTGACTGGGTGAGGGGTTCTGGCGCAAACAACGACACAGTAATCATGAGTACCATTAACAAAGCCATGACTTGGTAGGTGGCATGAAAGCCCAAGTAGTTAGCCAATATTAACCCTCCTGCACCAGAGACTAACATGGCTAGGCGATACCCTAAAACAGCCATGGCAGATCCCATTCCGCGTTCTGACGGCGCTAAAATATCTGTTCGATAGGCATCAATAACAATATCTTGGGAGGCTGAGAAAAATGCAATGAATAGTGCCACAAGACCAAATTGCTCCAGACTCTCTAGTGGGGTTAAGGTACTCATCCAATTGATAGAAAAAAACAACGATAACTGTGTGAGTAATAACCAAGTTCTTCGCCTACCAAGACGCGGAATATAATAGCGATCCATTAATGGAGACCATATAAATTTCCAAGTATAGGGAATACCAATGGCGGCAAATAATCCTATGGTCTTGATCCCCATGCCACTATTCACTAGCCACGCTTGCAGTGTCGTCCCCGTTAAAGCCAGGGGTAGCCCTGAGGAAAACCCCATGCATAAAATAAGGAGTTGTCTTTTTAAGGATAACTTTTTTGCTGCAAGCAAGGTCATCTCCTGTGATATCCTTTCATGATAAATTATGTGAGCAAAATATGAGTCATTTTCGTACGGATTTTATAGCCTTTGCAGTTGAACAAAAGGTGTTGCGTTTTGGAGAGTTTACAACGAAGGCTGGCCGTCAGTCCCCTTATTTTTTTAATGCGGGGTTGTTTTACACAGGAACTGCGCTAGATCGTTTGGCGGATTTTTATGTTCAAACAATTAATGAATCGGGGATCGTTTTCGATGTGTTATTTGGCCCAGCTTATAAAGGTATTTCCTTAGCTGCAGCCATTGCTATTGCGTTTGCAAAAGTTGGACGTGAAGTTCCTTTTTGTTATAACCGCAAGGAAGCCAAAGACCATGGTGAGGGAGGAACTTTGGTCGGCGCACCAGTTCAAGGGCGAATTCTGATTGTGGATGATGTAATTTCTGCCGGAACCTCCGTGCGTGAATCTTTTGAGTTGATCAAGGCAGCAGGAGCTGAACCCGTTGGAGTCGTGACAGCCTTAGACAGAATGGAGCGCGGCGTGGGGAATCTCTCCGCCGCACAAGAAGTGAGAGAACAATTAGGTATCCCCGTAGTCAGTATTGCTAATTTAAATGATTTGTTAAGTTATCTCATTGATGATGCCACACTACAAGAGTTTGCCCAGAGAACTCTCTCCTACAGAAAACAGTACGGAGTGAATGAGGATTAGTGTTGATTCAACTCACTGATTAAGGCATTAATTTTTTCAAAATCATAGGTTTTTAATATTTTCTTAGTTATTTTTTTTGTTTTTTCAATATCTGTGTTGAGAATGATTTGTTTTACCTCGGGAATATGGGCGGGATGCATGGAAAACTCTTTTAATCCCATACCGAGTAAAAGTCTTGTGAATCGAGGGTCACCGGCCATCTCACCGCATACGGAAACTGGCTTGTTGGTACTGTTTGCGAAGGCAATGGTGTTGGCAAGGAGGCTTAAAATAGCAGGATGTGCTGGATTATATAAATGGGCCACGGCATCATCAGAGCGATCGATGGCTAAAGTATATTGAATTAAGTCGTTGGTTCCGATTGAAATGAAATCGAGGCTATCAAGAATGAGAGGAAGCGCCAGAGCCGCAGCGGGCACTTCAATCATGGCCCCAACCGGTAAATGCTGATTAAAGGCGATGCCTTCCTCTAACAACTCTTTTTTGGCCTGATGAATAATGGCCATGGTTTGATTGACTTCATGGTTGCTTGAGATCATGGGGATTAGACAATGGACATCGCCAAATTGAGATACTCTTAAAATTGCTCGTAATTGAATTTTAAACAGATGGGGTTCAGATAAACAGTAGCGTACCGCCCGTAATCCTAAGGCTGGATTAAGAGTGTGTCCAGTGCTTAGGCTGTCGATGGGTTTGTCTGCGCCAATATCTAAAGTGCGAATAATAATAGGTTGCCCTTTCATTGATTCCACTACTTTTCGATAAGCTTTAAATTGTTCTTCTTCACCAGGTGTTGTGATACGATTCATGAACAAAAACTCGGTTCGATATAAACCAACCCCCAGTGCGCCACTTTTCTTGACGGTATCCATGTCTTGGGGAGATTCAATATTGGCTAAAAGAAGAATCTCTTCGTTATCTAAGGATTTGGCTGGTGTTAATCGTAACTTTTTTAATTTTTTCTTTTGCTCATTCCATTGCTCTTGTTTGACACGGTATTCTGTTAAAACTGTCTCATCAGGATTGACAATCACAACCCCACAGGTGCCGTCAATGATGAGTAGTTCCCCTTCCTTAATAATATGCCAGGCATGATGAAGCGCCACTACGGAAGGAATACTTAACCCACGAGCGAGGATTGCCGTATGTGAGGTGGCGCCTCCCATGTCGGTGATGAAAGCCTGGAAAGCTTGGTTTTTAAACACCAGCATGTCAGCAGGACCCAGGTCGTGTGCCACCAAGATAATTTCTTCATCCTTATCCCAAGTGGGCATGGCCGCTGATTTTTTACCGGTGAGCGCTTTTAGTATCCGTTCTACCACTTGAACAACGTCAGCTTGTCTTTCACGAAGATAAGGATCTTCAATTAATTGAAACTGCTCAATGAGTTGCTCCATTTGCAACCTAAGGGCCCATTCTGCGTTACATTGTTGATGTCGGATTAAGTTCGTGGGTTCGTTACTCAGCGTACCGTCATTTAAAATCATTAAATGTAGCTGTAGAAAAGCGGAGAACTCAGTGGGGGCGTTATCTGGAATATTTGCCTGTAGTGTTTCTAATTCATCTCTCGCGTCAGCGATGGCATCTTTAAAGCGCACAATTTCTTGATCAATTTGCTCTTCTTTTATCGTGTAATGAGTGACTTCTATTGAACTGTGAGAAAATAGATGGGCGCGTCCGATGGCAATACCATTTGCAACGGCAATCCCATGGATGGTGTAACTCATTTATTCTTCCTCATCAAATTTATTGTTAATTAGCTCAACGAGAGCATACATTGCCTTTTCTTCATCTACACCATGACAGTCCAGTACCACAGTACTGCCTCGACTGGCTGCCAACATCATTACGCCCATGATGCTTTTTGCGTTGACCCTTTTATTATTTCGTGCGATACCAATATCACAAGTATATTGAGACGCAATTTGTGTCAGTTTTGCAGAAGCTCTAGCATGTAGACCTAATTTGTTAATGATTTCAATTTCACGGTTTATCATACTCTCCAATCCTAATTATTCTATGTGTTAATCTGTATTCTATCGCTTGGAAAAATCAAGGTGAAAGTACTTCCTACACCGAGGGAGCTTTCTATTTCCAACACGGCATCATGATGCAACGCGATTTGCTTAACAATGGCAAGCCCTAATCCCGATCCGCCCGTGACGCGAGAACGCTCTTTATCGACACGGTAGAATCTCTCGGTGAGGCGTGTGATATGCTCCTTATCAATACCAATTCCTGTATCTTTGACTTGAAAGTATCCTTTACCCTCGATCACCTGCCAAGTAATATTAATTTTTCCCTTGTCGGGGGTATAGCGCACTGCATTAGAGACTAGATTAGAAAATGCGCTAATCAATTCATTACTTGAACCTAAAATGAAGCCCTTTTGATGGGTGAAGTTCACTTCTATTTGATGTTTTTGGCCGCTAATATGTTCTGCCATCTGTTTGATTTGCTCAATAATCAACTCTATGGATACCTGCACTTTAGGAGCGGGAAACTGTTGTGATTCCAGACTGGATAGGGAAAGTAATTCCTCCACAATTTGGAACATGCGATTTGTTTGTTGGTGTATGGTTTGATAAATGTGATCAATGGTTTTCTTTTCAATAGTGGGGTTATCTATTAAAGTTTCAATAAACCCACCCACTACGGTTAAGGGCGTTCTTAACTCGTGAGAGACATTGGCCACAAAATCCCTACGTACTTTTTCATCTATTTCAACTTGTGATACATCATGACTTACCAGTAACCTTTCATCGCTACTATAGGAAACTATTAAAATAGACAGAGTGATATCACTACCACGAATTCCTTTAATGAGTAAAGGTTCCTTAGGAATTCCTCTCTTTAACCAGGAAAGAAAAGCGGAGTGTCGGATTAAGTAATAAAGTGCCTGTTGACGATCTCGCTCAAGATTAATATCAAAATGCTTTTCAGCGCTGGGGTTGCACCACTGAATTCGGTCATCCTTATCCAGTACAATAATCCCATTTGGTAGCGCTTCCCCAGCCTTTTGAAAGCGGATTAACGGATCCTTAATTTTGTTTTTTATTGGAATTGGTTTTTTTTCTAAAGCAGATAATTGAGAGAACGCTTGATCCCAGGCGTTGCTAGCTCTAGGGAAAAGTGGGTGACTGCCATGCTCGGTTAACCACCTGGTTAATTGATAGAGTTTTTTAGTGTTATGGAGAATAAAGATTAATAAGAGAGTGGAAAAAATTAACCAACCCCAATTGGCATCGAGACTAAAGCCAACAACCACCCCAAGAATCGCAGCTAAAAAAACCCCACTTAATGTAATAATAAAAAATCGAGCCATAATCTCACTTTACGTATTAGTGTGAGATTATCAGACAATCAGCTTTCAGGCGATAGCCGTTAATCGATAACCTGCTCCTCTTACCGTTTGCAGTAGGGAGGCAGTGCCAGTGCTTTCTAAAGCGGCACGCAATCTTCTTATGTGCACATCCACGGTTCTTTCTTCAATAAAAACATGGTCTCCCCATACTTGATCAAGGATTTGTGTTCTTGAATAGACTCTCTCTGGGTGGGTCATGAAAAAGTGAAGTAATTTAAACTCTGTGGGACCAAGGTTTAAGTCCTGACCACTGGCATTAACGCGATGAGTACTGGGATCCAGTGTCAGATGTTTAAAGATCACTTTATCCTCAGTGATTTGTGGCGCACGTCTGCGTAATACGGCCTTGATTCTAGCGTTGAGTTCTCGAATAGAAAAAGGCTTGGTAATATAGTCATCGGCTCCAGAGTCAAGCCCTGCTAATTTGTCATTTTCATCGGCTCTCGCGGTGAGCATGATGATCGGTATACTTCGCGTACGGTCATTGTTTCTTAAACGTCGAATAAGATCAATGCCGCTCATGCCAGGAAGCATCCAGTCCACCAAAATAAGATCGGGGAGGGTGTCGCGAACTTTTTCTAAGGCCTCTCCAGCGTCAGAAACAATGATAGGGGAATGACCCGCTTGACGGAGATTCATTGAAATTAAATCTTGAATAGCAGGTTCATCTTCAACAAGCAGAATATTAGCGGCCAAATTTGCCTCCATAGAGTAAAGATGTTGAGTGGGTAAATTAGCCATTTCCATGACAGTTTTATACCTGCTCAATGTGACGAGATTGTTACAATCCCTTAATTATGCGATTTTTTTCTATTTGAGCCAGAAACTAATGGGATATAAAAGAACCGGCATTCAAGAGCTCCATTGAACAAAGGGATCTTCCGGCTAGGTTTTAATCGTAAACCTTTGGGAAAAGTCAGGTCGGCAGTTAAAAACCAACTATCCCAATCAGCATAGCGCTTTTTTAAGGTTTCACCTAATTGAGGATACCATTCTTGGAGAATGGCCTGCTCGCTCAACCGTACCCCGTAAGGAGGGTTTGACACAATCACTCCAGTCTCAATGGGGGGAGTTGATTCTATGGCGTTAACCTGCTTCAGAGAGATACATTGCTCTATGTCTGAGGCTTTGAAGTTAGTCCAGCTAGCTTGAATGGCATCCCCTTTTAAATCATAGCCCCAAATAGGGAGAGGTTGTTGAGGTTGAGCTGCTTGATGTGCCTGCTCAAGAAGTGTTTGCCAGTCTTGGGGTTGGTGAGGAGTTAGTTTCTCAAAGCCAAAGTGACGATGTAATCCGGGAGCGCGCTGTAGGGTCATTTCGGCAGCCTCGCTGAGAATTGTTCCTGAACCACAAAACATATCCACTAAAGGGGTTCCTGGGCGCCAGTTACTCAAAGCAAGTAACCCTGCGGCCAAATTTTTCTTTAGCGGTGTCTCACCACTTTCAATACGAGCTCCTCGTTTGAACAGTGCCTCCCCACTCATATCTATATAGTAATAGAAATCTTGCTCAGTGAGATAGACATAAACTCGAATATCAGGCTCCCTGGTATCAATGGACGGACGTTGATTCAATTCCTCACGAAACTGGTCACAAATAGCATCTTTAACCCGTAAGGTGACAAAGTCTAAGCTTTTTAATGGGCAGTGTTTTGCATTTGTCGTCACCATGAAGGTAAGGTTGACATCAAACCAGTTAACCCAAGGAAATGAATAGGCGCTGTCATACAGATCGTTCTCGTGGGAATACTGTCCTTTCACCACCAGTAATAAAATACGACTTGCAATGCGTGAATAAAGATTAGCCTTCATCCCCTCTGTAAAGGTTCCGGTAAACCATACACCAGCCTCACCCATTACTAGGTTCTGTAAGCCATGGGTAGTTAACTCTTCCAGTAACGGGGCCTCAAGACCCTTGGGACAAGTGGCAAAGAAGGAAAATAAAGTCATCGTTAGCCGGAAAAGGGTTTGTAAATCACTAGAAAAACCACCGGGATGAGGATAATCACTGGAAATTCGTTAAACCAGCGATACCAAACATGACTATGATGGTTGTTGTTGTATTTAAAATCATGTAATAGTTTTCCGCACCATATGTGATAAATAATCAATAAGAGCACCAATGAGAGTTTAATGTGTAGCCAAACTCCCATATCGTGATAGATAAAAACCATCGCTAATCCGGTAACGACAGTCAGAATTCCTCCTGGTGTCATGATGCCCCAAAAGAGTTTTCTTTCCATGATTTTGAAGCGTTCATGCCCCTGAGGGTCGTTATCTAACATGGCATGGTAAACATATAAGCGGGGCAAATAAAATAAGCCAGCAAACCAAGTGACCATTAATATAATATGCAATGCTTTAAGGGTGAGGAAAGACATAGATTTATCCTGTAGTGTTAAAAAAATACCGTGTTATCCAGTCACGAATAATGGTTAAACGATGATGGAAAAAATGATCGGCACCGGCCACCACCACGACTGAGAGTTGATGGGCTCTTGCCCATTCAAAGACAGCGGGTAGAGGTATTGTTTCATCAAGTTCACCATGGATTAATAATGTTTCCGCAGGCACAGGAGCCACTGTGAAGTTACCGCAGGGAGTTCCAACCAATACCATTTTTTGTGATGGTTTAACCAAATTAACTTGGCTCATGACGAAAGCACCAAAAGAAAACCCTCCATAATATAAGGGTAAATTGGGGTAAAGACCAGAAAAATACTCAATGACCCTAAGCCAATCTTGAGTTTCGCCGAGTCCGTGATCAAATGTTCCGTCGCTTTTCCCAACCCCCCTAAAGTTCATTCTGATAGTAATACAACCCTGCCTTAAAAAAGTGGTAGCAATGGTTTGGGTCACCTTGTTTTGCATGGAGCCACCATAAAGAGGATGTGGGTGGGCTACAAAAGATAAACCTTGGGGAGCGCTGGTATCGGGCTTTTCAACCAACAGTTCCATATTACCCACGGGACCTTGAAGCTGAAATGATTGTTTTTTTAGCATAAAATCACCCGATTTTTTCTAATTCTACTTGATATAGCAAAGAGCGGTTTACATAACTCGTAGCATTTTCTTTTAAAGCGCTAATCTCTTGTTCAGTTAAGCTTCTGACCACTTTACCGGGGCTTCCTATTACCAAGGAGCCATCTGGAATGATTTTTCCTTCAGTAATCAGTGTGTTGGCGCCAATTAAACAATTTCGTCCAATGTTTGCACCATTTAGTATCACCGACTTTATCCCGATTAGAGAATTCTCACCTATCGTACAACCATGAAGCATGGCTAAATGCCCCACGCTCACCCCCTGTTCAATATGAAGAGGCATCCCGGGGTCAGTGTGTAACACAGCACCATCTTGAATATTGGAGCGTTTACCAATCATGATCGGTTCATTGTCAGCCCGGAGAGTTGCGTGGCACCATACGCTAGCACCTTCTTCCAAGGTGACTGCGCCAATGATTACCGCACTCTCGTGAATATATGCGCCAGCATGAAGCGTAGGTGTTTTTCTACCGAGTTTGTAGATCATTTAGGTGATCTCCTTGATTTAAGAATAGTTTGCGGCTTATTAAGCCCGTGATAGAATAATAGACATTTTTGTAAATAGTTATTTCTATTGACTAAAAAAGTTCTTAATT
>VFSW01009927.1_pt1 | contig 13554 bp, 15 predicted proteins | sample 5358111 | NCBI WGS metagenome assembly VFSW01 (sample SAMN11554181, study PRJNA540505) | mine drainage metagenome | isolation source: sediment from site ElyBrook_90M | place: USA: Ely Copper Mine, Vershire, VT | collected 2017 | reverse complement strand
ACAGTCTTCAGCTCCACAATCTCCGCCCGCACATCTCCCTCTCCAACCACCACCAGCGCCACCGTCACCGGCAGCGAGAACCGCCGCGGCCCCGCGCTTCCCGGATTCAAAAACAGCACTCCCTTCCGCCGCTCCATGCCTGGCTTGTGCGAGTGCCCGCTCACCACCACGCCAATCCCCGCCGATCGTGGATCAAGATCCAGTTCCTTCACGTCGTGCAGCAGATAGAACGCGACACCGCCCAGCTCCACCATTTCCGTCTCCGGTAGCTGCGCACACACGCCCTCTCGATCGATGTTCCCCCGAATCGCCGTCACCGGCGCAACCTTCCCCAATTCGACGAGAATCGCCGCCTCCCCCACATCCCCGGCATGCAGAATGTGATCCACGCCCTCCAGCGCAGCCACTGCCTCCGGCCGCAGCCACCCATGCGTGTCCGAAATCACCCCGATCCGCATTCAGCCATTATGCAGACTGTCGACCGTACGGCGCGAAGCGCGATCGCCTGAACGGCCAGTCCCTTTCCCCTTGACAACTTAGGAGAGACAACGCTACTTTCTTGGCCCTCCTACGCGAAGAGTGAAGCCGGCGGGACCTGAGCCTGCGAGAGTTCCCAAACCGAACTACCGCCGCTGTACCTGCGTCCCGCTCGCCACCTTCAGGGTGAACAGACTTGCAGGCAGATGCGTGTTGTAGCGGATGTTCGAGTACGTCACGGTCCGCGAATCCCCGTCCGGCTGCACCATCACCTGCTTCAGCGAGATGTCGCGGGTCAGGTCGACCCAGATTGTGAGCTTCGAAATATTGTTGCGAATGTTCGCCAGCCTGGGCACGAGGTCCAGCTTAGCCGTCTGCGTGCCATCGACAGCCTCGTTTCCCTGCAAGTGCACTTCCCAGGCGGCGTTCAGTTCCTTACTCGTGGCCCCGAAGCCGGTGGCCAGCATGCTGTCGTACTCCGAGCGATTGGCGCCCGCCGAGAAGATAGTCTCCTGCTTCGCGCCAGGCTGGTAATAGGCCAGCTGCCCGTTCTTGTAGAGAATGTCTCGCTCGCCGGGTTGTCCCTTGTCCAGCGTCATGGCCATCTCGATCGACGAGCCGGCGCGGCGGAAAGCGGTGCTTCCCTTCTGCATTTGGTGATCCTGCACCACGGCGGTGTAGTTGTCGACGCTGATGTCGGCCTGCACATTCTGGAACTTCGCCGACGACGCGTCCATCTGCTCAAAAACCTTCTGCAGGTTGGCGTCCTGCGCCGCAGACAACGATGGAGCCCCGAGAAGAAGTGCAGCCATCAAAACCGTGGTTGTTTTCATCAAGCCAGTCAAGGTCCTCCTGGACCTAAAAACCACAAAAGGGTAGATGCAGTTGTTGACCCAGGATTTTCCCGAAAGACGCGGCCAAATGCAATCTGCGGACCGCTTGACCCGCTGACCGTCTCACCACGGATCGCTTTTTAGCTGACGGTTCTTTGGCTGCTTCAGCGGTGACCCCACACCCGCCACGCCACCACCACGCCGCCAATCTCCCGGATCGGCGTAAAACGGTCCACGACAATCGGACCCGAGGTCGGAGCGATGGCGTTGATGAAGTCCTGACTCGTCGGCGCTCCGTTGTGGGCCGCAACCATCTCGGTCGGAACCTCGTAGATCATCCCACCCGCCGGGTTCACGGACGCGCGAATCACGCCCGCCGGCCAGTCCGCTTTGGGACGGTCGCCATAGTCGATGAAATGCGGCGTGAAGAAGATGAATGCGAGGATGAGCGTGACCATTACATCGTAGTGAACGCTGCCCCGCTCATGCGTCCACCAGAGGTAGCTTTTCAACGTCCGTCCGATGCCCAAGACCTACGCTCCTGCCCGCGGCGCGATTGTCTTCTGCCCGCCCATATAGGATACCAGGGCGTCCGGAACGCGCACCGTCCCATCTGCCTGCTGATAGTTCTCGAGGATCGCCAGCCACGTCCGTCCCACCGCCAGCCCGCTTCCGTTCAGCGTGTGCACGAACGCCGTCTTCCCCTGCCCCTTCGGCTTGTAGCGAATGTTCGCGCGCCGCGCCTGGAAAGCGTCGAAGTTCGAGCAGGAAGAAATCTCCCGATAGAGATTCTGTCCCGGCAGCCACACTTCCAGATCGAACGTCTTGGCCGAACTGAATCCCGTATCGCCCGTGCACAGCAGCATGCGCCGATACGGCAGATTCAGCTTCTCCAGAATCTCCTCGGCGTTGCGCGTTAGCTTTTCATGCTCTGCGTCGCTCTCCTCCGGCCGCGTGAACTTCACCAGCTCCACCTTCTGGAACTGATGCTGCCGGATGATCCCGCGCACATCTTTCCCATAAGAACCGGCCTCGGACCGGAAGCATGGCGTATACGCGGTCAGCGCAATCGGCAGCTTCGCCTCCTCCAGAATCTCGTCGCGATAGAGGTTCGTCACCGGAACTTCGGCCGTGGGAATCAACCAGTGATCGTTGTCCCGATACACGCCCGCCGTGAATCCTTCAGGATCGACACACCGGAATAGATCCTCGGCAAACTTTGGCAACTGCCCGGTTCCAAAGAGCGATTTGCTGTTCACCATGAACGGCGGCAGAACTTCGGTATACCCATGCTCCCGCGTGTGCAGGTCCAGCATGAAAGAGATGAGAGCGCGCTCCAGCTTCGCGCCATCACCCCAGTAAACCGCGAACCGCGCGCCGGAAATCTTCGCCGCGCGCTCAAGGTCCAGAATGCCAAGCTGCGCACCCAGCTCCCAGTGCGGCTTCGGCTGAAAATCGAACTTCGGAAGCTCGCCCCACTTCTTCACTTCGACGTTGCTGCGCTCATCGGGTCCAACCGGCACTTCGTCCCGCGTCAGATTCGGAATGCGCGTGAGGATCGCGCGCATCTGCTCTTCGGATTCATTCGCTGTGGACTCCAGCTCATCCGTGCGGGCCTTCAGCGCCCGCGTTTCCTCCATCACCGCAGTGGCATCCTGGCCAGCCTTCTTCAGCCGCGCGACTTCTTCGCTCAGCTTATTGCGTTGCGCCTTTAGCTGTTCGGTCTCAGTGATGCGTTCGCGCCGGATCTGATCCAGCTCGCCAAAATTCCCCAGCAACGCGGCTGGATCCTGTCCGCGGTCGCGCAGTTTCTTCTCTACTAAATCGAAATTCGTACGGACAAAACCCAGATCGAGCATACCTAATCAGGGTACAGGCTACAGGGCGTAGGGTACAGACCTGACGGCCATTGAAACTTTCCGGAAACTTGTTGAAGTGCCGCAGTGCTCCAATTGCGATGGGGTGGTTCTGATGGCGGCAAACTCATACCGGGATTTGATAGTTTCGCAGCGCGCCATGGAGCTTGCAACGACGCTCTACGGGCTGACGCAAAAATTTCCGCACGAGGAAATGTACGGCTTGGTGGCCCAGTTGCGCAGGGCCGGTGTTTCAGTGGCCAGCAACATCGCTGAGGGCTATGGCAGAAGAACCCGTGGCGAATACCGCAGCTTTCTCGGAACCGCGCGCGGCTCGACCCTAGAGATTGAGACACAACTGGCGATCGCTCGCTGCCTGGGCTTCGCAAGCGAGCGCGAAATCGCCCGAGCCGAAGCGCTGGCCGAGGAGACCAGTAAGTTGCTCTGGACAATTGCGCACAAACTCTGAACGCCAGAGCATCCTGCACCCTGCACCCTGTACCCTGCTCTTCAGTCCAGCCGCACCAGCCAGGCCTCACCCTCCGCCGGCTGCAGACGATGCGCGATCGCAACAGCCTCACTGCGGTTGTCATTCTCCGGGCGAATCCGTACCCAGTACCCCGTAGGCCCCTGAAACTCAATCACGTTCGCCGTGCGATACTCCCGCTCCAGACGATTCTGCAATTGCAGCGCGGACTTCTCATGCGAGAAAGCCCCAATCTGCACGCACCAGCGCCCGCCCTCGTCCATCGGCTTCGGTGTGCTGAAAACATCCACACGCACCTCGCCGACACCGGCCCGGTAGAGCCCCACCGCTTTGGCGGCAGCCAGGGAAAGATCCAGAATGCGCCCCGGCACAAAGGGTCCGCGATCGGTAACCCGCATCACCGCCGACTGCCCGGTCCTGACGTTCACCACCCTGATCAGCGATCCCATCGGCAGCGTCCGATGCGCCGCGGACAGGCCGTTCTCGTCATACACCTGCCCATTCGCGCCCACGCGATTGTGATACGGCGGACCGTACCAACTCGCAATGCCTGTCTCGGAGTAGATCGGCGCATGCGTGTCCACAAATTGCTCATCGGCGCTCAGCGAAGGAACCGGCGGCAGCGGCGATGCTGGAGCCACGGTGGACGCGCTCGGCTCCGCAGCCGCCGCAGGCGGAGCCGGCGGTGTGTACGCGATCTCCTTCTTGTGTGAACAGCCGGCCAGCAAAATCAGGCCGGCTGCGAACAGTCCTGCAGGACGCAGGGCCTGCAGCAAACTCCGGGTTCTGCCATTCAGGGGGAGGATTTTGCTCATCGTCGAATAGGCTCAGGCTCGTCGCGCGCGGTCGAGGTGGTCGGCGAGTCGGCCCAGCTGCTCGGCCGCAATCCGTAACGCCTTCGACGAATTCTCGCGCACTTCGGGCACGACTTTGTCGTTGAGATAGGTGATCACGCGTTTCACATCGTCTTCAACGCGATCGCTGCAGGCGCCGAAGTGCTCGTCCATCCTGCGTCCAAGGTGTTCAAAACGGCCCGTGGATGTGTCCGCCATGGGATGCTCCCTTCCAGGTTGCGGCTGCCCTTAGTATTGCAGTATTGCGATGCGCGATGCCTCGGTCAATTGCCGAGCGGCGCCGCGTGCCCAGGAAGATACGCGCGATGATCGAAACCCGGAATACATCCCGCCGCGCCCAGGCCCATTCCAATCACTTTGATCAAAGGGGGTCCTCTGCAATCTTTCCATCCGATTTTTCTTGTTGTGCCGCTGGCGTGGATTTTACTCATGAGTTGCACAGCGGTGCGGGCCCAAAGCTTCGATTCTCTTCCCGACGCACCGCAACCGGCCCTCGCAGAGACACACTGGAGTGCCTCCGCAGCGTGGCAAAATCAGAGCCCGCCTGCGCACGCGTCCCCGAACTCAGCCAGCCCCATCGTGCATGCTCCGAGGGAAAAGCGTAAATGGGCGCAGTTCGTCGATCCCGGTGAAAAAGTTCCGCCCCTCTACCCTCGTGACAAGTGGAAGTTCTGGCTCACCCAGGAATTCAGCTGGTACTCTGCCGCTCCCGAATTCATATCCGCCGGCTACGGGCAGCTGGCCGACACCCCGGACTATGGCAGCGACTCCGGTGCCTTCGGCGAAAAGCTGGGCGCTGCCTTCATTCGTGACGCCACCATGCGCTTCTTCTGCGGCAGCATGTTCCCTGTCATCACCCACGAGGACCCCCGCTACTATCGCAAAGCCACAGGCAGCTACGGGAGCCGCGCCGGATGGGCGGCGGACCGCGCTTTTGTTATCCAGAACGACAACGGCAGCCACGGATTCAATTATTCCAATATCTTTGGACACCTTGCGGCCTCGGCGCTCACGCCGCTCTACTATCCGCCGAAAAATGCCACCGTCGGCATGGTCATGCAGACCTGGAGCACATCCATCGCTGGAAACATAGGCAACAATATGCTTCTGGAATTCGTACCCGATGCCATGAACGCCTGGCGTCGACATAAAGAGCATCGTCATTCGTCCGGAATCAAGGACCATTCGTCTAACTGAGGAACAGCGCAGCACTGCGGGAGGGAAATCCAGCACGAATGCTTGCAGCAAGGCCGCCGCAAAGGCGGGAACGACAGCATCGCTCGCAGGAGTTTCGAAGCGTCTGGAGGCATCGTCGTCTTTCCCGGCCCCGCTGGAGCTGTTACCTCGCCCTCGTCCTCGCGCCCCTGGCATGGGCTCAGGCACAAACTGATCTCCCCGATGCACCCGCTCCGCACACGGAAATGATTGCGAGCGCAACCCCCACGGGCGCGGGGCCCGCCCTCGCCGCGAACCCGGATCCTGGATTCGCCAACCCCGTTCCCGCCGCTGGTGCCGGACAAGAAGCCTTCCCTCCGCAGGCTCCCGTAGAAGGACTGCGGACCACCTATGTGCCCGTACCGAAGTGGTGCATCGCCCATGCCTGCAGCCAGGTCTCCCCTCAGCCCCTTTGCTGCCAGCCTTCCAGTGACGTCTTCGATAACTACATCAGGCGGAATGCCGTGCACATCTACACACCGGCACAGTTGGGACGTATCGCGATCAACGGCGTGATCGATCCCTTCAACCTGCTCACCATCGGCGCGACCTCACTCGTTTCCGTGGGAACCGATCCTCACTCCCCTTACGGCCCCGGCGCGCGCGGATGGGCCAGGGTGAGCGGCATTACCCTCACCGAGGATATGACGGGCGAGTTTTTCGGGACCTTTCTCATCCCCTCCATCGACCACCAGGATCCCCACTATCACCGCATGCCCTACGCTTCGATGACCCGCCGCATTCTGCACTGCGCCTACCAGCCCTTCTGGACCGTCAGCAACACCGGCAAGGGGATGATCAATTACTCGACCGTCGTCGGCTCTATCCTCTCCGAGGCCGTCGACGTCGCCTATGTCCCCTACCAGCAGCAGGGCTGGGGGCCTGGGGCAGCGCGGATCGCCGTCGGATGGGCCAGCACACCGGTCGGCAACTACGTAACCGAGTTCTTCCCCGACGTGGCTCGACACATCAACCTCAAGGTTGTCTTCCTCCAGCGAATCGTGAATCAGGTCGCGCGTGAGGAAGGCGGCCCGTAAAACACCAGCCTACTTCGAGAAATACTTCGGCTCCTGCCCCGCCCCCCACGGATCGTAGTGCGCCGCAAACTCAGCGCGCTCCTCCGTCGACGGGTGGCTGTAGGTCCAGAACTCGACAAACGGATTCGGGTTCGGATCGTCGAGCCACACCACAGCATCACTGCAAAAGGAACTCACCACCGTGGCCTGCACATCCGGCACAAGCCCGTGGATCACTTCCTGACCATACACGTCCGCCTGATGCTCAATGTGCCGGCTGATGCCATTGGCGATTGGCTGCGCAACGAAGTTCAGCGCGTACGCCAGCAACAGAAACAGCCCGAGCGAAGACCAGCTTTCGACCGAAGAGATACCCAGCGTGCCTCCATACCGGCGCACCAGCCACCGCATCAGCCGATACGCCAGCCAGTAGAAGACAAAGATCACGACGACCGACCAGCCGATGCCCTTCGCTACGTGATGCAGAACGTAGTGTCCCTGCTCGTGCCCGTAGGTGAAGAGAATCTCATTCGGAGTCTCGATCTTCAGCGTCGTGTCCCACACTACAATCCGCTTCGACGCGCCCAGCCCCGTGACGTACGCATTCGCGCCAGTGACGCGCGTGCTCGCGTCCATCAGAAAAATCCGGCTCGGGGGAATGTGCAGTCCACCGCGCGCCGCAACCCGCTCCAACTGATCGACGAGCGCCGGATCGGTCTGCGCAAGTGGCGTGAAGTGGTTAAAGAGCGGATCGATCACCAGCGGGGCGGCGTACGTCCCCACTACCTCAAGGAAAACCGTGATCAGCCAGAACCAGATCCACCACCGCCGCGGCGCTCGACGCAGAAGCACATACAGGATGCTCAGGACCAACACACCGAGCACCAGCGTGATCCCCGTCGACTTAACCCAGTCGACCCACCACGCAGGCCACCGCTCAATCGAAAGGCCGAAGTGAAGACTGACATGATGGCCGATGATCGCCGTCGGGATCGTGATCGCGCTGAAGATCAGCCCCCACAGCGGTATAACAATCAGTCCCTGGACCCAGGACCGCCCGGAGACCCCTGCAGCGAGGCGGGCGATCACCGCGCCGGTTCGCAGGCGAACCAGAACCCAAAGCGCCAAAAGAATCCACGCCGTTCCACCAAAGTAGAGGCCAGTGCGCCAGTGGCTCAGCGCGATCGCCTGCGCAAGCTTTACCGGAGGCAACGGGCAGAGAGTCTGAGTCGCGAACGCGAGCAGCGCGGCAGCCGGGCTCACAGCGCTAAAGATTGAACAGCTCCCGCAGCCGCCGCGTCTGCGCGCGGCTCACCGGAACCTCGGTTTGCTTCTTGTCATCCATGCGTAGCTGATAGCTGGACTTGAACCACGGAACCACTTCGCGGATGTGGTTGATGTTCACCAGAAACGAGCGGTGCGCGCGCCAGAAAATCGCCGGGTCCAGCAGGTCGAACAGTTCCTCCAGCGTCCGGCACTTCGACTGCCCTTCAATCGAAGGCGTGACCACCGAGATGACGCCCTCGTCGATCGACGCAAAGCAGATGTCCTTCTGATCCACCAGCAGCAGACGGCTCCCCGCCTGCAGCACAAGCTTCCCGCTGTGCGGCTTGGGTGCCTGATGCTGCTCGATCAGCTTCAGCAGCGTGTCGACCCGCATGTCGCCCTGCACAGGGCGCGCCTCTCCGGCCTGGCCGGCCTCCTGCAGTCGTTGCCGCGCGCGCTCCACCGCCTGCAGAACCCGGTCGCGGTCGAACGGCTTCAGCAGATAATCGATCGCGTTCACGTCGAAGGCCCGCACCGCGTACTGATCGAATGCGGTGGCAAAAATGATCTGCGGCAGCTGCTCGCGTTCCCCAAGCTCCAGCAGCTTCTTCAGCACCGCAAAGCCATCCAGGCCCGGCATCTGCACGTCAAGGAAAACAACGTCGGGGTGATGCGTGCGAATCAGATCGACCGCTTCAACGCCATTCTTCCCCTCGGCCAGCACATCGACGCTCCCCGTCGTGTCGAGCAGATACTTCAGCTCTTCGCGGGCCAGCTCTTCGTCGTCGACAATGAGGGCCGTCATGGACATAGGTCGTCTGCGCCTGCGCAACCCAAGAATACAGGAGCGCTGGAGCCAGGGGACAACCCGGCTGCAGCCAACGGCGGGTGGCGTGAGTTGTGTGGGGAATCCTACTCGGCAAACGCGTGCAGGCGCGCCGGCGGATTATCCGCCGCCAGGCTGTGGCCGCAGTAAACGCAATACATATCCGTGACCCGCGCCGTCCGATGGCAGTTACCGCAACACGCCGCCACCTGGTACGAGCACTGCGGACAAAAGTGATAGTCGGCTTCGATGCGCGCGTTGCAGGCCGGGCACATGCCGAGTACCGGCAGACGCAGCAGAAAATACAGCACCGCGCCGATACCGCTGGGAATCACCACGCACACCACCGTCCACAGCGGGACGTTCATGCCGCGGCGCGGTGAGTCGCGGGTGATGTAGCCGATCATCAGCACGTACAGACCTGCCAGAAGCCCAAAGCTGATGTCGATATAGAAACGGAACCAGAACGGCAGATTCGGCGGATGATGGCGATGTGCGGGCACCACCACCCACATCAGGTACTCCATCAGGCCGAAGACGATGATCGCGCCGATGACGGACCAGTAGGGGATCAGACTCATCTCTCCCGAGAAGCCCTCCGGATGCAGTTCCGCGCGTTGCCGAAAATCGCTTTTCATCGAATTCGTCCCGGTCCGCTATCGCTCGTCGCGGGCGGCCCGGTCTCTCCACGTCACCAGCAGAATTGCGAACATCGCGGCGAGCAGGACGATAAACAGCGTCAGCACCATCACCGGAAGGTCGAGAAAATGCTCTCCCTCGCTCAACTCGCTGACCGCACTCCACAATGCAGGCGTAAACAGCAGAACCAGCGTACCCATCGCCAGCAAAGCGATGCCGGCATGCCGGCGCTTCTGCACTCGCTGCACCTGCAGTTCAAGGGCTGCTTCCATCACCGAACGCCGTGTACGCAGAACGAATTCGGGAATGGGATGCCCGGTCATGTTCCTGCGCGGGCGGAGCACTTCGCTGCTCATAGAGCCTCCATCCGTTCAGAAGTTGAGGCAACCGGCCGGGTTGCCGATTGCACGTGAGGTTTCAGCGCCGCCAGGCCGCGATACAGCCGCGACTTCACCGTCGAAAGCGGCGCGCGCGTCATCCGCGCAATCTCTTCCAGCGACATCTCCTCGTGGAAGCGCAGCAAAAGCACTTCCCGGTGCAGCGGATCGAGCGTCAGCAGAGCACCGGCCACCAACTCCCCGCTCTCCAGCGTCGCCAGGTGATCGAAAGGAGACTTCTCCTGGCTCGCCACCTCGAACGGCCGCTCTTCATCGCCGCTTTCGCACATCTCTTCCAGGCTGGCCATCGACCGCCGCCGCCGCAGATCGATCACCAGGTTCCGGGCAATCGTGAACAGCCACGTGTCGAAGCGTGAATTGCCATTGAACTGAGAACCGCGCATCAGCACCCGCATCCACGTTTCCTGGAACAGGTCTTCCGCCATCTCCCGGTTCCCGGTCAGGTAGAGCAGGTAGCGCAGCAGGCGATGCTGATACTGCAGAATGAGTTCGTCCAGCAGCTGCGCGTCGTGGCGCTTCAGGCCTTCGACGACCCGGGCATTCTCCATCCGGGCCATTTCCGCGAGTTGGATCGCCGCCGCACTCATTTCAACTTCACAGACGGTGGACGAGGGGCGAAAGACGCTGCGCGTCATCAGTTTCTCGACCTTTCGCGTCAGATCCATCACGGCCCCTTTTGGGCGGTTACGACAGGAAAACCCCTCCGCCACTCGCAGCTTCCCGTAACTCTACCATTATCAGTCCGATTTCCCTCTGGCGCAACGATAGACTGGAGAGAATGGAAGTACTTTTTGGGCTGCATCCCGTCGAGGAGGCTCTCCGTTCCGGCGTCCGCCGCTTCGACCACATCTCCGTCGCGCGCGAGCGGCTGCACCAGGGGGACGCCCATCGCCTCGCGGAGATCGCCTCGCTGGCCCGCGCAGCCGGGGTCCCCCTCCGCACTGAGCCCCGCGATGCCCTCACCCGACTCGCCGGCACCGCCGCGCACCAGGGCGTGGTGGCCATCGTGCAGGAACGCGCCTTCCTCGACCTCGAGGACCTGCTCGAAGGCAAAGAACCGCGCCTGGTCCTCGCCCTCGACGGCGTCGAAGATCCTCAGAACCTCGGCGCCCTTCTCCGCACCGCCGAGTGTGCCGGCGTGGACGGAGTTCTGCTCACCGAGCGCCGCTCGGCCCCGCTCAGCGCCGTCGCCATCAAAGCCTCCGCCGGTGCAGCCGAGCACCTGCGCCTGGCCCGCGTCGTCAACCTTGTCCGCGCCCTTGAAACCCTCAAGGAGCGCAACCTCTGGGTCGTGGGTCTCGACGAACGTGGCGCCACGGATTACGACCGCTACGATTTCCGGTCCAATACGGTAATCGTGCTCGGACGTGAAGGAGTAGGGCTGCACGACCTGGTGCGGCGCACCTGCGATCATCTGCTGCGCATCCCCATGGCCGGCCAGGTCGATTCCCTCAACGTATCGGCTGCTGGCGCCGTCGTGCTCTTTGAAGCCGCAAGACAGCGAAGGGCGCGAGCGGCGGACACGCCGGGTCCAACGCCGAAGCCGCAAAAGGGTCTTGGTTCATGAAGCTTTGCATCGTATGCGCCGCCCTGCTCGGCGCCTCCCTCGGATTCGCCCAGCAAAACAACCACCCCGCACCGCCGTCTCCACCGCAGCCTCCTGTCTCGCAATCCCCCACCTCGCAATCCCAGATCCTCTTCTCCGGACAGCCGCAGCAAGCCGACAAAGCTCCGGCCTCCCCGGCCAACGCCGCCGTGACCGATGCCGAGCGCCGATCTGTAGCCATCACCGCCTGGGACCTCGATGTCCACCTCACTCCGCAGCAGCAGGCGATGGAAGTCCACGCGCGCGTCACGTTGCGCAACGCCGGATCAACCCCTCTGGCTCAAATCGCGCTGCAACTCTCCTCGACCCTCCACTTTGAGACCATCGGCTTCCATGGAAGGAAAGTCGCGTTCACACCGGCTTCCATCGACAGCGATGCCGACCACACCGGCAAACTCGCCGAAGCCGTTATTCCGCTCGCGGAGCCGTTAGCCCCCGCGGCGTCCATGACCCTCGACGTCGACTACGGCGGTACCATCCCGCTCACGGCTGCCCGCCTCACCGCCATCGGAGCCCCCGACGCCACCGCCGAAGCCTCCGACTGGGATCGCATCGCCGCGGATTTTACCGGCGTGCGCGGTTTCGGCAATGTCGTCTGGTACCCGGTCAGTTCTGTCCCCGTTTCGCTGGGCAAGGGCGCGACACTCTTCGCCGAAATTGGCCGCCAGAAGCAGATGGACGAGGACGCGACCGTGACTCTGCGCCTCACCGACGAATTCTTCTCGCCCACTCCAAACACCGTGATCCTCGACGGCCACTCGATCGCCGCCGCGCGTCCCTCTGTCACGCCCACAGCGTCCTTCCCCGGCGTGATCACCGTCTCCCTTCCTGCCACCCGCCTCGGCTTTGAGACCCCTTCATTCTTCGTCGCGCGACGCACGGAGACCACAGGCCACGGCCTCCGCATCCTCGCCACCGACGCAGATGCCGGCAGCGCCCAGCGCTATGTCGCGGCGGCGGCCCTGGTCGAGCCTCTCGTTACCACCTGGCTCGGGAAGGCGCGCACTACCGTGACCATCCTTGACCTGCCCGAGGCCGACGACTCCCCGGCCGAGACCGGCAACCTCCTCGCGACGCCGCTCTCCTCTGACGACGCGCCCCACCTCGCGCCGGTCGCAATCCACGCCCTCGCGCATGGAGCCTTTGAATCGCCGCGTGCGTGGCTCAATGAGGGTGTTGCCGCATGGGTCGGTTCGCTCTGGATCGAGCACACCCTCGGCCAGACCGCCGCCGTCGAAAACCTCAACGCAACCCGGCCCGCCCTGGCCCTCGTCGAACCCGCCAGCCCCGGCCAGGGCTCCGGAGAAGACCTGCTGAACGCCACCAGCGCGATTTACTACCGCACCAAAGCCGACTACGTCCTCTGGATGCTGCGCGATATCGCCGGAGACGGAGCGCTGGCCAGCGCATTGCAGGCCTACAATCCCGCTCAGGACTCAACCCCGGAATACTTCCAAAAGCTTCTCGAGCGCGCCAGCGGCAAAGACCTCGAATGGTTCTTCGAGGATTGGGTCTACCACGATCGCGGCCTGCCCGACTTTTCCATCGCCAGGGTCTTCCCCCACCGCGAGGGGCGCGAGCAGGTCCTGGTCGCCGTCGACATTGTCAACGATGGATACGCTGCGGCCGAAGTTCCCGTGACCGTGAAAGGAATGAGCGGAGCCACCACCGAGCGCGTGCGCGTACCGGCGCGCGGCCGCATCACCTATCGCATCCCTTTCTCTGACGACCCCATCGAGGTGGACCTGAACGACGGTACGGTGCCCGAGGTTCGGGACAGCATTCACGAAAAGATCATCACCTCGACCCCGCCGCACTGACGATCGGCCTGGCCAGAGTCCCCTTGATTTTCTCGGGTCCGCGTCGCGTTTCCACCGTCAGGTTCAGATCGCGATCGAATGAGATGCTGCCGTGCACCGCGTTCGTCCGCCCGGCGCGCGTCACTCCTCCGCCGGTGATCTCCAGTGCATTCCCCACAACGCTTCCCTTCCCGGTCCAGTGACTGAACTGCGCCAATGCCGACACTTCGCCAGCCCCCGTCTTCGCCAAACCGCCATTCTGCCAGGTGAAGGCAAAGTCCC
>VFSW01009926.1_pt1 | contig 13554 bp, 12 predicted proteins | sample 5358111 | NCBI WGS metagenome assembly VFSW01 (sample SAMN11554181, study PRJNA540505) | mine drainage metagenome | isolation source: sediment from site ElyBrook_90M | place: USA: Ely Copper Mine, Vershire, VT | collected 2017 | reverse complement strand
CCCCGCTACCGCTGGTATCACAAGGTCTCGGCCCTCGTCTTCATCGTCTTCTGCCTGGAGCTCGGCATGTTCCTGATCCTCTTCCCCTGGTCGGATTTCTGGGACCGCAGCCTCTTCTCCAGCCTGGCCCCGGAATGGCACATCTATTGGGTCAACACCTACGTCCGCGGCGCGGTCAGCGGCCTTGGCATCGTGAACATCTATATTTCGCTGGTGGAGATCTTCCGCCTGCGGCGCTTTTCCCGCCACTGACCGCCGCTTACGCCGGCCCCGCCTCCGCCGCTCCCCGGCCGATCCACTGGCCCCGGTGCGTGTAGGCGGCGCGGGAGAGATCGGCCACCCGCGCGATGGCCTCGTCCACGCCCAGTTCCCCGATGCGCAGCAGATACGGCAGGATGGCCTGCGCCACGGCCATGCTGGTGCTGCGCCCCATGTCCGCGGTCAGGTTGGGGACGCAGTAGTGCGTCACGCCGTGGTGCACGAAGGTCGGTTCGGCGATGGTGGTCGGACGGCTGGTCTCCACGCAGCCGCCCTGGTCGATGGCCACGTCGATCACCGCCGAGCCCGGCCGCATGCTCTCCACCATGGCGCGCGTCACCACGTGCGGCGTGCGGCTGCCCGCCACCAGCACGGCCCCGATCACCACGTCCGCCGACGCCACGCAGGCGGCCACCGATTCGCTTTCCGCCAGGCAGGTCTCCACCCCGGAAATGTGCTCCATCAGCATGCGCAGCTTGTCAGCGTTCACGTCCAGCACCACCACGCGGGCGCCCGCCGCGCACGCCGTGCGGGCCGCCCAGGCGCCCACCACGCCGGCGCCCAGGATGGTCACCTGCGCCGGCGGCAGGCCCGGGCTGCCGCCCAGCAACACGCCCCGTCCTCCCGAACTCGACCGCAGCAGGTGCGCGGCGATGGGTACGGTCATCTGTCCGGCGATCTCGCTGACCGCCCGCAGCACCGGCAGGCGCCCGTCGTCCTGCTGAATCACCTCCAGCCCGATGGCCGTGATGGATTGCGCGAGCAGGCGGTCCAGCAGCGCGCGGTCCAGCACGGCGATGTGATAGAACGCCATCAGCGCCATGCCGTGCGGATAGTGGCGCAACTCCGGCAGCGCCGGCGTGGAGATGCGCGCCACCAGGTCCGAACGGCCCAGCGCGTCTTCCTGCGAATAGACGATGAGGGCCCCCGTGCGCGCGTATTCGGCGTCCTGAAACCACGCGCCCTCGCCGGCGCCGGATTCCACCCAAACGCTGTGTCCGGCCTCCACCAGGCGCCGCACCACCGGCGGCGTCAGCGCCACCCGGCGGTCAAACGGGCGGCCTTCTCGGATCAACGCAATGTTCATAAACTCGGCGGGCGGCCCGCTCCACCCCGCGCAGCACGGCTGGCGAGGGCGGCCGCCCCGGATCGAAACGCCGCGCCTCGATCCCGTATAGCGTCAGGCGGCCAGGCAGACGGCCCAGCTCGCGGCTCAGCCCGATGGCTTCCGCCAGGCCCAAGGCGTGCGAGGACCCCAGGCGCGCGCCCTGCATGGGGGCCGTCCGCGCGTCCCACACCGATACCGCGCCGGCTCGCCTGCCCGTCACCACCGCGTCCACCAGCACTACCTCGTCCGCGCCCTGCCACGCTTCCATCAGCGACAAAGCGTCGCCGCCGTGCTCGCGCGCATCGATGCCCCACTCCCGTAGGCGGCGCGCCGCCAGCGGCCCGGCCGCGTCGTCCCCGCGGTCGGGATGGCCGCAGCCCAGCACCAGCATCCGCGGGCTCACACGCGCTCCACCCGCACGTAATGCGTCGCGCAGGAAATGCATGGATCGTAGTTGCGCACCGCCTGCTCGCACCTGGCCGTGATCTCCTCCAGCGGCAAAGCCGTCAGCCGCGGCACGTATTGCCACAGGTCGTCTTCGATGCGCTTCTGATTCTGGGCCGTCGGCGGCACGATCCGCGCGCTCGCCACCAGGCCGCGCTCGTCGATCTCGTAGCGGTGATACAACGTGCCGCGCGGCGCCTCCGTGGCGGCATGTCCGATGCCCGCGCGCACCGGCCCTTCCACCTTCGGCGCGTCCGGCGGTTCATATTGCGCGATCAGCCGCAGGGCTTCTTCGCAGGCGAACACCAGCTCCACCGCGCGCGCCACGATGCTCCGGAACGGATTCAAATAGGGTGGCCGCGCGCCGCAATCCTCCGCCGCCTGCCGGGCCGTCTCCGGCAGTTTGTCGAAGTTCAGGTTGAACCGCGCCAGCGGCCCCACCAGGTAGCTGCCACGAGCCCGCAGCCGGCAGTCGAGCGCGTTGGAATGTTTCACCTGCTGCTCCATGAACTGGCTGTCGAACTCCGCCGCCTCGATGTCCAGGCCCTTGTTGGACACCAGCCGGCCCTCGTTCATGGGGTACTCGTCCGGATGGGAAAGCGACACGAACTCGTAATCCTGCTCGAAATCCGGAAACTCCAGGCCGGCCACCATGCGCACGGCGGCGATGGAGGTGTCGCGCGCCCACGCCAGGTCGTCCGCCAGCGCGCGCAACTCGGCCTTCGCGGGGACCTTCCAAAACCCTCCCACGGCCACCGAAATCGGATGGATCTCGCGGCCGCCCAGCACGATCATGAGTTGGTTCCCGATCTTCTTCAGGCGCAGCGCGCGCTCCACCAGGTCGCGATGTTTCTCCGCCATGCGGATGGCGTCCGGGAAGCCCAGAAAATCCGGCGCGTGCAGCATGAAGATGTGCAGCGCATGGCTCTCGATCCATTCGCCGCAGTACAGCAGGCGGCGCAGCAGGCGCACGGCGGGGTCCGCGCGGATGCCCAGCATGCCCTCCAGGGCATGCACCGCGCTCATCTGGTAGGCCACCGGGCAGATGCCGCAGATGCGCGCCACGATGTCCGGGATTTCCAGGTAGTGCCGCCCGCGCAGAAACGCTTCGAACAGCCGCGGCGGCTCGAAGATCCCGAAGCGCACCTCGCGCACCTGGCCGCCCTGGAGCTTCACCAGGACCGACCCCTCGCCCTCCACGCGCGCCAGGTAGTCCACCTTGATACTCCGGCTGCCGTTGGTCTTCACCGCGGCGCTCATGATTTTTCGCACTCCTCTCCAGCCTGGCGGAACTGCCAGGCCCACGCGCTGTAACTGCGGAAGGCGCGCACGATCTCCTCGCTGCCGCGGCCCAGGACGCGGAACTGCTCCGTAAGCGCCGCCGTGTTGGGGCTCTCCATGGGCCCGAAGCAGCCGTAGCACCCGCGGTCGAAACTGGGACAGATGGCGCCGCAGCCGGCTTGGGTCACCGGTCCCATGCAGGCCGTGCCGCCGGCCACCGCCACGCACACGTTGCCGCGGCGCTTGCACTCGATGCACACGCTGTACGTGGGAATGTTGGGCTTGCGCCCGGCCAGCATGGCGGCGATCAGTTCAATCAACTGGGCCTTGTTGATAGGACAGCCGCGCAGTTCGAAATCCACCGGCACGTGCTCGGCCACCGGCGTGGACATCTTCAGCGTGCGGATGAAGTCCGGGTTGGCGTAAACCATGCGCACCATGGCCCCCGCATCCTGCCAGTTGCGCAGAGCCTGAATCCCGCCGGACGTGGCGCAGGCGCCGATGGTGACCAGCGTCCGGCATTGCCGCCGCACCTGCTGGATACGCTCGGCATCGTGGTGCGTGGTGATGGAACCCTCCACCAGCCCGATATCGTAAGGACCCTTCCGCATGATGCTGGTGGCTTCCGGGAAATAAGCGATGTCCACCGCCTGGGCCACGCCCAGCAGTTCGTCTTCGGCGTCCAGCAGGCTCAGTTGGCATCCGTCGCAGGAGGCGAACTTGAAAACCGCCACCGTCGGCCGCGGTCTGGCGGGCGGGGCGCTCGAAGCCGGAGTCTTGATCCTCTTAGATCTCATATTTTCCAAACCGGGACCGCACCTGGTGATACGGGAAGATGGGTCCATCCTTGCAAATGAAACTCGGCCCGTACTGGCAGTGGCCGCAAAAGCCGATGCCGCACTTCATGTTGCGCTCCAGCGAGAGGTAGAGGTCGCCGGGCGGCAGGCCGCGCGCCTCCAGCTCCCAGATGGCGTAGCGCATCATGATCTCCGGCCCGCAGATCAGCGCCACGGTATGGAAGGGCTGCAGGCGCACGTAGCGGAACAGCCCGGTGACCACGCCGACGTGGCCGTGCCAGCTCAGGCCGCCGTAGTCCACCGTGGAGAGCACTTGCGTGTCGGGCAGACGGCCCCATTCCGCCAGTTGCCGGCTGAAGATCAGGTCGCGCGGGCTGCGCGCGCCATACAAAATCACCAGCCGGTGGTAATCGGCGCGATGCCGCAGAATGGAATAGATGGCGGGACGCAGGGGCGCCAGCCCGATGCCGCCCGCCACGATCAGCACGTCTTTGCCGCGCGCCGCCTTCAGCGGCCAGTGCGAGCCGTAAGGCCCGCGCAGGCCCACCGCATCGCCGGGCCTGCTGTTCACCAGGGCCTGGGTCGTCTTGCCCACCGAGCGCACCGTGTAGAGCCGCCGCGCGCTGTCTTCCGGATCGCCCGAGATCGAGATGGGCAGCTCGCCGTTGCCGAACACATACAGCATGCTGAATTGTCCCGGCGCGAAAGCCGGGAGCGGCCGGCCGTCGTCCGCCTCCACCGCCAGGGTAAACGTGTCGTAGGTCTCCTTGCGCACCTGCGCCACGCGCGCCACCACCGGCAGCATTTCGTTAGCCGCGGCTGGTTCCCGTTCCGATTCCACCACCGGCATCAGATCCCCCTGCCGTCCTTAACCGGCCTTGACCGGGAGCGGCGAGTACATATCCAGAAGCTGCAGGCGCGTGGATTGCAAGCGGTGCGACACCACCCGCAGCACGGCGCTCATCAACACGTAGCCAAACCGGCAATCCTCGTCGCAGGCGTGCCGCAATCGCACGCCGTCGAACGCCAGGGCCTGCGTCGGTTCGAGCGACCGCGCCTGGAATCGCTTGCTGTAGTGGGCCGTCACCGAGGACCACCCCAGTTGCTCGCCCGCGCCCAGCGTGGCGATGCGCACCACGCGGCCGGGCGCGTTGGTCTCGAGCACCACCTTGCCCGACAGCAACAGGTAGAAGAGGCTGGATTCGTCGCCTTCCCGGAAGATCAGCTCGCCTTTGCCAAAGCGAACTTCGCTGGCCATGACGGCCAGCTTGTCGATGTGTTCCGGCGCGAAGTCCTTCAGAAAGGGATGCTCGCGCAGGGTGTTCACCAGGTTGTCCAACGTCATGTTGCTCTCCTCAAATCGGGGGCGGCGGCCGGCGCCTGCGCCTCCCATAAAGCGGCCGCCTCGCGGGTGATGTCGATGCCCGCCGGACACCACGTGATGCAGCGCCCGCAGCCCACGCACCCCGAACTGCCGAACTGGTCGATCCAGGCCGCCAGCTTGTGCGTCAGCCACTGGCGGTAGCGCGACTGGATCGACACCCGCACGCTGCCGCCGTGAATATAGGAAAAGTTCTGCGTGAAACAGGAATCCCACTTGCGGCGGCGTTCGGCGTGGCTGCCGTCCACGCTGGTGGTGTCCTCGACGGTGGTGCAGAAGCACGTGGGACAAACCATGGTGCAGTTGCCGCAGGCCAGGCAACGCGCCGCCACGTCGTCCCAGTGCGGATGGTCGAAGGCGGCATACAGCATTTCCCGGATGCCGTCGGTTCGCAGCCGGCGGGTGGTCTGGGCCAGGGCGGCCTTCACCGCCTTTTCCGCATCCTGGCGCAGTGTGGCATCGGCCTCCGCGGCCTCCAACCCGGCCAGCACCTCCGCGCCCTGGCGCGTGCCGGCTTCCACCAGGAAGACGTGCCGCTTCTCGTCCACCAGTTCGGTAAGGGCCAGGTCGAACCCGGCTTGCGCCGGCGGCCCGGTATGCATGGAGGCGCAGAAGCAGGTGGGGGCCGAAACCGTGCAGTTCACCGCCACCAGGAACACGCCCTGCCGGCGCGACTGGTACACCGGTTCGCCATACTGCTCGCCCAGCAGCACGCGGTCCTGGATGGCCATGGCGGCCAGTTCGCAGGCGCGCATGCCCACAAAGGCGTAGCGCGGGGCCGGCGGGGCGCCGTTTAGAATGTGAAAGCTTTGGCCGTCGCGCCGCGCCGCGAAGACGCGCGCCTCGGGGGGATGCAGGAATCGCTTCCAGCCCTGCGCGCCGACGGCGTACCCGAACAGCGCGCCGTCGTTGCGCCGTTCCAGCCGGTAGTGTCCGGCTTCCTGCACGGCGGTCCAGCCGGCCGGCAGTTCGTCGAAGCCGCTCAGGACATCGTATACGATCGCGCCGCCGCGGACCGCCGGACCGACTACCTGGTATCCGCGCCGCTCGAGCGCGGGAAAGAGCCGCGCCAGTTCGGCGGCCTGCAAAACGAACGGTGCGCCGATGGCGGGCAGGTTCGCGACCATAAAGGTCCTCCCCACTTATAGGATGCCATAATCGGACCCGTTTGTCTTTAGTGCGCCATGGCGCGGAAACGCCCGGCCTTGGCCTAAGGCAGCGGCTGATGCGGAATCAACTGTCCCGTGAGCGTGCCCGTGGTGGTCCTGGGCGGCGTCCCCGTGGGGCCGGTGCTGGTGGTGGTGTACTGGCCGGTCAGCGTGACGGCCGTGCCGGACCCGGTCACCGCGACGCTGGCCACCGTCACGTTCTTCGCGTACAGCGATCCGTCGGGATTCACCGACACGCTGATGTACTGGATGTAGAAGCCGGTCAGGGCCGGTAGCAACTGCCAGACCCCGTGTCCCGGGGTTCCGTAGGTGACCCCCGTGGACGACCCCGGACCCGGCGCCACCTGGCTGCCGTCCGTCTCGATCACCGAGCCATCCGTGGTGAAGGTGGCCAGACCCGGAATCGAGATCGCCGGCGGCGTGGGGGTGCTGGGCGTAAAGGTCAATTGCCACGACCCGATCAAGGCCGGCTTGGTGGCGGCGGACACGTGCGGCGCCAACAGGAGCAGCAGCCCGCAGACAGTGGGTGCAAGTAGTGTCTTTTTGAACATGATCTCCCTCCGCTGAGATTATAGACCGCGCCGCCGGGAGCCGCGCATGGTTTCTTCGCGCCACGGTACTAGCGCGGGTGCGGCGCCGCACGGTGGCGGGTTCCGGCGGGCGGGCTTTACCGTTCGTCGGGTTCGAATGCCAGACGCCAGCCCAGCGCCTGGGGGTCGAACCAGGAAAGCTCCGCGCCGAACCAGCGGGTCCGCGAGGCGGCCCGGTAGCGGCCCCGGCGCTGCTCCAGCACGAAGGCGCACGGCCCTTCGCCGAACCGCGCCAGCCGCTCCGCCAGCCAGGAGTCCGCCACCAGCGGTTGCGCCAGCACCACCGGCGCGCCGCCCAGCAGGGCCAGGTGCGCGCCAAAGTCCGGATCCACCTGCTTGATGGCCGGCGGCGTGCCGTACGCCTGGTGGTAGCGCTTCAGCGAGGCCTCCAGATCGTGCACCGCGATCACCACCTTGGACACGCCGCCGAAATCCCGGTTCGAGGGCTTGCCCCCCGGAAAGGCGCGCTGCTCGCGCGCGGTGAAGTCGTGAATCAGAAAGGGAAAGAAGGCGCCGTTGGCCTCCGTGCCGACCTGTGCGGTTTCCCAATCCAGCCGCACCCCGTCCGGACGCCGGCGCCCGTTGCGCAGCGGCGCGCTCACCGCAATGCCGGCCGCCCGCAGGCGCTGCACCTCCGCCGCGACGTCCTTCTCCCGCACCGCCCAGGCGCAGGGGCCGGCATCCGCTTTCATCCACTTCACCCAGGGTTGCTCGCCGAGCGCCCGGGCATCGGCATTCGCCCGCGGCGCGATCAGCTCCAGATAAGACCCGTCGGCGAAGCTCACCAGCGCCATCTCGGTAGCCCCGTTGCTGTGCGCGCCGCCATAAACCGCCTCGATCCCGATGGCGGAAAGACCGGCCTGGAGCTTCTTCAGATCGCTGCCCGCGACAGTGACGTGATCGATCTTAAGATCGGCGCCGGCCAGCACAAAGGGGAGAACCGCCAGCAGCAGGGCAAAGCGCATTGGTAGAAGTTTAGCGCGGTACTGGCCTACGCCAGCCCGTTTCTAATTTCCCCTTTCAAACCGTGCATGCCGTTTTCCGGCACACGGCTTAACGATGATCTTCTGGGTGTGGCTTGCGACGGATAGCGCACGGTGCCTTGCAGTTTGTACAGACCCATTCCGAAGAGCTGCGGGCTCGTCCAAGATCTCCGACGCGCCGCCCGTTGACCACCCCGCCGATTCTGCCAGCGGTGCAATCTCCGGTATACGAAGCCGTCCATCTTGTTGAACTCCCGATCGGCATTCCCCGTCCGGAAGTAGTTGCCCCAGCCACGAAGCACGGGATTCAGTTCCGCGATGATCTGCTTCACATCCTTCCCGCTGCGCCGCGCATCAGTCAACTCTCGCACACGATCACGGAGCCGTTTCGTTGCCTTCGGCGACGGCCATCGCTGCATGAAATGCCTGCGTGGATTCCGCAAGATACTGCGCTTCTTGCGGATCGTACACCCCAGAAATACGAAACTCTCCCTGCCGCGCCTCAAATCCACTGTCCGCGTCTTCGTGGGATGCAGTGTCAGACCCAGCCGGCTCATCACCAGCCCGATCCGCCGCAGCGCTTCCCTGGCCTGCGACTCCGTTCGGCACATCGCCACGAAATCATCGGCATACCGGACCAGTACCCCAAGCTCGCTGCATCTGCTCGCCCAGATCCGATCCAGCTTGTTCAGGTAGATGTTCGCCAGCAACGGCGAGATCACTCCGCCCTGCGGGGTTCCCGCCAGCGTTTCTCTCACCGTCCCGTCTTCCATCACTCCGGCTTTCAGCCACTGTAGAATTAACTTCAATACCCTTCGATCCGAGATCCGCTCCTTCATCAACTCCATGAGGGTGTCCCTCTGGATGTTGTCGAAGTAGCCCTGAATGTCTGCATCAATGACGAAATTGTGACCCCGGTTGCCCGCTTCGCGGATTGCTTCCAGGGCTTGCGTCGCGCTTCTCTTCGGTCGGAACCCATAGCTGCTGGGCTGAAAGTCCGCCTCAAAGATCGGCTCGATCACAATCTTCGCCGCCGCTTGCACCACCCGATCCCTCACCGTCGGGATCCCCAATGGCCGCTGCTTCCCATCACCTTTCGGTATGTATCGCCGCTTTACCGGTTGCGGCCGGTATCGGCCTGCCTTCAGGTCGGCCTGTATCCCTTCGAGAAACTGCATCACTCCTCGTTCCTCGATGGATTGCAGCGTAGCTTCATCCACGCCTGCCGCTCCCTTGTTGCTGCGCACTCGCGTCCACGCCCTCAACAGGACGTCGCTCCTGTAGATCCGGTCATACAGCGCGTGGAATCGCCGTGTCTTGCTCCGCTTGGCACACATCCATAGCCGGACCTGGAGTTGTCGTACTTTATCAATGGGGATTTTGGCCGCTTCCGGCATGCCCTCGCACTTACCTCCACTTCCAGGCTCGATCCAAGCAGGGCCCCTTCCCTCCAGCGCGTTTTGCTGCACGCCTTCACAGGTGTCGGGTCGGAGGTGGCGCGCTGACGCGCTGGCCACCGTCCGCCGCTCAAACTGTACGTGCAGTTTTCCCGCATACAGCTTTCACGAAGACTCACGCTTGCGGGATGCAATCGAAGGGATCAACTGAATCAAGTTCACCAGCCCGTACTCGCCGTACAGCTTGGTTTCCGGCAACTGTCGCCAGCCGCCGTTCCGCCACCGCTTGAATCGCTGCGACCGAATGCGCCGCACGATCCAGCCGTCGAGCCGGTGGAAGAGCTTTCGGACGTGGGCTCGCTTGTAGTGATGGCCCCATCCCCGCAATACCGGATTCAGTTCCTCAATCAACTCCTTGGTCTTGAGCGGCACGCGTCGCCTGGTAAGCGCACGCACCTGATCCATGAAACAGCGGACCGATTTCTCCCGAGGGATCGCGAACAGCGCCCCCGATTGAGCACCACTGCGGATCTTGCCGGGTGGCAACCGAAGTTGCTTACCGCGCTTGATCTTGTACCCAAGAAACTCAAACCCTTGCTGGACGTGCACGATCCGCGTCTTCTGCGGATGCAACTGCACTCCCAACTCGTTCAGAATCCGAAGCGCCGCGGCCACTGCCGCTCGCGCCTCTGCTGCCGACTCGCAGGTTACAACCCAGTCGTCGGCGTACCTCGTAAGCCGATACCCCTTGCGCCTCATCTCCTGATCAAATGGCGTCAGAAGGATGTTGCTGAGCAAGGGTGAAACCACCCCGCCTTGCGGAGTCCCACGCTCCGTGGGAAAGAGCCGCCCTTTGCCATAACTCCCCGCCTTGAGCATCGCCTCAATCAGGCGCAGCACTCGGCCGTCAGCTATTCTTTGGGCCACCAGCGTTAGCAGTTTCGCATGCTCCACCGACCCGAAAAAGTCCTTCAAATCGGCGTCCACGATCCACTCCCGTCCGCTCTGAATCTCTTTCCACACTTTGCGCATGGCGTCCTTCGTCGATCGCCCTCGCCGATATCCGAAGTTGGCTTCATCCAATACCGGCTCGAAGATCGGTTCCAACCGATTGAGCAACGCTTGCTGGCACACCCGGTCATAAATCGTCGGGATTCCCAACGTGCGAAACTCGCCCGGCTTTCCCGCCTTCGGGATCTGTACCTGCCGTACCGGTTGAGGCCGATAGACCTCCTCTTTCAGTTCCCGGTGCAATCGATCCAACTGCTGATCAAGTTGCGCGGCGAATCCCTCCAGACTCTGCCCATCTACGCCTCCACTGCCCCGGTTGGCCTTCACCATCTCCCAGGCCATCTCCAAGTTCTTCCGCTGATACACCTTGTCAATTAATGAATGGACCTTCCTTGCACCCGTCGGGTTGATCCAGTCCACCAGTCTCCTCGGACGAGGATGTACGGGTATTTCACTCATGGAACTGATCCTCCTCCCCGCCCTTGCTCATCTGGTTTTCTCTCTCTTCCCAACCGCCTTCGCCGACTGCCTTCCCCGGCCCGCTTCCGCCGCCGGTTCCCCGGTCACGCGGCTTTCACCGCGCTTGTGGTACTACGCAGCCGTCCGTCTACTGACAGAGCATCGCTCGCCACTTCGCTCTCGCTTATAGGTCTGCTTACTCCGGGTGCCACCCAGAGACCCTGTCAGTCCTCCTGAGGTCACGCGCTGTTCTTCCGTACCGTGCCGTCCGCAAACACCTTGGTGCGGTGGGTGAATGAGAACGCCTTCGTCTCCATAGTGCAGACTCGACCTTGCCCCACCTTTGGCCGACCGGTTCATCATGAGGTCGCCCTCTCGATTACGGCCCGGTACTTCTCCTCATGCCCTTCGGATTCCACCTCACGATGGACACCCTGCCCTCCGGAAAACTGCGAGGATCGGCTCCAGGTCCGCCTTGGCTGTGTCCGACTTTCGCCTTCGTGCCCGTTTAGGCTTCTCCATACCTACTTCCTCTCTCCGGCCCGCGAGGCATTACCCCCGCGTTCGGATATGACGCTCCTCATTCGAGCGCCAGAGGGACTTCAACCCTCCTGAGCAATGCGCTGCTCAGCGCACACTATGGACCCCTCGGACTCCCTCCCGGCTCCGTCCGCTTTCCGCCTTCCGGCCTTATACGTCCGGTCTTTGCCCGACTTGGCTGCCAGGTAGGGTCTCTCCTGTTCCGTATTGCTCTTTCCCAACGTGCCACCGCCTGCGACCCCGGAGAGGTCCAGCACTCGTTCCGTCCTGGAATGCTGTCTGTTGCCTTCACCGTGATATGAGCGGCTCGGCCCTCCCAAACACCTTTCGGCTGACAATATGGCGAGGCTATTGCGTTCACTGATTGTTGCGGCCCGCTGGTTTGCTCCCCTCTCTTTCAAGGGCTTTCGACACTCCGCTCGGCTCGGGAGGATCTCTCCGCCCGGCTGGAGTCTGCTACCGGGCGCTTCGGCGCTTACCCGGACGGGACTCTCACCCGCTAGAACAATACGTCTTTCAGGACGCACCATACCGCGATTGTAATTCGTGCCGCCTCAGAAACCGAACCGGAACCACTGCTTCTTCTTGCGCGCCTCCTCGGGCTCGGGCGCCTGGATCTCCTGGCCGGCGATGACCGCCGCGGGCGCGCCCACCAGCAGCGTCTCCGCGCGGGCGGCGCCCCAGGTTTGCGCGACGTGCTGGTACGCCTCGCGTAGCGACGGCGTGCGGTACTTGGTGTCGTGCGCGTCGCTGGCGATGAAGTGCACCAGGTTGCGGTTCATCAACTCGCTGGCCACCGCCTTGGCCGTGCGCCCGAAGCCGCCCAGCAGCGACCCCGCCGTCACCTGCACCAGCGCCCCGTTTTCCACCCACGCTTGCAGTTGGTCCAGGCGCGTGTGCAGCAGCGCGTTGCGCTCGGGGTGGGTGACAATGGGAGTCAGGCCGGCGCCCTGCAGCCGGTCGAAAATCTCCTGCGTGGTGCGCGGTATCAGCAGGTCGGAAAACTCCACCAGGAGATAGCTCAGGTGATTGATGGCGTACTTACCCGGGTTGGCCAGAGCGTCCTGAATATTCTCCAGCGTGAGGTGAAAATCGCAGCCGCGATGGATACGGGGGACGGGGCCGGCGGCCTCCTGCAATTCGGCGATCTTCCCTTCGATGGCTGCGGGGTCGAAGGTGAACTCGGAATTGGCGTGCGGGCTGGCGACGATGTCGGTGGTCCCGGAATCGGCCGCCAGGCGCAGCATGGCAACGGACTCCTCCAGGGTGTGGGCGCCATCGTCGAGGCCGGGCAGGATATGGCTATGGATATCGACCACTCCTGAATGCTACTACAGGCCGGCGGGCCGGCGGTAGATTCGCGGAGAGAATCCCGCGGCCAAGCGCACTTGATCGCAAAGGAGATCGTTCGTATGTCCAGCATCGTCTGCCGGGTCCTGCCCGGTTTGTTTCTGTTTTCCGCCTTATCCACGGGCTTCGCCGCCGGCCCTGCCATCGGTCTGGCCACCGCCAATGGGAATTTCCAATTGGACCAGACCAAAGTCTGGGGCAATGCCACGCTCTTTGAGGGCAGCGCCATCGAGACCAACGTCTCGCCGTCGGAGATTCGACTGGGCAGCGGCGTCAACCTGCGCCTGGCGGCGGCTTCGCGCGCCCGCGTGTATCAGTCGCGGCTGGTCCTGGAGAAGGGCATTGGGCAGTTGGAGTCCGCCAACTACAGCATCGAGGCCGACGGCCTTCGGGTGTCGCCGGACAAAGCCGGAACCACGGCGCGGGTCCAGTTGACCGGGCCGAACCAGGTTGTGGTGGTGGCGCGCGCGGGCGCCGTGCAGGTCAGCAACAGCGGCGGCGTGCTGGTGGCGCGCCTGGCCGGCGGGCGCGAAATGGCCTTCGAGCCGCAGGACAGCGGCGCGGCCTCCGTGACCAGGGCATCGGGTATCCTGGCCTTGCGGGACGGCAAGTTCATCCTGGTTGACCGGGTAACCAATGTCACCCTGCAGCTTCAGGGCGCCGGGCTGGATGCCGATGTGGGCAAGTTGGTCGAGGTCACCGGCACGGTGGATCCGGCCGCGCCCACGGTGCCGGGGGCTTCGCAGTTGATTAACGTGACCAAGGTGAAGCGCCTGGTGAAGAAAT
>VFSW01009925.1_pt1 | contig 13555 bp, 13 predicted proteins | sample 5358111 | NCBI WGS metagenome assembly VFSW01 (sample SAMN11554181, study PRJNA540505) | mine drainage metagenome | isolation source: sediment from site ElyBrook_90M | place: USA: Ely Copper Mine, Vershire, VT | collected 2017 | reverse complement strand
CGATCTCGCCCGCGCCTACGTCGGCGCGCTGCCCGAAGCGACCTATGCGCTGATGCCCGAAGCTCCCGACGCGCGCGCCAGGGCGGCGATCGATGCCGCCGCTATGGTCAACGCCACACTCATCGGCCCCGGTCTCGGCCAGGAACCCGATACGCGCGCCTGGTTATTGGCGCTGCTCGCCGGATTGCGCGAGCTGCCCGCCGATCGCCGCCCGCGCCTGGTCATCGACGCCGACGGACTCAACCTGTTGAGCCGCGAGCCGGAATGGTGGCATCTGGTGCCGCCGGGCGCGGTGCTCACGCCGCACCTGGGCGAGATGGCGCGCCTGATGGGCAGCGAAGCGCGGCTGAGCGGCGACGGCGCCGAGCGCATGGCGACTCTCTCGGAGCGCGCCCGCGCGTGGGGCCACATCGTCGTGCTCAAGGGCGCCGTAACCGCCATCGCCGCGCCCGGTGGCGACGACAACGCGCGCCCCTGGCTCAACGACGCCCCCAACCCCGCGATGGCGACCGCCGGCACGGGCGACGTGCTCGCAGGCACCATCGCCGGCCTGGTCGCGCAGGGGAGCGATCCTTTCCACGCGGCGGCGGTAGGTGCCGCGCTGCACAGCACGGCTGGGGCCATCGCCACACACGAGCTGGGCGACGTGCGCGCCGGTCTGGGCGCCGCTGATGTGGCCCAACGCCTGCCCGCCGCCCGCGCCCGCTTCGAGCGCAAGCCGGCCGTCGAGGGCTGACGCCCGTCACCAGAGCAATCGCGAGGCTCTATGAGGATCACCCTGCCCGCACCCATCATCACCGCCGCGCACAATCCTCAGGTCAGGCGCGCGGCGGGCATCGCGGCGCCGGTGCTCCTGCTCGCGGCGCTCCTCGTGGCGTGGGGATGGTGCGGCTATGCCATCTCCGGCGCCAACGATCTCGACCTCTTCTTTTTCCCCGCCGCGCGCAACGCCTATGCCGGCTATCCGCTGCAAATCTATTCCGTGCGCTTCGAGACGATCTATCCTAACGCCAACGGCCCTCTCAGCCTGGCGCCGATGTGGGTCGCGGTCGCGGTTCTGGCGCATTTCGGCTGGCTCGAAAACGAATCGCTGAGGCATTTGATCGTCGCGCTGGTTTTCGCCCCTTTCACGCTGCTGCTGGCGCGCGAGTGCCTGCTCGCCGTCGAGGAATTGCGCGGCGAGACGATCGACCAGAGATGGCGCGCGCTGGCGGTCGCCGGCTTCGCGCTCTCACCGCTCATCTGGATCACCGTTTTTCTCTTTGGCCATTATGAGGTTCCCCTGCAAATGTGGCTCGTGCTGTGGGGAGTCCGCTCTCTGCGCAACGGGAGCACGCAGCGGGCCGGCGCGCTCTTGGGCCTGGCGCTGCTGACGCGCACGACGACGCTGCTCGTGCTCGTGCCGCTGGTCGCTCTGCTCGTCGCGCGCCGCCACTGGCGTGAGACATGCAAGCTGTGCGGTGTCATGCTGGCCGTGACGCTGCTCGGCCTGCTGCCGTTTCTGCTCGCCGACCCCGGCGACGTCCTCTATTCGCTCGTGACCTATCGCGGCGCGCTGCCCGTGGGTTTCGGCTCGCTCTGGGCGCTGGCCATCGGCACGCCGGCTGAGCCGTTCGCGCAACATTTCGACATGGCGATCATCCTGCTGGCGGTGGCGATTCTCTCCATCTCGGCGGCGGCGATGTGGCGCGAGGCGCGTCTCTCAGGCCGCGAGACGTATGGATTGCTGGCGCTCGTCACGGCGATCTTGCCGCTGCTGGGCAAAGCCGTCTGGCCATATTATTTTCTCGACACGACGATCTTCGTCACCATCTGGGCGTTTGGCACGCGCGCTCGCTGGACGCCGCCGCGCGTATTGCTGGCGCTGCTTTCGCCGGCGTTCTTAACAGTGTGCGCGCTACTGAACGGCTATATTGTGATCCAGGAGACATCCACGCTGACGACAACCTCGCTGGTGCTCAGCGTCGCGCTCTGCGCCTTAGTTGGCGAATGGCTGCTCTTTTTTGGCCGGCGCTTGTTCGACCAGAGAGTGCATGCCGAGACGGCTTCGCCCTCTAGCCAACATCTGATAAAATGGTGGCGCAAACGTTTGTGATCTGTGTCGCGAATCCGCAATCAATGAGGACGTTGAGTGTTCCGCTGGCAGTGAGTGCCACCCAGTCATGAGGAGCAGGTCATGGCGGCGTTTGGAAATTCAGGATTATTTCTCGGTCGCACTATCGCCGGATATCAGCTCGAAGCCGAGATCGGCGCCGGCTCGATGGGCTATGTGTTTCGCGCCCGCAAAGTCAGCGACACGCAGCCCGGCCCCGAGGTGGTCGCCGTCAAGGCGCTGACCATCCTGGGCCTGCTCGACGAGCGCGAGCAAGAAGAATATCGCCAGCGTTTCGAGCGCGGCGCGCAGATTCAGCAATCGCTGAGCCATCCCCACATCGTGCGCACGTTTTCCTACGGCGAGGAAGACGGGCTGCCCTATCTCATTCTGGAATATCTGCCCGGTGGCACGCTTACCAAGCATATGGTGGATGTGCCGCTGCCCCTGGCCAAGATTTCCGATTATCTCACGCAGATCGCCGAGGCGCTTGATTACGCGCATGGCCAGGGCGTCATTCACCGTGACATCAAGCCGTCGAACCTCTTGCTCGATGGGAACGACGAAATCTCGATCAGCGATTTCAGCCTGGCGCTGCTGGCCGACGCGGCGCAAAAGCGGCTGACCAGCAACGGCAGAATCTGGGGATCGTTCCAATACATCTCGCCAGAGCAGTGCGACGAAAAAGCGCCGATCGGGCGGCAAGCCGACATCTATGGCCTGGGAGTCGTCATCTATCAGCTGACCACCCAGCAATTGCCGTTTCAGGGGTCGATCACGCGCCTGATCTCGATGCACCTCAACGATCAGCCGCTGTCGCCGACGGAGCTTCGCCCCGACCTGCCAGAGCAGGCCGCCGCCGCCATCATGAAGGCGCTCAAAAAAAAGCCGTCCGAGCGCTTCGAGACGGCGGGCGCTTTCGCGCGCTCGTTCGCCGCTGGCATCGAAGGGCAATGGCTCGATGTCTTGCCCGGCGAGACCGGCGTGCTGCCCGCTTACCTGGAGCCGCTGGCCCCGGCCGCGTCGTCCCCAGATGACTCGTCCCAGCTCCAGCGCGCGGGCTTTTTGCCGCTGACGGCCATCGCCGTGCTCTTGCTGGCACTCATGACCTCGCTCTTGCTGGTGCGCCTGGCGAACGCCAAAGGGTCCGTCACGACCGTCGTTTCCACCATCCGCGAGACTCAGACGGCGGCGCTGGCGGCGGTCACTTCCCCACCGGCGACCACGCCACCGATCAAAGGCACGCAGGTGATCATCGTGCCCACGTTTACACCCGCGCCGACCGTCACGCCGGGCGGTGGCCCCACGCCAACCAGCACCCCCCTGGCCGGCCAGTTAGCCATCGCGATCAATGCGTGTGTATATGTTGGCACCGCTGGCATTCCCAAGCCGGCCTATCCCGTGATCGATCTGGGCAACATCGCGCAGGGTACCCTACACTGGTCATCCACCACCAGCGACACGAAATATGCGCTCGATCCGTCGAGCGGCACGCTAAAAAACGGACAGTCCATAACCCTTGGGTATAAGCCAGACAATCCGATTCCCGCTCACAGCAAGCTCGACATCAATATCACCTCGTCGGGGGGTGACGCGCAGTTCAGCGTGCCGCCATGCTGAGGATCGACGAGAGACGAGCAAAGGAATAAGAGCGATGGAGGCGGAAGCACTCGCACTCAGCAGCGTGATCATCGCGACAGCCGATAAAGCGCGGCTCGCGGCGTTTTATCACGACGTGCTGGGCGTGCCCTATAACGCGCAGGGCAAGCTCGAAAGCGCCGGCGTGGTGATCCATCCCGCCCTGCACAGCGAGGCACACGGGCCGCCGCTCGAGCCGTTTCGCGTCATGCTGACGTTCGCGACGCGCGACATCCACGCGGCGGCGGCGGCGCTCAAGGCGCGCGGCGTCGCTTTCACGCGCGAGCCTGAGCGCGAGCGCTGGGGTGGCTGGGTGGCAACCTTCCGCGACCCCGACGGCAATTATTTGCAGCTCATTCAGCTCACATAATCCTCAACTGGCCTTATCCCGAACTCACCTGACTTTCGGCCACCCACATGCGTAGGGTGGAGTAGGACGAATGGGCGATGGCTGGCTCTTGTGGGGGAAGTTGTCCGTATGATACAATCAACAGATATATGGCGGAGGCGCACCATTCGATCGCTTCCGCCCTTTTCCGTGAAAGCGAGCGCGCATCGATGGAGATCATATCGCTGGGGCATGCCGGGTTTCGCCTGCGCGGCAAAGAGATGACTGTCGTCATCGATCCGCCGCCCCCGGCGTATGGCGGGGCGCTCAAAGGCGTCAGCGCCGACATCGTGTGCGTGACGCACCACCACCCCGGCCACAGCTATGTGAAGGGAGTCGGCGGCACGCCCAGGGTAATCGACGGCCCCGGCGAATATGAGATCGGCGGCGTGCTGATCTCCGCCCTGCGCGCCTTTCACGACACGCAGCACGGCGCCGAGCGCGGCGGCAACACGATCTATCTCATCCATATGGAAGATATCGCTGTCTGCCACCTGGGCGACCTCGGGCACACCCTGACCTCAGCCCAGCAGCAAGAGATGGGTGGGGCCGACATCCTGATGATTCCCGTCGGCGGCCACTCGACCATCAACGCCGCGACCGCCGTCGAGGTCATCGGCGAGATCGAGCCGAGCATCATCCTGCCCATGCACTACAACGCGCCGTGGTCCAAGCCGCCGGGGGGTGCGGTGCCGCTTGACCCGGTAAGCGTCTTTTGTAATGCGATGGGCGTCCAAGAATCCGAGCCGGTCGCCAAACTCGTCATCACCCGCTCGACTATGCCCAGCGAAACGCAAGTCGTCATCCTGGCACCACGGGGCTAGAGGCACGGAGCTTCTAGCCCTCTCTCTTTGAGCGCGTGGCGCTCGCGGGCCGGCCACTCTCGCGGCGGCTGGCGAAACCTATTACGAAGAGCGAGGAAACGGTCATGCCACGATTCATCTTTGTCACCGGCGGTGTCGTCTCATCAGTGGGAAAGGGCATTGCCGTCGCCTCAATCGGTCGCTTGCTCAAAAGCCGGGGCATCGCGGTGTCGATCATGAAGCTCGACCCCTATATCAACGTGGACCCCGGCACGATGTCGCCCTACCAGCACGGCGAGGTCTTCGTCACCGAGGACGGCGCGGAAACGGATCTGGATCTGGGCCATTACGAGCGCTTCACCGACGAGCCGGTCAACCGCTCGTCGAGCGTGACCACCGGCCAGGTCTATGCCAGCGTCATCGGCAAAGAGCGCCAGGGCGACTATCTGGGCGGCACCATCCAGGTCATTCCGCACATCACCAACGAGATCAAGCATCGCATTCACGCGCACGCCACGCAAAGCGGCGCCGACGTCGTGATCTGCGAAGTCGGTGGCACGGTGGGCGACATCGAGAGCGAGCCGTTCCTCGAAGCGATCCGCCAGCTGCAAAAAGACGTGGGGCGCGAGAGCGTGCTCTACATCCACGTGACGTGGCTGCCCTATATCGGCGCGACGCACGAGCTGAAAACCAAGCCCACCCAACACAGCATGATGGAGCTGCGTCGCGTCGGCATTCACCCCGACATCATTCTTTGCCGGGCGGACTATCCGGTGAGCCGCGAGCTATGCGAAAAGATCGCTCTTTTCGCGAATATCGACGATCGCGCGGTCATGCCGCTGGCGACGGCCTCGACCATCTATGAGGTGCCGCTCTTGCTCGAGGAAGCGGGTCTGGGCGCCTATCTGGTCGAGACGTTGCGCCTGGCACCGGCGAGCGCGCCGGATCTCGACGGCTGGCGCGATCTGGTGCGGGGCATTCACGCGCCCAAGCCCAGCGTGCGCATCGCGCTGGTCGGCAAATACGTCGCCCTGCACGACGCTTATCTCTCGGTGGTCGAGTCGCTGCACCACGCCGGCTGGCACCACCAGGTGGATATCGATATCGACTGGATCAACGCCGAGGATCTCGAGGCGCACCCCGTCGAGGCCGAGGCACGACTGGCCGAGGCCGACGGCATCGTGGTGCCGGGCGGCTTTGGCCCGCGCGGCATCGAGGGCAAGATTCGCGCGGCGGCTTACGCGCGCGAGCACGGCACGCCCTATCTAGGGCTGTGCCTGGGCATGCAGGTGGCCGTCATCGAGTTCGCGCGCTCGCGCCTGGGGCACCCCGACGCCAACTCCACCGAGTTCGCGCCCAAGACGAGCGCGCCGGTCATCGACCTCATGCCCGACCAGCGCCACGTCGCCAATAAAGGCGGCACGATGCGCCTGGGCAACTGGGTCTGTTGCCTGGTCGAGGGCACACACACCGCCGACGCCTATGGCAAAGAGATCGTGATCGAGCGCCACCGCCATCGCTATGAATTCAACAACGCCTACCGCCGCGCCTTCGAGCAGGCGGGCATGCTCGTTAGCGGCCGCTCGGCGGATAACGCGCTGGTCGAGATCGTCGAGCTGCGCGACCATCCCTGGTTCGTGGGCACGCAGTTCCATCCGGAATTCAAAAGCCGGCCTTTGGCGCCGCACCCGCTGTTTCGCGACTTCATCGGCGCGGTGTGCCAGCGCGTGACGGCGCGCCAGCGCGCGGGGTCCGACGCGAGCTGGCCGGCGGTGAATATCGCCAGCGATAGCACGCTGGGCGCGACGGTCGCCCCCACCGCCGGGGAATAATGCCCGACGGCTCTGGCCCACCTGGGCGCCTCGTTTGACGGAGCGCCTCGCCAGGTGTTATCATCCGCGCAAAAGGGGAGGATGTGGTGTGATGATCTCAACGTACACAAGCCAGCGCCCCGGGCGCGGCTGGATGGCCTTGCTAATGGCTCTGCTGCTCTTGCCGCTGGCCGCGTGCGGCGGGCCGTCGAGCCTATCAGACAACACCGCCGCCGCGATCGTCGATGGGCATGTCATCTCGATGAGCACTTATCTGAGCACCGAGCGCGTGATCAGCGGCCTCATTCAAATCAACAGCCAGGCGACGGCCAACTGGCAGATGCCGGCGGGGCGCTCGATTACTCAATTGGCTCAATCCGACACGATGAACCTGCTCGTCACCAACGTGCTGCTCGACGAGCAGCTGGCCAGGCTGAACATCAAGTACAATCAAAGTCAGGAAGACGCGGGCGTCAAGTCGATCTTCACGCAAAACCAATCGCAATATCAGTTCCTGATCGACGATCACGTTTTAACGACACAGTCAGTGCGCCCGCTGATTCATCAGAGTGTCGCGCAAAGCCAGCTGTTGGCCAGTCCCAAAGTGACGATTTTGACCACCCACGCCCGCATCATGTCGGTGGCGACGCTGGCCAAGGCCCAAGCGCTGCGCCAGCAAGTGCTCGGCGGATCAGACTGGGTGCAGCTCGCGCTCAAAAACTCGATCGACAGCGCCAGCACCGTCGGCGGCGATCTGCCGGTGCTGCCACAGGGTGTGCTGCCCGCCGCCATCGACCAGGCGATCTTCGGGCAGGTCAATCCAGATCCTAAGGCCGTCACCATCGTGCATACGAGTCTCGGCTATACGCTGGTGCAAGTGCTGACGGCACCCAAGGCGACACCGATCAGCCAGCTTGACACGCAGGCGCCGGTGCTGCCCAATGCGCAGACATCCCTGCAAGGCGCGGCCATCACGATCTATTTGCAGCATCTCTATCAGGGAACCAGCTCTTCACTGCTGGTGAACTGGTGCGGCTCGATCAGCGGGCAGCCCTGCGGCGCCCCGTCGTTTAACGGGCTGTGAGGCAGTCGCCCATGCCAGAGCCGGAGGAAACAGCTATGGCCATGATCAACATCAGCGACTACCTGCCACTCATCCCCACAGTAAGGCAAACACCACATCGGTACTTGTGGAGTTCCTACGATCCAGAAGCCGACGTGCTCTATATCACCTTCAAGAAGCCGAGCGTTGCGACGGATAGCGAGCTGACCGACGACGACGTCATCATTCGCTACGAGGGAGATGAAGTGATCGGCCTCACAATTTTGCACGCCAGTCAGCGCTGAATAGCGCCTCGCATTCCAGAGGAGCGACAATGGCGCCAACACACAACGAGGCCGGCCTGACCATCGTCGGCCTGGGTCCGGGCGCGTGGGAGGACGTGACCGTGGCGGCGCGCGCGGTGCTCGATGCCGCGCCCGCCGTCATTTTTCGCACGCTGCGCCACCCGACCGTCGCGGCGTTGCGCGAGCGCCGGCCAGAGCTGGTCGCGACCTCGTTCGACGAGCTCTACGAGCACGCCGAGGACTGGGATTCGCTCTATCAGGCGATGGCAGGGCGACTGATCGACGCGGCGGCGCGGTCGCCGGTGGTTTACGCCGTGCCGGGGCATCCGCTGGTGGGCGAGGTGTCGGTGCGCCAGACACTCGCGCTGGCCGCCGGGCGCGGGGTGCCGGTGCGAGTCGTCGGCGGCCTGTCCTTCATCGAGCCGCTGCTCGTCGCCGTGGGGCTGGACCCCATCGAGCACGGCGCGCAGATCATCGACGCGACCGAGCTGGCCGTGCTGCTGCCGCAAGAGGTCGCGGGCGCCGTCACGACACTGCGGCCGCTGCTCGTCACCCAGGTCTATAGCCGGCGCATGGCCGGCGCGGCCAAGCTGGCTTTGCTCGAGATCTTCCCCGGCGAATGGCGCGTCACGCTCGCGCGGGCCGCCGGCTTGCCCGATGAGCGTCTGCGCCAGGTGCCGCTGAGCGAGATCGATCACGACGATTTCGCCGATCACCTGACCAGCCTCTTCGTGCCCGCGCTGCCCGCCGCGTCACTAGGCGCCACGCGCACTCCCGAGGCGCTGCGCTATCTCGTGGCGCGGCTGCGCGCCCCCGACGGCTGCCCCTGGGACCGCGAGCAGACCCACGCCACGCTGGCGCGCTATGCGCTCGAAGAAGCCGCCGAAGTCGCCGACGCCATCGACGATTTCGCCGCCGATCCTTTGCACCTGGCCGAGGAATTGGGCGATCTGATCTTGCAGGTCTATCTGCACGCCGAGATCGCGCAAGAGGAAGGCACTTTCACGCTGGGCGATGTCTTCGAGGCAATCACGACCAAGCTCATTCGCCGGCACCCGCACGTCTTTGGCGCGGTCACCGTGTCGGGCGCTGAACAGGTCGTGCGGAATTGGGAGGCGATCAAGCAGGCGGAGCGCGCGGAAGCGGGGGCGGCCTCGCCCTTCGAGAGCCGCATGCGGGGCATCGCGCGCCACATGGCGGCGCTGGCCAGCGCGCACGAGATTCAGCGGCGCGCGGTCAAGGTCGGCTTTGATTGGCCCACGATGGACGACTGGCAGGCCAAGCTCGCGGAGGAGCTGCGCGAGCTGCGCGAGGCCGGCTCGCCCGATGAGCGGCGCGACGAGCTGGGCGATGTGCTCTTTACGCTGGTGGCGCTGGCCCGGCGGCTCGACATCGACGCTGAGGTGGCGCTTCGCGAGGCGAACGAGAAGTTTCGCCGCCGCTTCTCTCGGATGGAAGAGCTGTGCCACGCGCGCGGCCTTGATTTCGCCGCGCTCGACCGCGCGGCGCAGGTCGCCCTCTGGCACGAAGCCAAGCTCGACCTGGCGGCGACCTCACCCAACGAGTGAGGTGAGTCGCGCCACGTCAAGCTCGACCAGCGACGACACCACCACATCGGCGATCGCTAGCTCGCGGTTGGGGCGCCCGTTGGTGACGGCCACACAGCGCATGCCCGCCGCCTGGGCCGCCTGCACGCCCGCCACGGCGTCCTCGATGACGCAGCACTTGACCGGAGCCAGCCCCAGAGCGCGCGACGCCGCCAAGAAGATGTCCGGGGCGGGCTTGCCGCGTTGCGCCTGCTCGCCCGATACGATGGCGTTGAGCACGTCGCGCAACCCCAAGAGATCGAGAATGAGATCGATGTTTTCCAGCGGGGCCGACGAGCCGAGCGCCTGACGCCAGCCCGCGTCGCGCAGGTCGCGTAGCAGATCGATCGCGCCGGGGAGCGCGGTGGCGTCGCGCTTGAGCAGGTCGCGATAGATCGTCTCCTTGCGCTCCGCCAGCCGCGCGATCTCTGCCGGGTCGCCGGTGCGCCAGAAGCGCGGAATGATGTCAGCGTTGCGCTGGCCAAACGTGGCGCGAAAGTCGGTTTGGCTGAAATGAGCGCGGGTCTCGCCGGCCAGCGCGTGCCACGCGCGCCAGTGCTGCTCGGCGCTGTCGAGGATCACCCCGTCGAGATCCCAGATGACGCCCCGGATGGCGGTTATCGACATGGCAGGGTGCCCTTTCATTTGATGAGGGTGATAATGATGATAGCGGTGAGCGCGTTGTTGGTCACGTGCAGCGCGATGCACGGCCAGAGCGACCGCGTGGCGACGCGCGCCACGCAGAGAATCGCCCCCAGCGCGAGCAGTTGCGCGAAAGAGCCGATGTCGGCGTGCGCGGCGGCAAAGATCACGCTGGCCAGCGCGACGGCGGCCGCAGTCGAGAGCGAGTTGCGCAACCCCGGCAAGATGAATCCACGAAACAGGATTTCTTCGCAGATCGGCGCGATGAGCACCGAGCCGAGCAGCGTCACCTCAACCGTCAGCGGCTCGTAATGGAAGAGCGTGCCCAGGCGATCGGCGTTGGTCGCCACGTTCTGGTGCAAGGCCGTCAAGAGGGCGCTATACGCGAAATCAAAGACCAGCGCGCCGGCCATGCCGAGCACGACCATTCCCAGCGCCAGGCCCACGTTTGTGCCGCGCAATCCCAGGCTGCGCAGCCAGTCGCCGCCTGCGCGCCGCCGCGCGTAATAGATCGGCGCGATGAGCAGCGCGCCCTCGATGACGATCGTCTGGAAGAGCACCGCGAGCGCAGTCGCGGCATCTTGTGAAGCGGTCAAGGGCTTTGCCGGCGGCGCGTTGCCGCCCGCCAGGCTGCTGGACAGCAACAGCGCGAAAAGCGGCACCAGCGTGAGCGCCGCGCCGATCAGCGTGTCGCGGATGGACCACGGCGCGCGATCCTCGGTCAGCGACGCGGGGGCAAGCGGCATCATCGACAATAACCTTTCGTGCGCCGGCGCTGTGGCATGCCCCCACGGAGGAATCAGGCCGCGCACCGGACGCAGTATGATATAATAACCTCAGCGGTTGAGACCGCGACTCGGGGCACTCTGAGGGGCGCCGCAAAGTCGGCCTTCGCCGACTCGATTTCGTCCCAGTCCGCGGACCACCCTCAGGCGCGCAAGATTGCTATCAATCTTGTCGCCGGCTGTGCCGGTGCGAACGAAAGGGAAATGAGGATCGGGCATGACCGAGGGACTCCGCGAAGATCCCAAAACCAGCCTGGGCTGGAACCGGCACCGCACGGGCTGTCCCAACTATCGCGAGCGCTGGCTGGCCGATACGGATCTCGCCGCCGGCGAGCCGCTCTATCAAGTCTTTTGCGCCCTCAACACTCCCCCCGTCACCGGTGAGGAACAAGCCAAGTGCCTGGTGAGCCGCAACGGCTGCTGGCGGCTCGCCGCGCGGCAATCGCGCGACGAGCGCGAGCCGAAGGCCAGCCAGCCAGCGTGATTCGCCGCTACTCCTCGCCGAAAAAGAGCTGAATCTCGCGCTCCGGTGTCTGCGCCGAGTCGGACCCGTGAATCGTGTTGCGGTCGATAGATTCGCCAAAGTCGCCGCGAATCGTGCCCGGCGTCGCCTCGGCAGGGTTCGTCTTCCCCATCAGCACGCGAGCGCGGTCAATGGCGTCATCCCCCTCGAGCACGGCCACCACTACCGGGCCGGACGTGATGTATTCGACCAGGCTCGGATAGAAGGGCTTTTCTTTGTGCTCGGCATAGTGGCGCTCGGCCAGGTCGCGTGAGATGGTCATGTCGCGCCGCTCGACCACGATAAACCCCTGGTCGGTGAATCGCTTGATGATCTGGTCGCTCAGCCCGCGCTCGACGCCGTCAGGCTTGACGATGATGAGGGTCCGCTCTCGCATGGAAGTGATGTATCCCTTCGCGCCCCGCCGTGAAGCGGAGATCATTCGCTCTCTGCGCGCCCGCGAGCATCCTCGCCGGCTGCTCTCTCGGAAGCCGGGCGCGTGCCCTCTGCCTCCATAGCCCATTGTATGACGCGGAGCGCGAGATGTGCCAGTCTCAGCCGCGCGGTCTGGCGGTGACGGCGCGGGCCACGCGCGCCGATTCGAGCTTGAGCCGGCCTTGGTTGACGGAGGGCGCGGCCTCGACCACGACGATGAGATCGCCAGCCTCGGTCAGCGCGATGACGGCATTCGCAGCCTCGACGATCACCTGGCGCAGCCCGCCGACGGCGAGCTGGCGCGTATAGCGGACGAGCGTGTCGAAGGCGGCGGCGGCGTGCGCGGCATGCGCCTCGGCGCGCGGATCGTCCATCAGGCTGGCGAAGGTCAGGCCGTCTGTGCCGATGAGCGCAACCCCGCTGACGCCCTCGATGTCATAGAGCTGGCGCAAGAATGTTTCCATGCGGTGTGTGGCCTTCTCTTGGCTCAGGGAGCTTCCTGGCGCAGGGCGCTGGCGCGGTTGTACGATTCGAGCGCCTCGACGTAGTCGCCCTGGCGAATGTGCGCGTCACCCAGCAGCCGATAGATCTCCGGCTCGCGCGGATCCTCGATGGCCGCGTCGCGCAGATCGCGGATGATCTCGTCCAGGTGCTCGGTGTCGGCCTTGACCAGCACGCGATAGTCGGCCAGCGCCTCGCCCAGCCGTCCCTGCCGGCGCAGCGATCGCGCCGACGCCAGCCGCGCCGCGACATCGATGGTGCCGGGGAGGGATTCGTCGGGGGTGGTGCCCAGCAGGTCGGCCATCGACGCCAGCCGTCCCGTTTCATGCCGCGCGAAGCCAGCGGAGTAAAGTCCGCTCTCGATGGCCTCGATCGTCAGCGGCGTGGCACCGTCTGGCGCCGCTGGCGCAGGGGTCACACCCGACGCCACCATCTCGCTGGTGTCCTCCATCGTCTCGTCGTCGCGTAGTGGGGCGAGAGGCGACGGCGAGAGATCCTCGATTGGCTCAGGCGGCGGCTCGACACGCGCGGCGGGCGGCGCGATCGCCGGCTCTGGCTCAGGCAGAGCAGCCGGCTCGACCTCAGGGCTGGCGGGGGCGTCTTGCATCACCGAGCGCAAAAACGCCGGCACCTCGATCACCGGCTGATCGGCAGGCTCCGCTGGCATGGTGGTCGCCTCGCGGGGAGTCGCGCCCGGCTCGATCGGTCGTGCGCCCTGGGCTTGCAGCCAGCGCACGAAGCCCATCTCGGCGTCGGCTGACACGGCTAGGGCGGTGTCTTGCGCCGGGGGCGCTTGCGGTGGCGCGTCCGCCGGTCGCGGAGTGGCCGGCAGCGCGGAAATCTCCGCCGTGTTGGCGTCTTCGCGGGTCCAGAGCATATATTCCGTCTCGCGAAAGACGCGGCGAAAGTCATCGGGCACGACCGACGCACGCGATCGGCTAAAGAAATCCTCGACGGTGGGCTGAGCGTCGGCGCCATTCGTGTCGGGCGCGGCGGGCGTGGGGCGCGGTGTCAGCTTGCCGGTG